>OLRY01001076.1_pt1 | contig 28696 bp, 23 predicted proteins | sample 1672541 | NCBI WGS metagenome assembly OLRY01 (sample SAMEA3136697, study PRJEB25190) | human gut metagenome | biome: human gut; feature: human-associated habitat; material: faeces | place: Austria | collected 2013 | reverse complement strand
TATAAATAATATTATTTCTGTTGACAAATGATAATAATGATGGTAGAATATGTTTACAAAACAAAAGAAGGGGAAGAAGAAATGAATAGTAAAAATTGCATCAAAAAAGTTCATGCAATTCAAGTGTATACCAGACGACATGTTCTTGGAATAAAAGCTTTTGTCGAGACGGAAGGGGGAGCAAAAGGGCAGGCGGAATGCAGTGCCGGTGTATCGATTGGTTCCCATGAGGTTCATTTCGAGTATGACGGAGGGACACGATGGGGTGGAAAGGGCTGTACTAAGGCAGTAAATAGTATTAATACGGTCATTAATGACACACTGCGAGGCATGGACGTTACAAATCAGTACGAGCTGGATCGGGCGATGCTGCAGATTGGGGGCGACGGCAAAAACGCGGTAGGTGGGAACGCAATTGCAGCAGTATCTGCCGCATGTCTGAAAGCCGGGGCGGCTGCTTTGGAAATTCCGCTCTATCGGTATATAGGCGGAGAGCGGGCCTGTATGCTTCCCGTTCCGGGAGCACCAGCTTACTCGGGGGGTGAACGTTGGGGCGGTGGAGTTCATCCGACCGGAAATAAACCGACAACGGCATTTCAATGCTATGATTTCGGCTCTTTTGCAGAAGCTTCGTATGCAGGGTGGGAAGTATATCGGATATGGGAAGAAGAAATGTTTAAAAGGGATATTCCTGAGACAGATGCATTTTTCTTTAAAATTCAAAAAGGAAAGTTTAAAGACTCTGATGAGGGAATTTTTGAGCTGATGGCGGATTGCATCCGTAAAGCAGGATATGAAAATAAAGTCGGTATTCAGATTGATTTTGCAGCGGATACCTATTATGACAGGGAAACAAAGCTGTACAGAGGACTTCTCTATGAAAAGCCGCGAGACAGAGATGAATTGATGGATTATTACATAAAAATCATTCGGACCTATCCTTTTGTTTCGGTAGAAGATCCGTTCTATGAAGATGATTATGAGAGCCATGCACTTCTTACCAGTAAGGTCGACATTCAGGTAGTTGGTGACGATTTGTATACGACGATGCGGGAACGTGTACAAAAAGGGGTGCTCCTTGGAGCGACGAACGCGATGCTTTTGAAAGTAAATCAAGTGGGAAGTATTACAGAAGCATTGGAAGCGGCACGGTTTGCACATGAATCAGGACTGGCTGTTATGCCATGTGAGAGCAGAGGAGAAGATCAGGATATCGCAGATTACTGCGTGGGCATCGGAGCAGAATCTGTACGTGAGATGGCAGTGTTGAATAAGGCAGCAAACCGGTTCCTTGAGATTGAAGAAGAGCTTGGCGGAAGAGCACAGTTTTGGGGAAAGAAAGGCTTGAAAGGTAAGAAATTTCAGTAAATAATCCGGTATAAAGCCGGAAAAAATAAGGAGGATCATAAGAATGAAAAAAAGAATGATGGCAGGTTTTGCAGCAGTTTGTATGCTGGGCGTCGGGACTATGGGTTACGGAGCAGGAGCAAGCGAGGATTTCAAAGGAGAGATTAATGTTGGTCTTTGTCTTGGGATTACAGGAGCAAATGCAACGACCGGGATCAATTTCTCCCAGGGAATTCAGGAGGTAGTTGATCAGGCCAATGCAAACGGGGGAGCAAACGGCTACAAGATTAATATCGAGCTGGTAGATTCGGGTGATGATACGGATACGGCGACGAATGCGATGAATCTGATGGTGGAAAGCGATTACTCACTTGTGATCGGACCGCACTACAGCTCTCAGGTGTATGCAGTAAAGGATATTATTGAGAAAAACGGTATTCAGACAATTGTAGGCGGAACGAATTTTAAGCTTCCGTCAGAAGAGAACAATTATTTATTCCTTGGACGTACAAACGATACGATCCAGGCCAAAGCAGTTGCGCAGTATATTGCGGAGAATGAAGCACCGGAAAAAGTTGGGATCATGTACAGCGCAGATGATTTTGGACAGGGCGGTCTGACAATTGCAGGAGAAGTATTTGATGAGCTTGGTATTACATACGTTGCAGAACCCCATAATACCGCAGACACAGATTATTATACAACGCTTATGAAAATGCAGCAGGAATCCTGTGATGCGATTATGGTCTGGACGACAGTCAATCCGATGATGGTTATTGTACGTCAGATCAATGAACTTGGCATGAATGAAGAGACAAACTTTTTTACCTCACCATGTATCGGGGAAGCCGCGCTTCTCGATGCAGTTGACCATAGCTGGCTTGATGGTATTTATACGGTTCAGGAGACATTTTATGACACAGAAAATCCGGATGTAGTTGCATTTGGTGAGGCTTATGAGGAAAAGTATGGTGTAGTACCGGATGCTGCGGCAAGAGCATATGCAAGTATTGCATATATTGCGGTGGATGCGCTTTCAAGGGCGGAAGATCCGACTGATCGTGAATCTGTAAAAACTGCACTTGAAGAGACAAAGGATTTCGAGACAATTTTTAATACTTATTCCTGTGATGAAACACATATGCTGAATCATACCATCCAGCTTTGCCAGTTTCAGGCAGAGGCAGATGATCTTGTGCTGATACAGCAGATCAGTGGTGAATAATTTTAAAGTCATTTTGGGGTGTCAGGGCTGTTCGCAGTTAAGCTGTGAAGCAGCCCTGTAAAAAAGAAAGAACAGGCGGTGGAGCTTATGAGAATCCAAAATCAGAACCAACTGATCGCGCATGGTAATTGCAGCGCGAGAAGGGATGCTCTACAAATTTTAGATGCAGGGCTGACTGCAAGTGATCCGTATTACAATACATTGAAACTGATCCGGTTAAAAGGTGAGGACCTGGTAATTGGGGCTCCGGAGTATGAAGCATCAAAGGATCCAAATTCCGGATATGAAAGCTACAATATAAATGATTTTGAACATATTTATGTAATTGGGGCAGGAAAAGGGGTTCAACGTATAGCGAAAGCTCTGGAGGATGTTCTGGGGGATTATTTGACAGAGGGACATGTTATAGCCAAATATGGAGACCCGGTTATATTAAAGAAGATTGGAGTGACGGAAGGAAGCCATCCTACTCCGGATGAAAATTGTGTCAAAGGATGCAAAAGGATCGTTGCGTTATCAGAGAAAGTCACAGAAAAAGATCTTGTTTTTACAATTATCACAAATGGCGGGAGTTCGCTTCTGACGATGCCGGCAGATGGAATTTCTTTGGAAGAAATCATTAGGATTACGCAAATAATGCAGATTGAGAAAGGCGCCAATACTCGTGACTTGAATTGCATTAGAAATCATATTGATCAACTAAAGGGCGGAAAATTATTACGATTATTCAGTAGGGCTTGTCTGATTAATATTATGGGAGCCGATCTCAATCATATATATGATATAGAACCAAAAGACTATTCTTTTTTGGTTCATAATAATTACTGGCTGCATAATGCGCCGGATGGGACAACGTATGACATGGCAGTGCGGGCACTGGAAAACTATAATGCATGGGAAGAATGTCCGGAGTCAGTGCGTAATTTTCTTTTGAAAAAAGAGAGACGCGAGGAAACGCTCAAATATGAAGAATATAAAACATTCCGGTCACGCATGTTTGGAATTATGCCGGAAAACAAAGGCTTTTATGAAAAAGCACTGGAACAGGCAAGGAGTCTTGGCTATACCGCATATCTAATGTCAGAGAATATTGGAATTGAAGCATCGCACGTAGGTGCGTTTCTTGCTTCAATTGCAGAATGTGTTGCAAGGAAAAACGAGGCAATGCGCTTGCCGACAGCATTGATTTTTACAGGAGAATTGTTGGTCTCAGTGGGAAAAGCCGGTGGAGTTGGAGGACGAAATCAGGAATGCGCGCTTGCCTTCGCAGAAAGAATTGCCGGTAACAGATCCGTAGTCTGCGCCTGTGTTGACACAGACGGTACGGATGGACCGGGAGGATATATTCAGGACGGGGCACCGGGCTGTCTGTCGGGGGCGGTGGTAGATGGTTATACAGTGGCGGAACTGGAATCATGCGGGTATGATATTGCAAAAGCAATCAGAACGCATGCTGCGACAGAGCCTTTGTGGAATACAGGAAACGGAATCCTGGCAGAACAGGGGATTAGCCTGAATGATCTGATCGTTGTTTTGATTCAGCCGGAAAAATAAAGTCAGCAGGGGGGATAAAAAGATGTTTGTACAATTGTTGGTCAGTGGTATTGCAATGGGATTCGTTTATGCGCTTGTTGCAATTGAATACACGTTAATTTGGAATTCATGCAGTTTGTTGAATTTTTCGCATGGTCAGCTGATCATGCTGGGAGCATATATATTTGGCGGTACATTTGTGACGGGACTTGGGTTTTCTTACGCAATGGGCTGGATTGGCACGATTGCACTTGTCGCAATTCTGGGTACGATCCTGGCATTTGTGATCTTTATTCCGTTAAAGGATTTTGGGAGCTTATATGCGATTGTAGCCACGATGCTGTTCGGAATAGTTATTTCGAACCTGGTTCCTCTGATTTATGGTATTTATCCGATTCATTTGAATAATTATCTGAGTGGGATTTATAAAATTGGCAATATGGTAATAACGAGGGCTTATTTTTATATTATTATTGTAGCGGTTCTGGCGGTAACAGCACTTTTGTGCTTTATGAAATATACCAAGATCGGGAAAGCAATGCGTTGTGTTCAGGAAAATAAAGCAATGTCTGCAATGGTTGGAATCAACGTAAGGGCGAATATGGTTATTACGATTTCTTTAAGCTGTGTAATTTGCGCCCTGGTTGGAATGCTGGTGGTACCGCTGTTCAGCATTACAGTCACGATGGCAGATACGATTTCTATGAAGGGCTTTATCTCGGGTGTTCTTGGCGGTTTTGGTTCTGTGCCAGGAGCTATTCTTGGCGGCATTCTGGTGGGCGTTATTGAGAACATCTCTACTATATATATTCCTTCTGTATATAAAGATATTACGAGCTTTCTGATTTTGATCGTTGTGCTTTTGATCAAGCCATCCGGTTTACTGGGAACCGGAAAAACAAAGATGACAGCGAAGAAACCGGCAGCATATACCAGGAAAGGGGGAACGAAAAGATGAAGAATCAGAAATTCAGATCCATACTTGCCCTGCTGGCTGTTTTCCTGGTAGTCGCCGCGGTATTTATATTTTATCATGGAAATTACCTGTTTAATGTCATGTGTCTTGTATGTTGCTATTTTGTGGCGGTGACAGGGTTAAATTTTATTACCGGAATGACGGGGCAGCCCATGCTTGGTATGGCAGGTGTCTTTGCAATTGGAAGTTATACGACAAGCATCCTCACAACAAGGACAGGCCTGAATCCATGGCAGGCCATTCCATTTGTACTTCTGGCAGGGCTTGTGATAGGGATTCTTCTTGGCTATCCAAGTTTGCGTTTGTCCGGTGTATATCTGTCCTTTACTACCATAGGATTTTCTGAAATTGTACGGATTCTGGCTATGAACATGACGGAGGTGACCGGAGGGGGAACCGGAATAAAAAACATTCCCAACTATGTGATTGGTTCTATGGAACTTTCGTCATCAAAAGAGAAATTATTTGTCTATATACCAATTGCATTATTGGTTGGATTATTTGCAAACTGGATCGTACACTCCAGATGGGGCAGAAATTTCTTTGCTATTCGTGATAATATTGAGGCAGTGCCGATCTGCAGCATTAACGTTACCAGTGTGAAGATGGTTGCGTTTTGTCTGGCGACGATGCTTGGTTGTCTTGCAGGGAGCATGTATGCACACATGTATAATTATATTAATCCGTCAACGTATAATCAGACGCTTTCTATCTCGATTATCAGTATGCTGATCATTGGAGGAATGGGTTCTGTATGGGGCGGTTTGGTCGGTTCTTTGCTTGTTACAGTGCTTCCGGAATGTCTGCGCTTCTTTGGGAGATATTATGACTTTGTATATGCAGTGTTGATGCTTCTGATGATCATCTTTTTCCCGGGAGGGCTGGTTAATATCTTTAAAAAGGAAAATGACAGGAAAAAATCTCTTAAGGATCTTGTACAAATTTTCATAGGGGGAGGAAAATAACCATGAATGATATTCTTCGTGTTGAAAACATGACGATGTGTTTTGGCGGTCTTGTGGCCGTAAATGATGTTTCTTTCCAGATGGAAAAGAGAACGATCCATTCCCTGATCGGACCAAATGGAGCAGGGAAAACGACGATTATCAGTATGATGAACGGAACACTTCCGGTGCCAGGGGGAAAGGTTTTTTTTGATGGAGAAGATGTGACAAACAAACCTACCTATGTAATCGCTAAGAAAGGGATGGGGAGAACATTCCAGAACATTAAGCTTTTTGACAGTATGACGGTGGAAGAAAATTTACTAATTGGGGCAACGTATCTTTATGAGTACGACAGTTTTCTGAAATTTCTTATTACACCAAAGCGCCAGAGAAGACTGGATCGCCAGGCAAGGGAAATTGCCGGCGAGATTATGAATGATTTTAATATTTATCATATGAAGAATGAGCGGGTAGGAAAACTGGCGTATGGTCATAAAAAAATCGTTGAGCTGGCCAGAACTGTCATCAGCCGGCCCAAATTGATCCTTCTCGATGAGCCGGCAGCCGGACTGAATCCGACAGAACGCCAGGAATTTATTGGAATTATCCGGAATGTTTTTGAGTCGGGCATTGATTTCTTTATTATAGAGCACAACATGGATGTCATAATGAATTTAAGCGACCGGATTACTGTGATTAATTTCGGCGAAAAGATCGCAGAAGGAACACCGGAAGAAATTCGGAATAATGATCTGGTAATTGAGGCTTATTTGGGCGACCGTTTTAAGAAAGAGAGGGGGCAGGCATCATGTTAAAAGCAGAAAATGTCAATGTTTCCTTCGGTCAGGTAAGAGCATTAACAAATGTCAGTATAGAATTGAAAGAGGGAGAAATTGTAGCTATCATCGGTGCAAATGGGGCAGGAAAATCATCTCTGATGCGCAGTATTATGGGAGATGTCCGTGCTACATCCGGAAAAATTACGTATTTGGATAAAAATCTTGGTAAGATGCGCCCGCATGAGATTGTAAAAGCGGGGGTTGTATACGTTCCGGAAGGCCGTCAGGTTTTTGCAAAACTGAGTGTGCAGGATAATCTGGAAATGGGAGCGTACTGCAGAAATTATTCAAAGGCAGAGTTAAACAGACATTACGAAGAAGCCTATACGATGTTCCCTATTTTAAAGGACAGAAGAAAACAGATGGCAGGGTCTTTGAGCGGAGGCCAGCAGCAGATGCTTGCACTTTGCAGAGGGCTGATGAGTGATCCGAAAGTAATGCTGCTGGATGAACCGTCTCTGGGACTTGCACCGATTATTGTAGATGAAGTGTTTGAAACAATAAAATCAATTAATACGCGTGGAATTTCTGTGATTTTAGTAGAGCAGAATGCGTATATGGCGCTTGAAACATCGGCACGCGGCTATGTACTTGAGAATGGAGAAGTGATTTTGTCGGGACCAAGCAACGAACTGCTGAATAATCCGGGAGTAAAAGCGGCTTATCTTGGCGGGTGAGAAGAGGGAGGAAAGATGAAGACCATATATGATGATTTACTTGCATCAATAGAAATCCCGCGTTTTGTGAAGGTAAGAAATAACCGGAGAGCAAAAAAAGTAGAGAATGTTTATTGGGAAGTCTGGAAAGCACTTGAAAATATTTCGGCTGAAGAAAAAATAAAACCGGGGATGCAGGTCTGCATTGCCGTCGGCAGCCGTGAAATATCAAATTTTCCTGATATTGTCAGGGCTGCAGTGAATTTTGTGAAAAAATGTGGTGCAATGCCCTTTCTCATACCGGCAATGGGAAGTCACGGAGGCGCGACGGCACAGGGGCAAAGAGCAATTTTAAAAGGATATGGAATTACGGAAGAAAGTATAAAAGCCGAGATCAGAGCGTCTATGGAGACAGAGATAATAGGTGTTACAGAGGATGGAATACCGGTTCATATAGATGCATATGCGAATGCGGCGGATCTGATTATTCCGATCGGGCGAATAAAACCTCATACAGATTTTCGCGGAAAAGTGGAGAGCGGACTTTGCAAGATGCTGGTAATTGGTCTGGGAAAACAGCAGGGCGCTTTTATTTGCCACAGATACGGTTTTGGCAGAATGGCAGAAAATATCTGGAATATTTCAAAGGAGATTGTTAAGCAAAAGAAAAATATCATAGGGATTGGTGTGATAGAAAACTGTTTCCATGAAACATATATGGTGAAAGCATTATATGGAGAGCAGTTTCATGAGGAAGAACCGGAGCTTCTGACTATCGCGCGCGCACAATTGGCGAGGCTGCCGTTTGCAAAGGCTGATGTTTTGGTGCTTGATGAGATTGGAAAAGAGATTAGCGGGGCCGGTATGGACACAAATGTAACCGGAAGGTGTTTTAATCTTGAAACATCTGAACCATTTTTTCAGTCAATTGCAGTTTTTGATGTGACAGAGAAATCACACGGAAATTGTTCCGGGCTTGGAGCGGCAGATGTGATTACAGAAAAATTATTTCGGAAATTCAGTTTTGAGGATACGTATCCCAATATGATCACTGTCGGAGATGGGTTGGGGGCAAAAATACCGGTTGTCATGCCAAATGAGAAGCTTGCACTTAAATTTGCACTTCGCTGTGTCCATGATTTTGCGGATGAGACAGAACAAATCCGTATAATTTGGCTGAAAAACACACTTGCACTTGATGAATTTTACATTTCAGAGGCGCTGGTGGAAGATGCAAAAAAAATCGAGCAGATTGATATCATTAGTGAACCACATTATATTGAGTTTGATGAGGAAGGCGGGGCCTATAGCCGGATCACGAATGCCGGGATGGGTGGGTTATTCGGGCGGTTGTAGTACTGCGTCAGCAGCACAAGATATTTTTTCGAGTCAAGCGCTTTTAGCCAGTCGAGCACGGCGTCTCTTTCCGCGAAGCCGGTGTCGCCGCCGCTGTAAATGCAGATGCAGAGAAGTCCGTCCTTTTTCAGGAGCGCCAGGCTTTTTTCCAGCGCGATGAGGGTGGAACCGGGCTTTGTGGCAAGCGTATGGTCGCCGCCCGGAAGGTAGCCGAGGTTAAAGGCAATACAGTCGGCACTCTCCGGCCGGACATAAGCATCCAGATGCTCGTGGGAGTCTAAGATCAATTGATAATTGCAGCAGGGGAGCGCTTTTTGAAGGCGCTCTTTTGTATGCTCCAGCGCGGCGGGCTGGATGTCGAAGGCGAGCACGCTTCCGCTTCTGCCCGCCTGGGTGCAGAGAAACTGCGTGTCATTTCCGTTTCCCATCGTTGCGTCGATGCAGAGGGAACCCTCGTGTATATGCTCCCGCATCATGCGCTGGCACCATGCGGTAATCTGATAGTTTTGTTTTTGTGACATAATCTGCTCCTGTTTAATGGGATGAAAACGGACAGGCAGCGATACCTGTCCGTAAATGCTGCAACAGTGGTATTGCAGATCTATTGTGCAGAGTTTTTTCCGAAATGTCAAGAGAGGTAAAATGCTATTTTTATACATCCGCGGAGCAGTTTAATGCTGCCTCTATAAATCCCTTAAATAACGGGTGTGGACGGTTCGGGCGGGATTTCAGCTCCGGGTGAGCCTGCGTTGCCAGGAAAAACGGATGTGATTTCAGCTCGATCATTTCCACAATGCGTCCGTCCGGGGAGAGGCCGGAGAGCGTCAGACCGTGGTCTGTCAAAACCTTGCGGTAGTCGTTGTTTACCTCATAGCGGTGCCTGTGGCGCTCGTGAATGGTTTCCTCTCCATAAAGCGCGTATGCTTTCGTTGTCTTATCCAGCACGCAGGGATAGGAGCCGAGACGGAGGGTGCCGCCGATATCCTCCACCCCGTCCTGATCCGGCATCAGCGCGATCACCGGGTGGGTGGTGGCAGGATTCAGCTCGATGCTGTGCGCGTCCTTTAACCCGGCAACATTGCGGGCGTATTCCACGATGGCAAGCTGCATACCAAGACACAGCCCCAGGAAGGGAATGCCGTGTGTGCGTGCATAATGGATCGCAACGATTTTTCCGTCAATGCCGCGATCGCCGAAGCCGCCGGGGACGAGGACGCCGCGCACATCGCCGAGCATTTCATCCACATTTTCTTCGTTTAATAATTCCGAATCTATCCATTTAATATGAACGGTTGCACTGTTGGCAATGCCGCCGTGCTTGAGCGCCTCCACCACGCTGATGTAGGCGTCGTGAAGCTGCGTATATTTTCCGACCAGTGCCACCGTGACATCCTTCGTCGGGTGACGGAGCGCTTCCACCATGGAAATCCAGTCGGAAAGCTCCGGATCGGGACAGGGCAGATTCAGACACTCGCATGCAACCTGCGCCAGATGCTCCGCCTCCATAGCGAGCGGCGCTTCGTAGAGGTATTCCACATCGAGGTTCTGCAGAACATGGGAAACCGGAACATTGCAGAACAGAGCAATCTTTTCCTTGATGCCCGGCTCCAGCGGAAGCTCGGAGCGGCAGACGAGGATATCCGGCCAGATGCCCATACCCTGGAGCTGCTTGACGCTGGTCTGGGTCGGTTTTGTTTTCATTTCGCCGGATGCCTTGATGTACGGGATCAGGGAAACATGAATCAGAATAGCATTTTCCCGTCCGACGTCGTGCTGGAACTGGCGGATCGCCTCCAGAAACGGCTGGCTCTCGATGTCGCCGACTGTGCCGCCAACCTCAATGATCGCGATGTGCATGTCATCGGAGGTATAGTTGCGGTAAAACCGGCTCTTGATCTCATTTGTGATATGCGGGATCACCTGCACGGTGCCGCCGCCGAAGTCGCCGCGGCGTTCCTTCTGAAGAACCGACCAGTAAATCTTTCCGGTGGTGACGTTCGAATTTTTTGTGAGGCTTTCGTCGATAAAGCGCTCGTAATGTCCGAGGTCAAGGTCTGTCTCAGCGCCGTCGTCTGTGACAAAAACCTCGCCGTGCTGGATTGGATTCATGGTTCCGGGGTCAATGTTGATGTATGGGTCAAATTTTTGCATGGTGACCTTGTAGCCGCGCGCCTTCAGAAGGCGTCCGAGAGATGCTGCGGTGATGCCTTTTCCAAGCCCGGATACGACGCCGCCCGTGACAAATACATATTTTACTGACATGTTCTTTTCCTCCTTAAATCCTGGTGATATCTGCAATATGCGGTTTTTCCGGCGCTTTTCCCGGCAGCCCCGGAAGCGGTGCCGCAAAAAAAGGGTGCGTCTCACAGCGTATGGAAGACACACCTCTTTGTGTACAAATAAATCCGATTGCATTATAACCGATTTTCCTGTAAATGAAAACTTTTTTTTCGCGGTTTTTAATGAGCAGTTCTGATTAAGCTAATCAATTTTTTAAATAGGAGCGTTTGTTTTCGTAAACAGGCTCGGAGGTAAGCTGAACGGAAAGCCGCTTGAAGGTCTTGATGTCAACTGCGGACAGAATGACGGTGGTATGCACCTGGCATCCGGCGAGCTTTGGAATCTGTTCCAGCGCGAGCTGTGCCGTTTTGCTGGTGGCTGCGCTGATGGAAAGCGCGATCAACACCTCGTCCGTGTGCAGGCGCGGGTTTTTACTGCCAAGGTATGCCGTTTTCAGCCGCTGGATCGGCTCGATCGCAATCGGGGAAATCACATGCTCCTCGTGGGGGATACCGGCAAGCTCTTTGAGGGCGTTCAGGAGGAGCGCAGCGGAAGCTCCGAGAAGCTCCGAGGTTTTTCCGGTGACGATTTTTCCGTCGGCAAGCTCAATCGCAGCAGCAGGAGCGCCTGTTTGCTCCGCGCGTGCAAAAGCAGCGCCCACCACACGGCGGTCGCCCTTTGAAATACCCGCCTGGTTCATGATCAGCTCGATTTTAATTGCTTCATCCTCTGTCTTGGAGCCGCTGGCAATCTCGCCAAGCGCCTGGTAGTAGCGGCGAATGATCTCCTGCCGGGATGCCTCGCGGCAGACCTCGTCGTTGCAGATGCAGTTTCCAGCCATGTTGACGCCCATATCCGTCGGGGATTTGTAGGGGCTGACGCCGGAAATTTTTTCAAAGATCGCGTTCAGCACCGGGAATATTTCCACGTCGCGGTTGTAGTTTACAGTGGTCTGACCGTACGCTTCGAGGTGGAATGGGTCGATCATGTTGACGTCGTTCAGATCGGCGGTCGCTGCCTCGTAAGCAAGATTTACCGGGTGCTTCAGCGGGATATTCCAGATCGGGAACGTCTCGAATTTTGCGTAGCCCGCACGGATACCGCGCTTGTGCTCGTGATAGAGCTGGGAGAGACAGGTCGCCATTTTTCCGCTGCCCGGCCCCGGAGCTGTCACGACGACAAGTGGACGGGAGGTTTCGATGTAATCGTTTCTGCCGTAGCCCTCGTCGCTGACGATCAGCGGGATATTGCTCGGATAGCCCGGAATGACGTAGTGTGTGTAAACGCGGATGCCGAGCTTCTGCAGACGGCTGCGGAACAGATCTGCGCCGCTCTGCCCGGCGTACTGCGTGATCACAACGCTGCCGACGTACAGACCGCGCTCTTCAAACACGTTGATCAGACGGAGCACGTCGGAATCGTATGTGATGCCGAGGTCTCCGCGAATTTTATTTTTTTCGATATCTCCGGCGCTGATCGCAATCACGATCTCCGCCTGGTCGGAAAGCTGCATGAGCATTCGCAGCTTGCTGTCCGGCTCAAAGCCTGGAAGCACGCGCGAAGCGTGATAGTCGTCGTAGAGCTTGCCGCCAAATTCCAGATAAAGCTTGTTGCCGAACTGACTGATGCGCTCCTTGATGTGCTCCGACTGCATCGTCAGGTATTTATTGTTGTCAAATCCAATGTTCATAATCGCTGTATTCCCTCATCATTCTAGTAAAATTATGTGAATCCGCTGCTATAGTATAGGATGCCGACGCCGTGCAGGCTCGAAAAATCTGCGAATTTTCCCGCTCACGGGCTGGCGCCCTATGAATCCAACGCCATCTGCAGCCGCCTGTATGCAAGCATGCGTGTCTGCCCCCTGCCGTTGTCTTCGCACGGCTCGCTGCCTACCTGAACATGATATATCATATCGCGTTACTTTTCCAGCTCTTTTTGTCGGATTTTTAGAAATATTTTAGAAATTGAAGAATCTTTTTTGAAAGTGAATATTGATTTCTGGGCGGAGAATCCTTATACTTATGTGGGAAGATTTAAATAAAGCAGAATTTCAGGCTTTTGTATACAAGGAGGAAAAGATGGATAATAACCAGAATCGCGGCAATGGTCCGGGCGGCGGTCCGAACAGCGGCAACAAACCGCCGAAAAATAACCAGACCATTATGATTTTTCTGATCGTGACGGTTGTCACGCTGATTATTATAGGTATTTTCAATTCCCTGTCGAGAAGCACGACGACACAGGAAATTACCTATAATCAATTCATAGAAATGCTGGAGAACAATCAGATCAAGAGTGTGGAGATTCAGTCCGGACAGTATGTTATCACGCCGAAGGTGCGCGGCATCACATATTATACCGGAGCTGTCAGCGATCCTAAGCTGGCGGACAGGCTTCTGGAGGCGGGAGTGGACTTTAATAAAGAAATTCCCGATATGACAGCCGATATCATTTACAGCATTCTGACGTTTATGCTTCCGCTCGTCTTCATCTGGCTGATTATGGGCTTTGCCATGCGCAAGATGAGCGGCAGCGGCGGCGTGATGGGTATTGGGAAGAACAAATCGCGTGTGTATGCGCAGAAGGAGACCGGCGTGACGTTTAAGGACGTTGCCGGGCAGGACGAGGCGAAGGAGTCGCTGCAGGAGGTCGTTGATTTCCTGGAAAACCCCGGAAAGTATTCCAAGATCGGTGCGAAGCTGCCCAAAGGTGCGCTGCTTGTGGGACCTCCGGGGACCGGAAAAACTCTGCTTGCAAAAGCGGTTGCGGGGGAAGCGCACGCACCGTTTTTCTCCCTCTCCGGTTCGGAGTTTGTGGAGATGTTTGTCGGCGTCGGCGCGTCGCGTGTGCGCGAGCTGTTTGAGGAAGCGAAGAAAAACGCTCCGTGTATCATTTTCATTGATGAGATTGATGCCATTGGTAAGAGCCGCGACAGCCGTTTCGGCGGAAACGATGAGCGTGAGCAAACGCTGAACCAGCTCCTTGCGGAGATGGATGGCTTCGATTCTGCGTCCGGGCTTCTGATCCTGGCGGCAACCAACCGTCCGGAGGTTCTGGATCAGGCGCTTCTGCGTCCGGGACGTTTCGACCGCCGTATTGTTGTCGACAAGCCGGATCTGAAGGGGCGTGTGGACGTGCTGAAGGTTCATGCGAAAAATGTGTCGATGGATGACACCGTGGATCTGGAAGCGATCGCGCTTGCCACATCGGGCGCAGTCGGTTCCGATCTTGCAAATATGATCAACGAGGCTGCGATCCTTGCCGTAAAGAACGGCAGAAGCGCTGTCAGCCAGAAGGATCTGTTTGAGTCTGTGGAGGTCGTTCTGGTAGGTAAGGAGAAGAAAAATAAGATTCTCAGCCAGGAGGAGCGCCGCATTGTCTCCTATCATGAGGTGGGACATGCGCTTGTCAGCGCACTGCAGAAGGATTCCGAGCCGGTGCAGAAGATTACGATCGTGCCGCGCACCATGGGTGCGCTCGGTTATGTCATGAATGTACCGGAGGAAGAGAAATTCCTGAATTCAGAAGCGGAGATCCGGGCGCGCATTGTAGAGTGCGTGGGAGGACGCGCCGCAGAGGAAATCGTGTTCAACAGCGTGACGACCGGCGCGGCAAACGACATTGAGCAGGCGACCAGACTGGCGCGCGCGATGATCACGCAGTACGGTATGTCTGAGAGATTCGGTATGGTTGGGCTGGAATCTCCGGCAAACCAATATCTGGACGGCAGAAATGTTTTGAACTGCAGCGACCGGACGGCGGCGGAGATCGACCAGGAGGTTATGCGCGTTATAAAGGAAGCCTACCAGGAGGCGCTGCGTCTGCTGCGTGAGCACAGAGAGGCGCTTGACAGGATCGCAGATTTCCTTATCGAGAAGGAAACGATCACCGGAAAAGAATTTATGGAGATTTTCCACCGGGTAGAGCAGGAAGCTGCAGAGCGCAGGGCGGCCGGAGTAACGCCGATTTATGATACGCCGGCGCTGGAAGCTCCGGAAACGGATGCGGTGAAAACAGAAGCTCCGGAAACGCCGGAGGGAAAAGCACAGGATCTGGAAGCGACAGAACAGAGCGCCGCTGCGGATAACACCGTGATCAGTCTTAGCGGACCGGTTGCGGAGGATGCGCCGGAAAATACAGATATTTAAATTTTAAGACACCCTTTTATGTCTTGCATTTCAGACCAAAAACTGCTATGCTTGGTTCTGAAAAGCGCACGGCACGAGGGTGTCTTGCTTTTTGTAACGCTTAAGTGTCCGGCAGGATTTTCGGAAGCCGGATGCGGCTATATTGCTTAGATGTGAGGAGAGAGAGTATGGAACAATTATTTGCTTTGTCGGTTTGCCTGTTTGCAGGGCTGTTTATGTCACGTATTATTAAGCGTCTGAAGCTTCCGGCTGTTACCGCCTATCTGATCGGCGGTATCCTGATCGGACCGTATTGCCTTGGGCGTCTTGGAATCCGGGGGCTTGGCTTTGTATCGCATGAAAATGTGGTCGAGTACAAGCTTATATCAGAGGTGGCGCTCGGATTTATTGCGTTCTCCATAGGAAACGAATTCCGGCTTTCGCAGCTGAAAAAGACCGGAAGACAGGCAACGGTGGTTGCTTTTTTTGAGGCTCTGGCAGCAACTTTTCTGGTGACGATCGTGATGATCGCGCTGCATATGATACTCGGCGATAAATTTCCGCTTCCGTCGGCGCTCCTTCTTGGTGCGATTGCCACGGCGACTGCACCGGCGGCAACACTGATGGTTGTGCGCCAGTATAAGGCGAAGGGAAGTCTTACGGATATTCTTCTGCCGATCGTTGCGCTGGATGATGCGATCGCGCTTGCTGTCTTTGCGATTTTCAGCGGTATTGCGGGAGCGATCAATCTCGGACATCTCGATATAGCGTCCGTTTTGCTTGCTCCGCTTCTGGAGATCGTGCTGTCGCTGCTGCTCGGAGCGGCGCTTGGAGCAGCGCTTACCTTCTGCGAGAAGTTTTTCTTCTCAAACAGCAAACGTCTCTCCATCTGTCTGACCTTTGTATTGTTTGCTTCCGGGCTGGCAATGACGGAGATTCAGATCGGCGGACTGACGGTCGGCTTTTCCAGCCTGCTTGTCTGCATGATGCTTGGTACGGTATTCTGTAATACCTGTAAATTCTCGGAAGAAATGATGAGCAAGACGGACCAGTGGACAGCGCCTATCTTTATCCTGTTTTTCGTGCTCAGCGGCGCGGAGCTGGAATTCAGTGTGTTCGCGGATATTGCGATCGTGGGCGCAGGCGTTGTATATATACTGACGCGGTCTCTCGGAAAATATATTGGTGCGTCCGTCGGCTCCAGGCTGATGAAGTGCGACGATAAGATCGTAAAATACCTCGGCATTACGCTGCTTCCGCAGGCGGGCGTGGCGCTTGGCATGTCTCTGGCAGCTACCGAGAGCATGGGAGAGCAGGGACTGCTCGTGCGGAACATTACACTGTTTGCGGTTCTCATCTATGAGCTGGTAGGACCGATGCTCACCAAGATCGCGCTTACAAAGGCCGGAGAGATTTCCGCAAAGCCGGAGGTTGTAAAACGGGTAAATACGGGAAGAGAGCGGCATGAGCGCTAAGGAAGGATAACATATTAATATGAAAGAATATGAAGTAGTATGGGAGATTTTTAATCTCTGCTCCAACAATCAGATGCGCGACGTCTTTATCGAAGAGTTGGAGATCGCGGACACGGAGCAGTATGTGAAAAACAAGTTTGCGGGCAAAGAGGTTACTTATGAAAAAAGTGTCCTGGAAAACGGCACCGTCATCTATGACATTATGACCTCCGGCATCCATCAGCGGATGTCCTTTACGGAGATATAGGAGAAAGCGATGAGTGATATTTTTGATTTATACCGCGGGCAGGGTGTCAGCGAAGGACTTTTGAAGGATATTGCAGCGTTTCGGGGACGCTATGCGGTAGATGCGGCGGTGACGGACAGGGTGATGCGACCGGAGATCCGTTTTTATGGAAAAGAAATTTTTGAAATGGCGGCTACGGCGCTGCTGCAGGGTGAGAACATCCTGCTGTCCGGCACCAAAGCGACAGGAAAAAACGTGCTGGCGGAAAACCTCGCCTGGGTTTTCGGACGTCCGGCCTACAACATTTCCTTTAATATAAATACGGACAGCACCACGCTGATTGGTACCGATACCTTCCGCAACAATGAGGTCTGCCTGCGGCGCGGGCCGGTGTACGATTGTGCGGTGTACGGCGGCTTCGGGATTTTTGATGAGATCAATATGGCCAAAAACGACGCCGTCTCCGTATTGCATGCGGCGCTCGATTACCGGCGTATGATCGACGTGCCGGGCTATGAGAAGATCGAGCTGCACGATGCGGCGCGCTTTATCGGCACGATGAATTACGGCTACGCCGGGACGAAGGAGCTGAATGAGGCGCTGGTTTCCAGGTTTATGGTAATCGACATGCCGCCGGTGACAGAGGAGACGCTGCTGGATATCCTGACGGATATTTTCCCGGATGCAAAGAGAGAAGGGCTTTTACAGCTTGGCGGTTTCTTTATGGATCTGCAGCTGAAAGCGTCACACAATGAAATTTCCACAAAGCCGCTGGATCTGCGCGGTCTGATCGGTGCGATCCGAACCATACGCGCCGGGCTTTCGCCGATGGCGGCGCTGCGTATGGGGATCGTAAACAAGAGCTTTGATGTATTTGAACGAGAGATGATAGAAGACATTCTGGAGACGCGCATCCCGGAGGGCTGGGAAAGCAGCGGGATTTTCGAAAATGCACGCTAAACCGCAGGATCGGAAAGGCGGCGAAACGCATACTGGACCGGAGCAACAGGGAAGCGATGAGGCTTTTGAAGGCATACGGGAAACAGGACAGTGAGAAATAACATGGACTATGATATTGAGGAATATCGGGTGGAAATCGAGAACCGCATCAGAAACATGATGTGGACAGTGAGCGGTGATTATTCGCTGAAGGTGAAGCCCGATGTGGAGGCATTTGCAAAAAATAAATATATTGCGTTGTACGATGCGATCAAGCAGGGCGCTTTCGCGCTTTATTTTGACGCGGACGCACTCGGCATGTATCTGCTGAAGAAACGGTATTACGGCGCCGAGGAGACTCCGCTGATGAGTATTGCGCAGTTATGCGCGGATGCGGCGTCTTATCCGGCGATTTCGGCGGAGCGCCCGGGCGTGCGTCAGGTGCGCAAAAAGGCGTTTGAAGCGATGCTGGAGCATGAGTTTCACCGTATGAACCAATCTTTTGCAGGCAGAGTAAAGATTTCCTATATCCGTGATTTTTTGAATGGCAGAGGACGCGATGAAAAGCGTGTGCAGGATGTGAAGGACGCGCTTTATGAGCTGGAGCATGTTTCCGACACCATGGAGATTATCCGGAAGATCGACTGGATCTACAATCATTTTATTGATAAGAGCTTTGAGCGAAAGCACGGGGATCTTGCGCACGTGCTTGCGGCGGAGCTGGAGGAGATCGTGCAGGACGGCTGGCAGGATTTCCTGGATGAAGACACTTATGAAGCTGTGATGGAGCAGTTTCTGGAGAATGTAAACCGGCAGGTCACTTCTCTGGAGGAACTGCAGGAAGAGTCGGAAAAGACGGCTGGAAACGGCAGAAAAATTGTCGTGCTGGATGAGAAAGCGATCGCGCGAATGCATAGTTATATGGAATTGAACTTCGGACGTTCCTATTTAAATGAAGCGCAGCAGGAGCGTCTGAATCGGAGACTCTGTACAGGTGCGCATACGGACTGCAGCCTTTACTATACGGACGGCATACTGGAAAATCCGGTGCTCGTCAATGCACAGTATGTAAATGCGAAGAAGCAGGCAGACCGCAACCGGCTGTTCCTGCACAACAGCGCGAGCGTGGTAAGGCATAATATCGATGTGATGACAGCGAGCCTGAAACGCGCGCTGATGCTGCAAGCCGAGACGGATATCATTCCCTCGGAGTTCGGGCATGTGGTGCCAAGCCGCCTCTGGCGGATCGGGCGAACGGAGGGCGGCAGGCTGTTTGACCGGGAGATCAGACAGAACAATTCGGAGTATGTGGTGGATGTGCTGATTGACGCCAGCGGTTCGCAGCGTGACCGGCAGAGCCAGGTGGCGCTCCAGGCGTATATTATTAGCCGCGCGCTCAGCAACGTCAATATTCCGCACCGCGTGATGGGCTTCTGCACCTTCTGGGATTACACGGTCATGCAGCGCTATCGGGAATACGACGCGCCCGCAAAGGCGGATGAAAGGATTTTTTCCTATACTACTTCTGCAAATAACCGCGACGGACTTGCGATCCGTGCGGCGGCGGATTCGCTGCTGCAGCGGGAGGAAGAAAATAAGATTTTGATTATATTAAGCGACGGCAGACCGAACGATGTGATCGTGAACCGTCCGAACAGCCGCAACCCGCGGATCTATTGCGGAGATTACGCGGTGCAGGATACGGCGCTGGAGGTGCGCAGGCTGCGGAATGCCGGGATATATGTGCTCGGCGTGTTCGCCGGAAAGGAAAAAGATCTTGCCGCAGAGAAGAGAATTTTCGGAAAAGATTTTGCGTACATCCGCGATATCCGTAATTTTTCGGCGGTTGTCAGCCGGTATCTGCAGAAACTGCTGGACGAGTAGGGCGTTAGGAGAACAATGCCTGGAAAAGGGATGGGTAATATAGGCTGGGAAATATTACAAAATTGTATTCCGTGTTTAAAATGAAAGTAATCCGGGAAAATCCTTTGTTTATAAGGGAAAATTCACGGATTTTAATTTTCTTAAAAAATTTTTAATCGGGTGTTGACATGATTTGTAATATATGTTAAGATGTGAACGTAATAAATTTAACAATTTCGTAATAAGTTGGGAGATATATTTGGAGGTTGAGCGAGTAATGAATAAGGGTATGAAAAAACATGTGATGAAAGCGGCGGCTTGTTTTCTGGCAGGAAGCATGACGGTCGGGGCGTTTGGTACAGGCGCTATGGCAGCCGGTGAATCACTGGTCGGCATTGGAGCTGTTTCCCTGGACAGCGTGGAAGAGACAGAGGAAGTACAGGAGACAGAGGCCGGGGTCGATACGATAGAAGAAACGGAGGCGGCTGCGGAGGAGGCTTCTGTGGAAGAAACAGAAGCGGCAGAGAATGTGATAAATACGATTGCAGTTGCACAGCTTGGGGAGGATTCTTATATAAATATCCGCACAGAGCCGAGTACAGAATCCGACATCGTCGGAAAGCTGTACGACAGCAATGCGGCAACGATCCTTGCAGATGAGGGCGAGTGGTATCTTATTCAGTCCGGAAACTGCCAGGGTTATGTAGCAAAATACCTGCTCACGACCGGAGAGGCGGCTGCACAGGTAGTTGCAGAGGTCGGCACGCCGGTTGCGCAGGTAAACACAGAGGCGCTTATGGTACGTGCGGACGCTTCCGAGGATGCGGAAGTCGTTGATATGGTTACCGCAGATCAGATCGTATATCTGGAAGAGGATCTTGGCGGATGGGCAAAGATTTCCACTGCAAACGGCACCGGTTATGTAAGCGCAGACTATGTAAGCTACGCTACTTACCTGCCGCAGGCAGAGTCCGTTGAGGAAGAGGCGGCAAGGATCGAAGCAGAGAATGCCGCATGGGAAGCATATGTGGCGGAGCAGGAAGCGGCTTATGCGGCATATGTGGCACAGCAGGAAGCCGAGTATCAGGCATACCTTGAACAGCAGCAGGCTGAGTGGGAAGCACAGAATCAGGCCTGGATCGAGTATCTGGAGAGTCAGGGACAGTACGCAGACGATGCACAGGCAGCGGCGGATCAGGCTGCAGCAGATCAGGCATATTACGATCAGGTAGCAGCAGATGCCCAGGCAGCAGCAGACGAAGCGGCATGGTCCGGCGATGAAGAAGCAGCGGTAGCAGCGCAGGCGGCAGCAGATCAGGCGGCAGCAGACGCAGCAGCAGCGGCAGACACCGCTTACCAGGCGCAGGCAGCAGCAGATGCAGCAGTGCAGGATGTACTTGACAATGCAGGCATCGACGCATCACAGGTTACCACAGACGGTACCTCTTCTCTGAGACAGCAGGTTGTTGACTACGCACTGCAGTTCGTTGGAAATCCGTACGTATGGGGCGGCACAAGCCTTACGAGCGGCGCTGACTGCTCCGGCTTTACACAGTCAGTTCTGGCGGATAACGGCGTCAGTGTCAGCCGTACAGCAGGACAGCAGTCACAGGGCGGTACTTCCGTAGACCTTGACAGTATCCAGCCGGGCGATCTGTTATTCTACGAAGGAAGCGGCGATTACGGTATTGGACATGTGTCCATGTACATTGGCAACGGTCAGGTCGTGCACGCAAGCAACTCTACCGACGGTATCATCGTATCGGATGTAGATTACCGCACACCGGTATCTGCAAAGAGCTATCTGGATTAATAAATAGGAAATATGGGGCTGTCGCGAAAGCGGCAGCTCTTTTATGCTTTCCGGTATTATATCCAACAAAATGGCAGGATTCTGCGCTGATTTTTCTGCCAAAGCATGTTAAACTGAATCATATAATGCATGATCAGGAGGATAAACATGGGAACAGGGCTGGCTGGAGCTATTTTCTGGGCTCTCGATACAGTGATACTTTCTATTGCCATGATGCAGACTGTTTTTGAAGGAAGTCCGTCAGCAGTTTTTTTGGCGCCTTTTGTAAGTACGTTTTTGCATGATTTCTGCTCCTGTATATGGATGCTTTTCTATATAGGGAAGAAAAAGGAGTATGGAAATGTGCGAAATGCGCTGCATACCCCAAATGGAAAAATACTGCTTATTGGTTCTCTTCTGGGCGGACCCGTCGGAATGACTGGGTATGTCTTTGCTATTAAATATCTGGGGGCATCCTATACGGCAATGCTGTCTGCTTTATACCCTGCCCTGGGGACATTTTTTGCATATGTTTTCCTGAAAGAAAAGATGAACGGAAGGCAGATGGGCGGTTTATTTTTATCTGTCGCCGGAATGATGATTCTTGGAGCATTGTCGCAGGGAGAAGAACCCCGGAATGTCATGCTGGGTTTCCTGTGTGCGATGTTATGTGTTCTGGGGTGGTCCCTGGAGGCCGTCATATGTGCATACGCAATGAAGAATACAGAGATTACCAATGAGCATGCGCTGATGATACGTCAGGGAAGTTCGGCGCTGTTTCACGGGATTGTAATTATGAATGCAGTGAGCGGATGGGGGATGGTCAGGAAGGCTGCTGCAACATCTGCTATCTGGCTTATTGCAGCGGCAGCTCTGTTTGGAACGATGTCGTATCTGTTTTATTACAAGGTAATTCATAGAATTGGACCGCCGAAAGCAATGGCGCTGAATGTAACATATGTGTTTTGGGCGATGCTATTTGAAATTGTGCTGCTCCAAAAAATACCGGCATTTTTATCGGTAGTATGCGGGCTGATGATTTTGGCAGGAGCAATTATTGCTGCATTGGAGACAGACAGCGGAAAGGGGGACGGCTGAAGATGGGGCATCTGGATATTGTAAGGAATAACATGCATTTATGTTTCCTGCTGGAGGAGGGCGAAGAGGCGAAGCTGCTGGCAGTGGAACCGGCAACCGGTGGAGCATCCGACTACACTGCAGCTCCCTTAGCATCCAGAATTGTGGAGGTGCAGATACCGGAGCGGAAAAATAAGTCCTTCCGGGGTGCAAAAAATTTCTATGATACGCCGCAGGCGGAATTAAAATACACAGGACATGAATGGGCGGATAACAATACCCTGGTGATCACGCAGGAGGAATCCTGCATTCGGGTAAGGACGATCTATACGTTTCAGGAGAAGCTTCCGGTGTTTTCCTGCGAGAGTGAAGTGGAAAATATTTCCGAATCTCCGGTCTGCCTGGAGGCAGTGACATCGTTTTGCTATGGAAATGTGGATGTTTACCAGAAAGGAAAAAAGAATCCTGCGGATGACCTGCAGATATGCTATGCCAACAATACCTGGTCGGCGGAATGCCGCTGGGTAAAGAAAAGCCTGCGGGAGTGCGGGGTGATTCCGTATGGCAATCTGTGCTACGACCGTTTCCGGATTGCGAATCACAGTGGTTTTTCCAGCGGAGAATATCTGCCGATGGGAATTATCCACAATCAGAGAAATCGGGAAAATTTGTTCTGGCAGATAGAGCACAACGGCGCCTGGTCGTGGGAAGTGGGATGTGTGATTCACGATTACGCAGACTCTTTTTTGGAAAAAGACTATCTGCAGCAGATTTATCTCCAGGTATCGGGGCCGGATATGGAATCTGCACACTGGCATAAGCTACTGCAGCCGGGAGGCAGGTTCCGGACTGTGCCGGTGGCAGCGGGTGTCTGCAGAGGAAATCCGGAAGACTGTTTTTCGTGGCTGACCCTCTATCGGAGAACAAAAAAAGAAATAAGAGAGCTTCCTGTGATTTTTAATGATTATATGAACTGCCTGATGGGAAATTCCACGGAAGAGACATTGCTGCCGCTGATAGATGCGGCAAAAGAAGCGGGCTGTGAGGTTTTTGTCGTTGACTGCGGCTGGTATGATTCCGGAAACTGGCAGTTTACCTTCGGCGATTTTGCGGAATGCCGGAAGCGTTATCCCAATGGTCTTGCAAAGGTAATGGATGCGATTCGGGAGCGCGGCATGAAAGCAGGACTCTGGCTGGAGCTGGAAGCATACGGCATCGACAGTCCGGGGGCAGAAAAACTGCCGAAGGAATGGCTGTTTTGCCGGAACGGAAAACCGGTGGCAGATTCCGGACGATATCATTTAGATTTCCGCAATCCGCAGGTGCGGGCGCATGCGTCCGGTGTTTTAAAAAGAGTCGTTGGAGATTACGGTCTGGAATATATTAAAATAGATTACAACCTCTGCCTGTGCTATGGAACGGACCTTGCCTGCGACAGTCCAGGAGAGGGGCTTCTTCAGCACAATCGCGCATATCTTGCGTGGCTGAAGGAGGAGATCCGGAAATATCCGCATGTTACATGGGAAAACTGCGCAAGCGGCGGGCTGAGGATGGATTACGCCATGCTCTCGTCTATGGACATTCAGTCTGTAAGCGATCAGGAGGATTACCGGATCATGGGCTTTATCGCTTCAAATGCGGCAACCGCGGTTCTTCCGGAACAGGCGGGTATCTGGAGTTATCCGCGAAGAGAGGGCGATGAGCGGGAAACGGTTTTTAATATGGTTTCTTCTCTTCTTATGCGCATCCATCTGGGCGGCCATTTAAACGAGCTGTCCCCGTCCCGCAGGGCACTTGTTAAAGAGGCGATCCAATATTATAAAGAAATTCGTCGGGAAATACCGCAGTCAGTGCCGGTCTGGCCGCTGGGAACTCATCATTTTGACAGCGGATGGCTTGTCTGGGGACTTGCATGCCGGAAAAAGGTCTATCTTGCGGTTGAGAGAAGAGCTTCCGATGAAAACAGGATAGAAATACCGCTTGACAGAAGCTTTGCAAAAGCGGTTATCGGATATCCGAAAATAAGTGCCGCAAAGCTTACGGCACTTGATAACCGGACATTACAGATAGAAATGTCCGGGCAGTATACGGCATGTATTATAGAGATTGCGTAAAAATAAACCTGTTTAAGCAGTTTGGTCAGGCATCCGGGCGTCCTCGTACAATTTGATGGTGACAATGGTACCGTGCGGCGTCCGGGGAGAAATCCGGAAATCCTGACTGTCGCCCAGCAGATAGGCGAGACGCCATTTGATATTTGCCAGACCGATGTGCTTTCCGCGGTTGTATTCATTACTTGCATCAAAGTGTCTGGCGTCTTCACAGATCTGCAGATAATTTTTCATGTCGATCCCTTTTCCGTTATCCTCAATTTCGATGCACAGGCCTTCGCCCTGTTTCAGGGTAAAAGAACGGATGCGGATAAAGGGAGCTTCTCCTTTCGTCCCTTCAAAACCATCCTCCAGAAAACCATGAACAATGGAATTTTCTACAATCGGCTGTATGATGTGCTTCGGAATATGCCGGCCGCGAAGTGCGGGGTCAATTTCCCAGTAAACATGGATTTTTTCTTCGTACCGGTATGCCTGGATCTTCAGATATTCAGAGGTAATGTTAATCTCCGTCTCAAGGGTGTCCATAACTGCTTCATCATTGATGCGCAGGCTGTCCTTCATAATGTGGATTAACGCGCTGTTGATAACCACAATATCCTTCGTGCGGTCTTTCCGTGCAAGATAGTTGATAGTATTCATAGTATTGTAAATAAAATGTGGGTTAATCTGAGAAATACGGAGACCGTACTGCAGCTTTTGCTCTTTTTTCTGTTCTTCCAGCAGCATATCAATATTCTTTTTCAATTCAACAGACATTTTGTGAAATGCGCTGCTGAGCTCCTCAATTTCATCGTTGGTGTGAATGTCTACCGGAACCACTTTATCATAAGAAAAATTTTTCATGTGCTCGGACAGTACTTCGATTGGATAAACAATATTGTGAATCAGGGGCTTCAGAGCCGTTACAGAAATCACGGTAATCAGAACTACCGATACAACCAGTACGAGAAGCAGCGGAAGCAGCGGGGCAAGCAGTTCAGAATACGGGATAAAGGCGGCAAACTTCCAGTGGCTGGTATCACTGTAGCTGGACAGAAAAATACCGTCTGAATTATGGAACTTGTAGTTGTCAAAAAACAAATAGTTTTTTGTAGCTGCCATGCGGGAATACAGGTCTTCCTTCGGCTCGAAAGAATGTTCGAGAAAGGTTTGGTTATTGCTGTCAAGCCATATGTAGTGCGAAAAAGTCTTATTGGCATTCCCCAAAATTGTCTGCATCAGATCATCCGCCCGGATAACGAGGATCACAAGTCCGGATGACGGCGAATTATATTTTAAAGATGTACAGAAATAGAAAATATTTTCTTCGCGGTCAATAGAAGAAAAATACTGTGTGTAATTGCCGGATCTGCAGTTCTGGACCCAGTCTGTATCGAGAATGGCATGCATTTCTTCATCACTCATAAAAGGAGTATGAAAATCCCCCTGCTCACAGATAAGCATAATATTTTTGATTAAAATAATAAAAGATTCCAATTGAAAGAATCCGTAAGGGTGTTTCTCCGAAACCGGCATATGAAAAAGCGGGGTGAGAAACAACGTGGATATAATAAAAATCAATTCGGAAGCATCATAGAGAGCATCCATAAGGGTGGATTGGGAGTGGCTGTAGATAGAGTATATGAGTTCGACGATTACAAATCCGACTCCGGTTAGGAATGAAAGTAATAGTATTCTTTTTTCAAGCTGTTCTTCTGACTTTTCTTTTATGTCTGATGTCATTATTATTCAAGGTCCTTTCGTGCAAAAATCTATTAAGAAAAAGGCAGTAATTTCTTTGCTGCAATTTTATGTAATTCATCATTTACAAGAAGAATTACTTTACAATTGGGTGCGTAGTCATGTAAAAGCTGACGTCCGCTTCCGTTTGGAGGGATGATTTTTTCGTCTTTTCCGCCCTTCACCGCAACGATAGTTGTAAAATCTCTTTCCCCGTGTGTGATAGCTGTTCCCAGTGCAATCTGTTCGGCGCAGGCTCCGTGGAGAGAATGGAGATTTACTCCGGTGAATATCCGACCGTTTTTGCAGCGAACAGCGGCGCCTACCGTATGACGGTCGTTGGTTTCATCATAGTTCGCCTGTATTACCTTTTTAGCATGTTCAATTAATTCAAAATCTTTCTTTGTCAACTCATACATCCTTTGTTCCCCCAATACCTTTAAACTTATGGTATCTATTATAGTGCTTGAATTGCAAAGATACAAATGGTTTGTCTCGAATTTATAAAAAGATTAGATTACAGATCAATGAGTCTTGGTTTGTGTTTGGTGTACGGAAGAAATGTTTCAATAATCTGAGAGGTTTTGATCTTCATGTAGCTGGTTGTAGTTCCGTCGCTACAGCCATACCACTCTTCCTTTTCTACGTCTTTGTCAAATACAATTTGTATATCACGGTCAAGATCTAAAAGTGCGCTGAAAACAGTTGCTGTGCCAATTGTAGTTCCAAGCATTTCGTCCATTAATTCAGCGGGGGCAAAAGAAACGCGGGAAACATTTAAGGCATTACTGAATTCTTTGGAGGAAAATGGCTTATCAGCAGTTGTGATAAATAGATAAAAGAGTGTTCGCTGCCGATTACAGAGAAATAAGGTTTTCACCATTTTCATATTCAATTTCTCATTAATCTTCGTACAGTCTTCCATTGTGATAGCTTCGTCTGTATCTACTCGTTCAAATGGAATATTTAATTTTTTTAAGGCTTCGTATGTTTTTTTTCTGCAAATCTGTTTTGAAAACGGAAGGTGCAGATGAAAAAATATCACTGACGTAAAACATAGTTAAAACTTCCTTTCATTTGCAATTTTATTTGTTTCAGTATATCATGAAAATATAAATTACAAAAATGAATATTTATCATAAGACTCATGATAAAATCAGATAGAAAGAGGGAGTTATAGTGATCAATGTCAATATTAAAAAATACAGAGCATTTTTAAAGACGGTAGAGTGCGGAAGTTTCACAAGGGCGGCAGAAATGCTGAATTACTCTCAGTCTGGAATAAGTCGTATGATTCAAGATCTGGAAAAGGAATGGAATGTTTCATTGTTGGAACGTGGGAAAGCAGGAATACGTCTTACTTCTGATGGAATAAAAATATTACCATACGCGAAGCGTATTTGTGATGATTATGATAAATTGCAGATACAGATAGATGAATTGAACGGGCTTCAGACAGGGATCATACGCATCGGAACCTTTTCCAGTGTGGCAACACATTGGCTGCCGAATATAATCTTAGAATTTCAGAAAGATTATCCGAATGTGGATTATGAATTGCTTTTGGGTGACGATAAAGAGATTGAAAATTGGATTATGGAAGGACGTGTCGATTTTGGATTTCTTAGACTGCCGACCTTACCGGAGTTGGATACTGTTTTTTTAGAAAAAGATCCGATGATGGTGGTTTTGCCGGAGACACATGTGCTTGCAGAAGTTGAAAAAGTTCCGGTGGAAGCGTTGGAAGAATCTCCTTTTATGCTATTGGAAAAAGGAGATAAGACAGAAATCTCAGAATTTTTTGAAAGACATGGTATTGCGCCGAATATTCATTTCACAACGTGGGATGATTATGCAATTATGTCTATGGTGGAACACGGGTTAGGGATCAGTATTTTACCTAAATTAATTTTGCAAAGAATTCCGTATCGCATTGTAATGAGAGAATTGGATGTTCCACTTTACAGAGAAATAGGATTGGCATTTAGAAATAAAGATAATATATCATTGGCAGTAAAAAAGTTTTTGGAGTATCTTCCGTTTCGATAATATGAAAATGTGTGGTTTGACAAAAAATATGGATCGGGGATATATTGAAATAAATTAGAAATTGGGAGGGCGTGGCATGGAAATGGTGAAAGCAGTTGGTTTGAAAAGATATTATGATACAGAAGAAAATGAAGTGCGTGCGCTGGATGATGT
>OLRY01001069.1_pt1 | contig 28981 bp, 24 predicted proteins | sample 1672541 | NCBI WGS metagenome assembly OLRY01 (sample SAMEA3136697, study PRJEB25190) | human gut metagenome | biome: human gut; feature: human-associated habitat; material: faeces | place: Austria | collected 2013 | reverse complement strand
AATGCGTCGGTTTGCAGAAACGCCGCTGATCAATTACGAGGGGAGGTATTCGTATCATGATCACTTTCACGTTTCTCTGCATCGGTTGTAGAGAAGCAGTCACGGCGTAATGCTTGGACTCAATTTGTTTACAAAAAATGTTCGGCAGAGGTCCTCCAATTCGAACCCGGTTCTGGTATAATAGAAGCACGGTATCAGGTAGGTGTCTCTGCTACAAAGAAGGAGGATAATTATGGTAGCAGGACATCTCCGCAAAAAAAGCGGATATTACTACGCCGTGTTGAACTACACCGATTCTCTCGGAAAAAGAAAGACCAAGTGGATTTCCACCGGGCTTACTGTGAAGGGAAACAAAAAACGCGCCGAAGCGATCCTGATGGACGCACGACGCAATTTCAACCCCGAAGAGCCGAAGGTCATGGACGGGGACATTCTGTTCGCGGACTATATGGAAAAGTGGCTCGACATCATCAAAAGCTCGGTTGCAGTCCCGACATTCGCTTCATACTCGACTACGGTTAAGAAGATTGTAGCACCGTACTTCCGCGAAAAGGAAGTGACGCTCAAGAACCTGACTGCAAAAGACATTCAGGAGTTTTACCTGAGTGAGCTTGAGCGTGTCAGTCCATCCTCGGTCATTCATTATCACGCCAATATTCACAAAGCTCTCAAGTATGCTGTGAAGATTGACCTGATTGATGTAAACCCGGCGGATAAGGTTGAGCGTCCGAAGAAAGACCGCTATGTCGGCAGCTTCTATGACGCCGATGAGGTCAACGCTCTTTTCGAGGCTGCAAAGGGAAGCAAACTTGAGCTTCCGATTCTGTTCGGTGCATTCTATGGTCTACGCCGGAGTGAAGCAATCGGTCTGAAATGGGATGCCATCGACTTTGACCAGAACACCATCACGATCCGCCACACGGTTACTTCCTGCGATCTCGACGGCAAGCGTGTTCTGGTTGCGTCAGACACCACAAAGACCAAATCGAGTATGAGAACACTGCCTCTTGTTCCTTTCATGCGGGAAAGACTTCTCGCCCTGAAAGAAGAGCAGCAGGAAAACCGCCGCTTGTGCGGACGCAGCTACATCAAGGAATATCTTGAGTATGTATGTGTCAATGAGATTGGCGATCTGATCAAGCCCCACTACGTCACAGAGAGCTTTCCGAAGCTGCTCAAGGCGAAGGGGATGAGGCAGATCAGGTATCACGATCTCCGGCATAGCTGTGCCTCGCTTCTTCTGGCAAACGGTGTTCCCATGAAGCAGATTCAGGAATGGCTTGGTCACAGCGACTTCTCAACTACGGCGAACATTTACGCACATCTGGATTACAGCTCGAAGCTGACTTCGGCTGATGCAATGCTCAATGGCTTGGGCTTTGCACAGAACTGAAAAAGAAAAGCCAGCAGCCGGAAAAACCGACTACTGGCGTGATTTCTGGCGGAGCGAGTGGGATTCGAACCCACGGACCCTTGCGGATCAACTGATTTCGAGTCTTGTTCGCACTTGGCACTTTCGTGTCTGCTGTGTTCGGTGGCGGCAGTTTTGGAAACGGCGAAAATCCTTGTGCTGCAACGGATTTCGGACGCACCGACCAGTATTGACCAGCTCCATATCAGAAAAAACCAAAGTTCAAATTGAAATGAGAAATGCCCCAAAACGATCGATTTTTTTGCGCGCTGGCAAGAAAATACGCAAGAAGAAAACCCTTGTCAGGTATGGCTTTGCAGACAGCCACCCGGATTAAATGCAAGAAAAACCGACTCAAAACAGATTATACGAAGCACCCTTTCGGACCGAAACACAGAAAGGAGTCTTCGTTATGAAATACGACGCCAAGGAATTCAAAAAATACCCGGAGATTATGAACAAGGAGCAGATGTGGATCGCCTGCCACATCAGCAAGCAGACGGCGCTCTATCTTCTCCAATTCAACCTGATTCCGCACACCTGCACCGGCAAGAAAACCCGCTGCTACGCCATCAAGAAACGCGATGTCATCGACTTTATAATCAACCGGGAGGTCAACCCCAGCCGGTACATCGTACCAACCGGCTGGTACAAATACGGAAACGAGGACGTGAAGCCCTACAAGATCCGCATTCAGCCCCCTTTCCCTGGCGATCCGCAGAAGACTCGGCGTTACTATGAAAGCAAGCTCGCCTCCTACCCGGACGTGATCGACGTGGCCGCCGTCGTGGATTTCACCGGCTACAACCGCCACACGGTCTGCGAGTGGATCCCTTCGGAAAGCTCCGCGCCCTGGCGCTGCAGCACAAGTACATGATCCCCAAATGCTATCTCATCGACTGGCTCTGCTCGGACGATTACAACAACACCAACCGCAAATCCCGCCGGCATATCGATATGCTTTGGGAGGTACAGAAATGGAGAGATTGATGCGGACATTTTCCTTTGCTTTCTCAAAAAGAGGCACAGCGGCATCATCCCCTTGGCGTCTGTTGAAAAAACGCCGATTTTGTGATACTATAATAGTAATAAGCCGAGCATTTGCTGAAGCCACCGAAAAGCCGGGAGGGAACAAAAATGAGCAGTAATTTCCTCAACGATGAAAACAAGGGCGATATCATCATTTACCAGTCTGAAAGCGGCGAGACAAAAATTGATGTCCGGTTTCAGGATGAAACTGTCTGGCTGACACAGGCGCAGATGGAGGAGCTTTTCCAATCTTCCCATGCAAATGTGGTTGAGCACATCAAAAACATCTATTCCGAAGGTGAGCTGGACGAAAGTTTAACCTGTCGGAAATTCCGACAAGTTCGCCGCGAGGGAAATCGCAATGTGGAGCGCGAAAGACTATATTATAACCTGGACATGATCATCTCTCTGGGCTATCGCATCAAGTCCTTCATTGCAACGCAGTTCCGCCGCTGGGCTACCGAGCGCTTGAAGGAGTACATGATCAAGGGCTTCGCCATGGACGATGAGCGCCTGAAGAATCTCGGCGGCGGCAGCTATTGGAAGGAGCTTCTTGACCGCATCCGGGACATCCGTTCCTCCGAAAAGGTAATGTACCGTCAGGTCCTCGACCTCTACGCTACCAGCGTGGACTATGACCCCAAAAGCGCCGAGTCGGTGGCTTTTTTCAAGATGGTGCAGAACAAGCTGCACTATGCCGCCCATGGCCATACCGCCGCAGAGGTGATTTTTGAGCGAGCCGATGCCGAAAAGCCATTTATGGGGCTTACCGCATTTTCCGGGGATTTTCCCACGGCGAAGGATATTACCGTCGCAAAGAACTATCTCTCCGCGGACGAACTGAAGATACTGAACAATCTCGTTTCCGGATACTTTGACTTTGCGGAGATTCAGGCGATGCGCCGCCGGCCCATGTACATGAGTGATTATGTGGAGAACCTGGACCGCATCCTTGCCTCCACCGGAGAGACCCTGCTCACCGACGGGGGAACCGTAAGCCACACGCAGGCGATGGAGAAGGCAAAGGCGGAATACAGAAAATATCAGGCGCAGAATCTTTCTCCCGTGGAGGAGGAATATTTGCAGACTATTCGCAGCATCGAGAAGGCGGCAAAAGAGGGCGAAAAACGCTGACTCCGCAATACCCTCACAGAGAAGCTGTCCTTTTTGAGCCGGTATACTGCGGAGGTATGGATAGGGACTGCCAAAAATTATTTTGCAAATCAACTGAATGCCATGGCGGGAGAAAACGCAGATCTCTGCGATTTCTCCCGCTGTTTTCAGCTTTACGGCCCCAAATAAGAACAGAACAAGGACTCAGAAGCTTTCCGGTATAAGCGTCGGCTTGTTGATTGATTCGTGAGCCCGGGCGAGAGCATCACGCACCTTTGACTGGGTGAAAAAGAACAATCTTCGGAACAATATCAAAAATCCCGGAATAATGTCATTATGTTATCGGAACTATGTCAATATAATAAATGATTACATATAAAATAATCCAAGATGATTTGCTTCTCTGATATAGGCGGTACAGCAAGCTATGCCACCTATATCAGAGCAAATTTTGCTTATCAGTCATCAAACCCGAAGTCAGTAATCTTCAAGGTCTTGCAGTTCTCAGAAACTGTCCTTACTGTCGACGAAGGAATGCCATCAGGGGCATTAACCTCTACTTCCAGTTTCAACTGCACATTGGCTCCTTCAACTTGCATCAGATGCCGAATAATTTCATCAACATAGGTTGAAATTACCCTATTGACACGGACAGCATCGACATCCGCAGACATATAGAAATGCCTATTTGCAGCAGTGGGCGGAGTAGCAGCTCCAGTACCGCCTGGTGTCCCAGCACCTTCGCTGCTGGTGCCTGTATGCATTCCGCTTCCGCTGGGTGTAAATCCGGAAGAAGTGCCGCCTGAAGTTGCTTGACTGCCAGCCGCCGCTTGAGCTTCCGCCTCTTCCTTGATCTGTGCCTTTGCAGCAGAAGGCTTCACGAGCAAATCTGTGTTATTGAAGTTGAAAATGCTCTGATTCCACTTCAAGCCAACATACCGCTCACCATTATGCGCCGCTGCTATTCCGAAATACTCATCGGATGCGCAGCCCTGACAAATGGTTTCCTGAAGAACGCTGTAGCTGGACAGTCTTGGCAAATAGCAATAAGTGCAGAGGTATTCCCAAAGCTTCTTCACTGAAATGTTTTCCGTATCCTTCCAAAGGAGCTCATCCAGTGTCATTTGCAGCAGAGCCGGAGCCCATCTTGTGATGACCTGGTCGCTTTGAAGCATTTTCCTTGCTGCCTTTGCAACAATGGAATCCTGTCCGCCGCCGAGATCACTGATTTCCCATTGAATTGCCTTCATGTCGCCATATTGGTCGATAAAGGGAACCATCAACCAACAATAGGTTTCTTTCAGACGAAGCTCCACTGTGTCGTTGCTGCGCTTCAGATTGTTCTCTGTTTCCCGGACTTGCTGACCATCAAGATTCAGATCCTCTTTATCGGACATGATGGAAGTCCAAGCAATGTAGCGCTTTACCTCCTGACGGAGCGCACCGATCTTGCTCTCATCTGGGGCAACAAATGCAAGCATGTTCCGAAAAATACGCGGTGATGCTCCACGGTTATTCAGAATGTCCTGAACAGCTCTCATCGCAGCTGAATTATCGTAGTTCCTGCGATAGGTATCATTGGTACGCAGGAGAACCAGACGTACTGCTTGGTCATCCGGGACATCACCTGAAGATGTTGGAGACGGATGAACCCCCGCAAAGGGATTTTCCTTTCTGCACTTCTTCAAGCGGCTTTCAATTTCCATATCGACATCCGCCAAAGAGACCTGAGAGGCGCGATCTTCAGCAGTCTTACGCAGCGTTGGCTTTGTGTCATACCAGAAGCGGTTTCCATTCGGATTGTTATAGAGGTAAGACAGAGAGCCATGAAGCGTGTTCAATGCGTCCTTAAAGTCGGCAATATTTTCGCCAGGCTGAACAACGCCCAAAAGGACTCGAGAAGTTTCCAAACCTCTGATTCCTTGGTCCCGAAGGGCAGAAGTGCTCGGAGCGCTGCCAAGCATAACTGTTCGGGATACGCGACGGCACGCGAGAATGCGTCCATACCGAGGATTTGCTTTATCTTTTTGATAGGGGATAGAATCCTTTCCGTCTACTTCACGGTCAATGATGCTGTTCCATGTATCCGGAAGGTGGCGAACTAGCTCATCACGGACTTGCGGCATATCCAGTGTAATGGAGCCCGGCATGATCATGGCTCCCTCATCGTTTGCCATCCAAAGCTCATGAATAACTGCTGCCATCAGACGCAACACACCTCTTGTGCGCTGGAATCTCTCCAATGTTGCCCAATCGCCATAGAGACGATCGAATACTTCTGGATGTATCGGGTAGCAAGATACAAGGCGGTCACGATATTCCACTTCCTTGGATTCAAGCGGAAAATCTTCAGAATTGTCCTGATACATTTGGCTGAATGCATCACAAACAGCATCGCGGGCTGCTTCGTCCTTGCAGTCCAAAAACAGTCTACGGCGTACAACTTCAAATCCTTCGTTTGCAGCAACTGGCTTCCAAATAGACTCCATACGTCCAAAAGTATGCTCGATTGCTTCGAGTGCCTTTTGGCCTGCCTCGCCACCAATCTCAATGCTGGATTCCGGAATAGAAGCAACCACGATGCTGTTTTCACTTGCGCGTGCAGCTTCGGTAATCTGTTGAATGAATGTAATGAAATTATCGAAAGAACCAGCAGGCAAACCTTCTGCACCAAAGAGAACTTTTGCGTAAGCAACCAGCTCGTCCATCAAAATCAAGCAGGGGCCACATTCGTTGAACAGGTTCTTCAAGTTCTCCGAGCCGGGAGCTACGCCTTTCAAATCGGCATCACGAATATATTTTGCATATAGCTCAGGCTTACCGGCAGAAGTCACCAGTTGATACGCCATTTCTCCCCAAATGGTGCCAACGCTATATCCCGGAAGGTTTGCAGGCTTTTTCCGACGGGATGGGTCAAGCGCCGTACCAACTAGAACAGCGACATTTGCGTGTGGGAATTCTTCTAATCCTGCGCGTTCCATAATCGGCTTCAGGGCAGGTACGGACTCCAGCGACATTCTGCTGTGTGCAATGTGGTAAAGAGCCAGCATGCTGTGGGTTTTGCCGCCGCCGAATGCTGTCTTCAACTGGATAACAGGTTCTCCGCCTGTCCCGTTTAAGCGCTGTAAGGACTCCACCAAAAGTCCTGCCATACCTTCCGTTACATAGGTTCTCGCGAAAAATTCAACCGGGTCACGGTACTCATATGCACCTTCGCCTCTGGCTACCTGCGCAAGATCTGCGGCAAATTCAGCGGATTTATAGCGTCCTTCCGCTACATCCGGGTGTGGCTGCATAACATCGCGCCAGCTGGGGAGATTTTCTCCGACGTGACGTCCCAGCACAGCTGCGACAGTCTTAGATTTTCCAGTCGGTGTGGTTTCTTTTGCCGGGGCGGAAGATGTAGAAGCATCTTCTGAACCATAGCGGAGCTTACGATACAAAGCACGAATTTCTTCAGCTCCATCACTGTCAAAGCCATCGCAAAGTCTCGCCATTGTATCCAATGCTCGTTCTGCATCGGCCTGTGCAATATCCTGCATTCCCAAATGAGCAACTTTATTGCGAACTCCCATGAGTTCTGTAGCCCAAGTACGGTAGTCCTTTGAGAGCTTGGAACGAAAAACATCATTCCAACGCCGATCAATGAGCCGCAGACAGTTTGCAACATCGAGTGAATCTTGCAATTCAGCATACTCACCGGAAGAGGGCAGATCATATTGGTCACTGAGTGCAGTCAGTACCTCCTGCCACCAGCCGTTCTTGTATACGCGCGATAGCTCCCTGCAGATATAGCCTGCCATATCAGGAAGTAAAATCCTAAATCCGTTTTGAACGAGTGCTATATTTTCCTGCATGATTTATTCCTCCTCCAATTGAACGGTATCAGCTTCGCTGTCCGCGTTTTTCTCTTTCAAATATCCCAGAATCTCTTGATAAATAAGCTCTAGTGCATCGTGTATCTTCATGCCTGAACCGGATGCATTTAAGACTTTCTTGTAACGAGTGAACAGACTAAGTCCTGCACCGATACCGACGATTTTTTCATCACTGACATCCACACCGGCGCACAACATCCTTTCAAATACCATGGGAAATTCCCTCTTTAGTGCGGCTGCAAAGCCCCTTCTCGTGGTCTGCTCGGTTTTATCATGAACGCGTGCCGCAATCAATACTCTTGTCCCATCTGCCTTTTCAGAAGCCGCTGCGCTTCGCATTGGCCACACTGCTGTAATTTCATATCCAGCATGAAGCATACTCCCGATTAAAGTCTCAAATGGAGAAGCTGTGCCATTGTTCCCATTGACAAGTGCCAGTTCATCTCCTTTATGAAACTCGAAGAAGAATAGCTGTGGGAAATTCCTGTCGGCATGTTCTGCCAGTTGGGCGAGTACATCTCGCATTTGGGCTTCATAAGTCTGTTCGCACTCTGCCGCATGCTTTCCTTCATACTGACCACAGGTAGAAAGCTCATCCTTACTTGTCACCATGTGGTTGAACAATTCTGGATAGATTGTCTTCAGACTTTTCCTGAGCCATATATAGAAGTAATCTGACAGCGCCGCATAACCAATGGCCTTATAATACGGAAGCTCCGTGCAAACCATTATATTTTGCGGATATGTTGCCATTCGTGCATCTTGCTGCAAAACGGAAACTTCACTGCCGATAGGCAGATTCCGGATTGCATTTACAACGCTTTTCAGCGTAGAAGATAAGTTCCCGGTAGTTTTTGAAAAAGGATTGCCTTCCGCATAGGTCCATACCATAGGAATCGCCTGTCTGCCAAAGGTATTTCGAAGGCTATTCCCTGTGGTTCGCCACGAGCAGATTGTGGAGTTTGCATCTGCAATCTTATCAATCACAAAAGCCAGATATACTCCGATTGCCTGCCCATAAGCCAGAGCACCGGTGCCGCCGTTTGATAGCGAGCCTCCGCTTGCGTCCATTCCTGCTGCCAGGGCATCCGATGCAGCCTTATCCTGTATCTCAGGGAGCAAATCGCAGAACATCGTTAGCATAGTAAGCTGTCTCGATGAGAAGAGATCTGCATAGCTTTTGAGACCGAACCCAGGTGGTGTGAACCAATGCGGATTATCCGGTATTTCTCCGTGCGGTGCATCCTCTGGGATAGGGACATTCGCTGCATGCATCTGTTTCTCGGATGGGGCAATATACTTTATTCCGTCTTCCGTCTCCAAGGAGATTGCCATCATCTGCGCGCCCAGCTTATGAGATGAACCCATCTGCTTTACATACGCATCCGTTGTGAGTGAACCGCAGGCAGGACAACGAAATACCGCGCCTTGACTGCCAACCTTATTGCTCATTTTCTCCTTTGGACAGCATCCATGCTGTAATTCAAAATGTACTGCTCCGTCTTGCAAAACAGGCTCTGCCCAAATCTCATTTGTTCCTTTTGAGCACAGAATAAAAGAGCTTGCCAGCGGCATAGTACAGCCACATGCGGGGTTCGGGCATTTGACTGTCCTTGCCCAGATCCATGCGGAAGGTGTGCCTTCCTGCTCATTCGGATAGATGTCCTTGAGCTTTTCCCAGGCCTTTTCCCGCAGAAGATTGCCGTAATAGGCGACATCCTCCGCAAGGCCTTCCGTTCCAAAATACTGCTTCCGGAGTGCCGAATGATTGACCGGGCTTACATTTGCAAACTTTGCGGGAATTTCCGTTGCCGCTTTCGTAAGCATCACTGCCACAGAGTTCAGATCACTTGCGACGGCAGGAAGTCCCAGCGACAGTGCTGCCAGCGCTACGCCTCCGAAGCCACAGAATGGGTCGAGAATTGTCGGCTTTTTGCCAAATTCCGGAACCTCTCCGCTTTGCACACGCGCAAGCCGCGATTTAAGCTCATCGTCGCTTTCCGGAGCATTGATCAGCGATGCAGCCAAGGCCGACTGCACAGAGGAGATCGGACTTCGTCCCCACCAAAGATGCAGATGAGCGGGATGTCCGGGAGCCAACTTCTTTTCACGGAGGGTTTTTGCGTTAATCTCAGTTAAAGGGAGCGCCGCCTCTATTAACTTTTTCATTTGGAGATTCACCCCCTTATCGTTGTTCTATCATGAATCGATTGCTTCCATATCGAACAGAGTGATCTGTTCCGGGGTTTCGGCCTTCATCGCTGCTGCTCTGGACTGGATGTCCGGCCAAGCCACAACAAGCGCGTTATAGGCATAGCCTTCCTCTGTCCAGCCTTTGCGCTCGGCAATGGTATAAAGCCGATAGGCCAGATCCTTCGCAGACTCCGCACCGGAGCCGAAGATGCCCCACACGATCTTTGCGCAGGCTTCGATGCCGCCGGTTGCCATGGCGTGGGTCAGCTGTTGGGTCAGCAGCCAGACGGTGCTCTCATTGGAGTCCACCTCTGTCGGAAGCTCGCTGCGTTCCATCAGATGCACAACGCCTGCTTTCGCATACAGAACGCCGTGCGCCGCCATCATCGGGATGGAGGTGCTCTTGGCATTTGCGAGAATCTCCGCCTCGCCATACTTGATGTTGTTGTAGGCGCACTGCGTATAGAGATCCACGCAGAACCGGCTGGCGGCATCCAGACTGCCGACCTGTTCATTGAAGTACAAATCCACTTCTTCGTTGATGACCTGCAAGGCGCTGCGCACGCTCATCACAGAACCATCTGCCTCAAGCACCCGGCGGTAGCAGCTAAATACACTCATGCCCGGACCAATGGCAGACTGCGCCAGGTCCACAGGCGCAATGTTGCTCGACTGCAGCTTTTGCAGAGCGGGACGCAGTTCCCGGCGCAGAGCCGCAATCAGATTGCGGCGCGTGGTCTGCGGCGCATCTTCCGGACGCTTGCGGCACACCAGGACGATGGAGGAGGCAAGAGCATTCGTGCCTGATGCAATAGAACGGTTTGCCATCTCCGTGCGCATTGGCCATGTTCCTGTAATCGCAAAACCTGCATTTACAATTGCGCCGAGCATGGTCTCCCAGCCGGAAGAAGCTGTGCCGCGATCGTCCGTATCGCTCTGCTTATAAGCATAGTAAATGGTAACCGGAACATCCTCCCGGGCATACCGGTACATCTGTTTACAGGCAGAAAGCATCCCATCTTCGAAGAAGCTCTTTGCGTTTTCGACACTTCCATCATGACGATACGGGGTGGCGATCAGTTCCTCGACCTTCGGTACCAGCATAGTGCTGAATAGTTCCGGATAGGTATCCTTCAAGGATTGCCGCATCCAGACATAGAAAAAGTCAGATAAGTCGGCATATCCAATATTATCGTAATAAGGCGGATCAGTGGAAATCATAATATTTCGCAAACCGCAATCACTTTGCGCATCAGCTTGACTAACTTCAGCTAAAGTGGCAGCGGGAAGCTCTGATATACACTTGGTAACCCATTCAATCATGTTATCAAAGCATCCTGACGAGTTGCTGAACGGATTGCCTTCTGAGTAGTCCCATGTCATCGGTATAGCCTGACGCCCAAATGTATTTCTCAAGCCTTCTCGTGATGAGTCCCAGCCACAGATCGTTGAACCTCTGTCTGCCAATTTACTGATTACAAACGCCAAATACACCCCAACTGCTTCACCATAGGCTCTCGCACCATCGCCGCCATTGCGCAGGGGAAGATGGTCATTTTTCATACCGGCGGCTACCGCATCCGCTTCCGCCTTGGCCTGTGCCTCGGAAACCAACTCGCTAAAAGTGGTCAGGGCAGTGAGCTGACGATTGGTGAAAAGTTTGTCATACGTGTCCAATCCATAGTTGACACACCAAATATTACGAGGATCATAGGGTAACCTCTGCTCCGGATATTCTCCTTCGGGTTTCGAACACTGAGCAGTTAGAACATGTTCCTCTGTCGGTGAAACATAAAGACGGCCATGTTTTCCTTCTGCAACGATACCCATTAACACGGAGCCCATTCTCCCATTAACCGACTCCTGTTTAATATAGTCGTCTGTTGTTGTTTCACTGCACATAATGCACTTGAATTTTGCTCCACGAGCAGTTTTCGGCGCTTCTGGAATCTTACCTTTACCAAGTTGCACCTTATAGGTTATTTTCTTGGCTTCATAATCAAATTGCGGTTCAATCCATGCTTCCTTACCGTTTTTCTTTGACAGCACAAACGAACTTGCCAGCGGCATCTCACACCCACAGGCAGGGTTGGGGCACTTGACCGTTCTCGCCCAGATCCATGCAATGACGGTGGCTTCACCGCCGCCCTGTTCATGCGGCACTTTCACCTTGGGATAGAGATGTCCGATGCGCTTATATGCCTCCTGTTTCATCCACTCGCCGTAATAGCGCACATCCTCCGCAAGGCCCTGTGCTCCGTTCCACCCATTACGCATAGCAGAAACCTGTGCGTCCGGATTCACCGGAGCTTTGCCGGCGAAGCGGGGAGGAATTTCAATCATAGCCTTGTTGATCGTTACAGCTACCGGATTCAGGTCATGGGCGTGTGCTTCCAGCCCAAGCCGCTGCGCCTCGAGTGGGATGGCCCCACCACCGGCAAATGGGTCAAGAAGAGCCGGAGGGTTATTATCCGTAGATTTCAGAATTTCAGCTTTTGCGGCATTCAGAATATCCTCGTTATTGGAATTCTCCCACACAACGAGATCTTCGAGGATCCTGAAGAGACGCTGGCGCTCTTTGTTCTGGTCTTCCTCTGACGGAAACTTTTCAGGATGAGAAGAAGGATCGTCCACAAGGCTCGACCAGATGACCGCACGTGCCGCCGCCAACGGACGACGCGCCCACCACAGATGCAGAGTAGACGGGTGCCCATGGCGGATAGACTTCTCCCGTGCAGACTCCGCATTTATCTTTTCAAGAGGCAATGCCACCTCGATCAGTTTTTTTGTACTCATATCGGTATCCTCACTTCTGATAGACAATCTCGGAGGACGCTATCAAATCCTGTATGTCATAATTTGTGCTGTTCGTTGCCATGCCCGGTGCGTCAAACGGCGGCCGCTTCAGGTAAATCGTGTGCGTCGCGTCTGCGTCTACTTCCACGATGGCGAGAATAAACTGTTCCGGATTATTCAGGCCGCAGAGCATTTCGTTGCGGCTGACGGTAACAGTGGCTGCGCCCTTTGCCCGGCCTTTGACCTCTACAAAGCGCAACACATTGCCATCCGGCCCGCGCAGCGTTTCCGGCACGAAGGATTCCACATCGTATCCGCATTTTTCGGCGCTGACATCGCGCGGCGCAAAGCCCGATTCCTTCTCGATCTCCATCACGGCCTTCATTGCAGCCAGTTCGATTGCTTTCTTGTCACCCTGACTGAACAGCTCCGGTTCAGCATGCGGCATCAGCTTATATAGAAGTCCTTTCGGAATGACAAGCGCTCCGCCGGTCATTACCGGAGGCATAGGCGAAATGCGCCGTTCTTTCTCAATCTCCGCAAGGCGCTCTTGCATACGATGTTCCAACTCTTCTGCGCGGCGAGCGGCCAGCTTGGAATTGAGTTTTGCGTTGGACTTGCCTGCGGCTTCCTTTTGCGCAAGGTCTGCAGCACGGTAGTCCCAATACTGAATTTCAGCGGTCAGGCGGTCTTTCACTGCTTTTGCAGTTTTGTTCAGCATGGCTTCTTTCTGTTTTTTTACTTCTGCAAAGTGCGGAGGTATCAGATGCTCGACCGCGTAAGTCTTTGCTGTGGCCTCCACATCACGGTGCCGCCAGTCCTGTGACTCCATCCAAGCACGAATCACCGGAGTCTCTTCCGCCGTTGCTCCGCGGTAGTCAAGATATGGAGCATATCCTGCTGAAGAAGCAGTCCCATCTGCTTTCATCTCAACAAAATGGACTTGCTTGGAGATGACTCTGCGTTTGCCGTCTTTCAGCGTGACGCCATCCTGAACGGCATCTTCTATGTAAAACAGCAGGCGTGCATCTTCACTGTAATCGCTGTCATCAATCAGAACGCTGCCGCGCTTCATAGTGTCCACATTCTTTTCCTGAATCAAATCGATCACAGCATTCAGCAGTGGCTGACCCGGGCAGACCAAATCCGCTTGGGGCTTTCCGGGAACCGTGCAGTATTTCTTATCAAAGCAGACACGTTCGTAGCGGTTCAAGACTGGTTCTCCGTATCCGATTGCCATATCACGATTTCGCACAGCATAAGGCACAGAAGTAATCTCATATCTTCCGGCCTCACGCTTGCGAATGCGTCCGCCAAGCTGCTGGAACGCGTCAAGGAAGAAAGATTCAATAAAATGCGGCTGGAGCTTGTGTGCCTCCACACGCTCCATATCCTCGCGAATTGCATTGACCATATGGATATCCATCACATCATCCGTCAATGCATTTTCCCGGATGATATCCCGGAATATCTGCGGATCAAGAGATTTATCCACCACACGATTGAGTCTTGCGCGCACTTCCGGGTCATTGCCATAACGCACGGCTTCAATCAGCAGGTCGCGCAAGGATTTATTATCAAACGAGACTTTGCCAAGTATATCAAAAACTTTTCCGCCGAGGGCCTGCCGCTCTTCCTCAAGTTTTAGGAACAACCTTTGGAACACATAACCCTCACGAGTCTCGTTCGCAACCAAATTCCAAAGATGACAAACCTCTGTTTGTCCGATACGATGGATACGGCCAAAACGCTGTTCCAGTCGATTGGGATTCCAAGGCAAGTCGTAGTTTATCATCAGATGCGCGCGCTGAAGGTTGATGCCTTCGCCAGCAGCATCCGTAGCGATCAGGATGCGCACCCCGACATCCTGCTTGAAGAGCTGTTCTGTTTTTCTCCGTTCATCACGGAGCATTCCGCCGTGGATGGTAACAACAGCTTCGTCATCTCCGAGCAGAGCGCGAATCTTTCCGGCAAGGTAGTTGAGCGTGTCCTTGTGTTCCGTGAAGATGATCAGTTTTTCACGCTGGTTATCCTCGCCATACATCGCCTGGTTATCCTGAAGCAGAGAGGAAAGTTCATCCCATTTTCGGTCAACACCGCTGACACGGACATCATTTGCCATCTTTTCAAGGCGCTTCAGCGTCTTGATTTCAATTTCAAGCTCTGCGATGGTTGCCGCAGCGGAAGCGTGGTCTACGACTTTCTCCTCAACAGCCTCCTGCTCATCCGGCGTGAGATCATCGTCATCGTCTATGTCATAAGCTGCATCCGTGTAATCTGCCGCGCGTTTGCCCATTTTCTCCTCTGCAAGGCGATGCTCCAAGCGCTCGCGTCGGCGGCGCAGCGATTGATAAATTGCCTCCGGAGAAGAAGCAAGGCGGCGCTGCAATATCGTAAGAGCAAAACCGACAGTGGTCTTGCGTTCATTGTTCAAGTTATCCGCGCGGTTGAACTCTTCCTGCACATAGTCCGTGACTGCCTGATATAGCTGCGCCTCCTGCGGCGAAAGGGAATAGTTCACCGTGTAGGCGATACGCTCCGGAAACAGCGGCGTACCGTCAAATTTCAAAAGCTCTTCCTTTGTCAGTCTGCGCATGACATCACTGACATCAATAGTCTGCTCCGAAGTATTATGGATTCCCTCAAAACGATCCGGGTCCACCAGAGACAGAAACAGATGAAAGTCCTCATCCTTGCCGTTGTGCGGTGTTGCCGTCAAGAGAAGGAAGTTCTTTGTGATATTAGAAAGCAGCTTGCCGAGCTGGAAGCGCTTCGTGTATTTCACTTCTCCGCCCCAGATAGTAGCAGACATCTTATGAGCCTCATCGCACACAATCAGATCCCACTCAGATACCTTCAGTTTTTCTTGAAGCTGCTCATTTCGTGCAAGCTTATCCAAACGGCAGATGCAGAAATCCACCTCGTTAAAGACATTGCCCGTTACAGCCGATTCCATTCGGTCGTTTGTCAGGATTTGAAATGTAAGGTGGAATTTTGAAAACAGCTCATCCTGCCACTGTTCCACAAGACTGCCCGGAGATACAATCAGGCATCTTTTCAAATCGCCTCTGGCAATCAGTTCCTTGATGAACAGACCGGTCATGATTGTTTTACCGGCACCGGGGTCATCCGCAAGCACATAGCGCAGCGGAAGCTTCGGCAGCATCTCTTGATAGACAGCTGAAATCTGATGCGGAAGCGGTTCCACTGAGGAAGTATGCACAGCCAGATACGGATCGAATAAATGCGCAAGGCTGATTCGATAAGCTTCTGATGCAAGCCTCATCTGTTCGCCGTCCGCGTCAAAGCTCCACGGCAGACTATTGTCCATAACGGTCAGATTAATTTCTTCGTCGCGGAGCAGCATCTGATTGCCTGGTTGTCCATGGCTGTCCTTATATGTAATTTCGAGCACATTGTTTCCGTACCATTGGACAGCAACGATTGTGACAGTCGAATTGCTGATAATTCCTTTTACGGAACTGCCCACGGTTATATCTTCAAGTTTGGTCATGCGGGGTGTTCCTCCTCATCTGTTAAGCAATTTGATTCTTTAACATGACTTGACAGAGCAGCTGTTTACGCATCGGCAGGCTTATCGCGATTCTCTTTATCGGGGACAAATTCCATAACATCATCAATGGAACAATCCAGCGCTTGCAAATTCGTCCTAAGATATCAATTGTAATATTTTCCTCGCGATACATCTTACTGACGGTACGGAGGCTTACATTTGCCTGCTGCTCCAATTTTTATATCTTCTCTTTTCAGTGTTCTGCTGCGGAGATATGCCCCCAAAGGACACACGCAGCATCCCAGATTTGCTTTTCAAAGCCGATTGTGGCGTTGTTTCCGTTAGCCATAGAACGAACCCTTTCTTTTATTATTTTGCCGCATTGCATTGGAACAGGCATGATAGATCAAACCAGCAATTCCCATTTCCCGTATCTCTTGCCGCTTTCTCTGCGGATATAGTTTTTATCTTGCAAGGACTTCATAATTCGCTTTACACTTCTGATTGATTTGTCGGTGATGTCTGCAAGCTCCTGCTGCTTGATGGTTGGATTTTTCTTTATTAAATCCAACACAGCCAATTCTTCTAAAGTGCAGTCCAAAGTGCCAAATTGGCACTTTGGAATTTGCTGTTTGGCACTTTGGGAATTGCTTTCCTCCACATAATCAATGTGCATATAACGATTCTTCAGCTCGTAATCCGTGCCTAAAAGAAGATTGCTGAAAAACATCTCCAAGAACTTTGTGGTGGCGTGAACGCCCTTTTGCAGATTCGTATAGTTCGCTCGAACCAGGGCGTTGCGGAAGTACCACGAATTCTTTTCAAAGGCGTCGTTGTTCACACGGAAGCCGAAGGTTTTCATATATTTGATCATAAAGACGGCGGTGGCACGGGTATTTCCCTCGCCGAAGGGATGGATTTGCCAAATGTCCGAAGCGAATTTTGCCAAATGTTTCACCGCTGCATCTACGGACAAACCCTCATAGGAGAACTGTTTTTCAGTGGCAAAATCGTAATCCAGAGTATCCTTGATACTGTTCCAGTCCGCATAGATCACGGTGTCGCCGTTCAGCACCCACTCTTTCTTGGTGATGTTGTACTGCCGAATCTGTCCGGCGTGACTGAACACGCCCTCAAACAGCCTACGATGGATGGAGAGCCACTCGGCGGGGGAGAATTGGAAAGCTTTTTCCCCCAACAGTTTTGCGATTCTGGCGGAAACAATGTCCGCTTCTTTGGTTTCGTTCTCTATTTCGGTGCGGGTGGTGCGCTGCTCGTAATAGTTGTGGATGCGCTGCTGGGCTTCATCGATGGTGATTTTGCCCTCGATGTGATCCTTGGCCGTATCCAGCAGATAGGCAGAGGTGTTCAGCCCGTCCACCGCCTGCAAGCCGATGGCGGTCTGCCACGCTTCACTTTTTTCTGCCCGGTCCGGTTCGCCCTGCTTGATATATTCTTCCAGTTCAAATTGCCAATTCTGATTCGGCATATTTGCACCTCGCTTCTTGTTTGAAAATTAATGTTTTAGTCATCACTCAGCAAATGCCAACCGTTACTACTGTGAACAGGATATCCGTATTCTTTCCCATTCCATTTGATTTTTCCTATGGCATTATCAAAACGGTTCAAAAGATTCCAACATTCGTTTCTATAATCTAAATCAAGTTTTGGATTATTGAAGTCTTTTTGAACTATTTCTCTTGCTTTTTCAAGTTCCTCAAGACTTGCTTTTTCAAACCATTTAGAACTATATAAAGCCCCTTTTTCAATTTGTATTTTCAATGACTTCCATAAATCTGTGAGAGCATCTTTATTTTTTATTCCCATAACGGTTAAGAATACGGTAGTGATGCTAACTCCGGCAAGAAGTAACTGTGATTTGTGTTCTTTTACCCAAGCAATAACTCTATTCTTTTCGGGAGTTTCTTCCGTGTGTTGCTGTTCGATATTATCTTCTCTCATTGTTCAAACACTCCTTTTATCGCTTGATAATTGTGGTGTATTTCGCTATTGATTACAATTCTTCCGTCTTAAAGGTCGTATAACCCTCATAATAGTAGCTGTGGTCGATGCCTAACATATAGACCTCACGGCTGTTTATTTCGTCTGTAAGCGCGCCTTTTAGTAACACTTTGATTTCCACATCTTTAATCGGGCTGCGCTCCATTGCAAGGAGATAATCCTCTTTATTCACCTTGCTCCAGTCCACGACCTTGCCGATTTCGTTTTTCAGGATATGGTCAAGCCAAATGCGTGTGCTGCGCCCATTGCCCTCCCGAAAGGGGTGGGCAATATTCATTTCCGCATATTTTTCGATGATTTCGTCAAAGGTGAACTGGGGCATCTTGTCGATGTTGGCCAGTGCTGCTTCCAGATACATCAGCGGCGCAAAGCGGAAATTACCCTTTGCCAGATTCACCGTGCGCAGCTTTCCGGCAAAGTCGTAAATATCTTCAAACAGATATTTGTGAATCGCCTGCAAAGTCGAGAATTTGCCCGCCGGCAGGGTGTCAAGTACGCCGTTTTCAAACAGTGCTAATGCCTTTTTCTTGCTGATGCGTTCTTCTTCCCGGGCAAGGTCGGCGGAGCTTGTCAGCCCCAATTTATTTTCCAGTGCCATCGTGCATCTCCTGATTAATTTACAAGGTATTTAAGCACAAAACACAGTCCGACAAGTACTATAACAATCAATAACACAACCCATCCAGTGGCTTTCTTCGCTTTCTTTTTTGAGTAAACCGGCTGTACGGAATATGTATATTGTGCCTGTGGCGATTGGCAGAGCGGTTTTGGCTTTGCGACAGACCGAGGTTTTGTCGCCTCTCGATACATAGCAAGAGGATCAGCTTGCTTCATAATCCTATCATAAAAATTGTCAATCCATTGTGCGTCGCTGAGGTCGCACATATTTTCTTCGCTGCTATTCGGGTCGTGTACAATTTGATTTCTGACCCAACGGTAATGCTTAAGGCACTTGAGATCTTCGACCCAGCCTTGCACCCGATATGAACCATTTGGGGTACTTTCCATCTCAGCTATATAAGCGGAGACACCGTGCTGAGTTTGCAGCATGTCGCCACACAGCTTTTCGAGATGCTTATACGAATCTATAAAGCCCATAGCTCATCACCCAATCCAGATTATTTATCCGCCGCCACGCCGGACTTCATCCAGGCGTCTACTTCGCTGACCTTGAATTTCCAAAGGCGGCCTATTTTTGCAGCGGGCATATTTCTTTTCTCTATCCAGGCGAGTACCGTATCACGGCTAACGCCGAGGTATTCGCAAATCTCTTTCATTGAGTACCAGCGTTCGATGGTCGGTTCCATTAAAATGTCCTCACTTTCAGGCGGTTTCCGATAGCTATAACTATACAGTTTAAGTATATCACGGCGATGCCGATTTATCAAGGATTATTGCGGATTTACGAGGAAAGCAGAGGATAGTCTCATACTTTCAAGAATAAACTTCTTGCTTTTTTATCACAGGACCTTATCCGATGGGGGGATATTCGCTGAAAATTCGCTCCATTCACCCACTTGGAGTGAATGGAGCGAATTTGGCTTGCAAACAGAATCGTAAAATGGTCAAATCTGCAAATCTGTTTTTCGCACATTGGGCTTTTCCTTCGGGGTGCGCTATCATATGGATGATGATAAAAACCCATACGGCGAGCGTGAAGGAGGAAGAGTATGTACAACAGATTTGCAGAAATGCGCAGGCGGTATCTGCGCGAGCACAGGGACGGCATCTACACGGGGATGCTGCTGACCGGCAAGCTGGACGAGTATCTCAGGGAAATCGGCGACACGGCACAGGAGATGTTCGATCGGCTGGTCGCGCAGATGAAGGACGCTGAGGGTGTCACTGAGCGGCTGAAGGCTGAGAATCAAATGGAATGGGTGGAACGGATAAACAGCATCCGCAGCCGAGCGGAGGAAGTTGTCCTTTCTGAGCTGGTTTATTGCTGAGGTGTGGTGATGTTCAAGCATAGAAGAAATAGAGTGTTAGCACTCTGCGTCGGCGAGCGGCGGCTGCTGACAATGGCCCTGTTGTCCTTTCGGAACAAGCTGGTAGCAAGCGGTAAGCCCACCGAGGATATCAATGAGCTGCTGATCCGGCTGCTGCGGTAAAAACTGAATACGAGAAATGAGCGTCTGCTTCTGAAAAGAGGCAGGCGCTTATTTTTATGGCATCAATTTTGCTGCCACACCGATGAAATTCGGAATGGACATGGCATCAATTTTGATGCCATAGACGAAAAATGGCTCCATTTCGGAGCCACGAGCAGTCCTGCACAGGAAAATGGCTCCAATTTGGAGCCAAAACAAAAGAATTTTTCAAGGGGGTTAATTTTTTGGCCTTCTCGCTGCCTACCAAGTGAGGGAAACTTTGAAAAAGCTCTGAACAATCTTGGCCTTTTTATAATTTACCAGCTCAAAAGAAAAAATTTTGAAAAGCAGCGGGAAAATCCAAAAAAATTCGGCAAAGGGAAAGTGAGGGGCGCTTCACTGGTTCCCCTTGTGGACCTTGACAACGGAACAGCCGTTACCGAAACAGATATGACCGTGCGACGACCTCAAAAGAGCAAGCACGGCAACGCCGCGGACCAAGGGGTCCCCGAAAAGTCGGCTGACTTTTTGGGGAGAGGAGGAGCAACGAAATGAGCGGACTTTTCGTGCTTGCACGGAAAGCGAGCGATATGGAGTTTGCGACGACGAGGGGCAGGCACATAAAAACGATATCGGAAGAACGGCGCCAAACAAAAACACAGTTACCAGCGAAAGAAAGAAGGTGAAACACATGAACAAGCTACAACTGATCGATGCCGATACCCTGTATTATAAACCTCTTGCCCACCCCAAAATGCTCATCGACGGTGTTCTCTCCGACGGGCTCGCCATTTTAGCGGGAGACTCCAAGATCGGCAAGAGCTGGATGGTGCTGTGGCTGTGCCTGCAAATCAGCCGCGGCGAGGCGGTGTGGGGGCTGCCCACCAGAAAAACCGATGTGGTATATCTGGCCTTGGAGGACCGGGAATGGCGCGTTCAGCAGCGTATGCAGGAGCTGACGGATTCTCCGCCGGAGAATCTCCGCTTCGGCTTTTCCTGCGGCCGGCTGGGCACGGAGCTGGAGGGGCAGATCGAGGAGGCTCTGCGGGAATTTCCCTCCACGGGCCTGATATTCATCGATACCCTTCAAATGGTGCGGGACAATGTTTCCGCAAAGGTCAATGCCTATGCCCAGGACTACAAGGATCTGTCCGGCCTGAAAAAGCTCGCCGATGACCACGGCATTTGCATCTTCGTTGTCCATCACACCCGAAAGGAGCGGGACAGCAGCAATATCTTCAACGATATGACCGGCTCCACAGGCATTTTGAGCGTGGCGGATACGGGGATGATTCTCCGCAAGGATGACCGCTTCGGCGATTGCGCCACCCTCTGCATTACGGGCCGGGATGTGGAGGAGAAGAAGCTGAAAATGCAGATGCGGGGCGTCCGATGGGAGATTACCGAGGCGCTCAGCGCCGACGATTTGCGAAAGGAACGCATCCCGGACTTTGTTTTTCAGGTGGCGGATTTCCTTTTGGCGCACAGGCGCTTTCGGGGCACAGTGTCCCAGCTGCTTGCCGCCGTAGGTAATACGGAGCTGAAGCCCAATCTCGCCAGCAAGCATCTGACCCGTCATTACAGCGATGTACTGCTGCCCCTGGGAATCACCTGCGAGTATCGTAAAACGGCGGCTGCCCGGCTGGTGCTTTTGGAGCTGCATGACGGTGCTGACGGTCATGACGGTTCCTCCGGGAGCGAGAGACTTGCGTCACTGCGGAAACAGAATGACGGAACCTTCCGGCTTCCCCAAGCATCGTCACAAGCGTCATCTGCGTCATGGGAGGAGGCGGAGGGCGATGAGGAATTGCCGCTTTAAGGGGTACGGGGCTATACACCGCTTTTTTATCCGTAAGGATAACGAGCATGGGATTTGTGTAGCCCTGCGGCACCCAAATCCCCCGTATCTGCCGATACGAAAGGGGCGCGCCCCTGTAACCCCGCTGAAAGGATGTGATAGCTATGCGGAATCGAACAGAGGAAATCAATGTGCGAGTCTATAAAACCGAGAAGAATACCATTCGCAGAAAGGCAAAGAAATGCGGCATGAATATGTCGGAATATCTCCGAACCTTGGGAACCGGCGCAGCGGTGAGAGAGGCTCCGCGCCGGGAGCTGATGCTGGCGTATCAGAAGCTGACGAAATCAGCAACCGTCCCAAGAGGACAAGACGATTATACGATGAAAGGAAGGATTCGATGAAGAACGACCGATTGATTGATTTGGGGCTGACCGGGTATGAGGAGCTTTTTATGAGCACGGAGGAACGGCTCGATGCGAAAAAGCCAAGGGTAGAGGCAATCCCGCTGGCTGACCTCACACCCTTTCGAAATCACCCCTTCAAGGTGAAGGAGGACGAGGAAATGGCGCAGCTCATGCGGAGCATTGCCGATGCCGGCGTGCTCTCTCCGGCGCTGGCAAGGCCGCTGCCGGATGGCGGCTATGAGCTGATCTCCGGCCACCGGCGGCTGGCAGCGTGCAAGGCGCTGGGGATGGACACCATGCCGGTGATTATCCGTGACCTGACAGACGAGGAGGCTGTTATCACCATGGTGGACAGCAACCTGCAAAGGGAGCATATTCTGCCGTCGGAAAAAGCATTTGCGTACAAGATGAAATACGATGCCATAAAACGCTCGCCGGGTCGAAAAGGAAATGGTGACCAACTTGGTCACCAAACCAAAAGTATTGATTCTCTTGCTGAAAATTCACCGGACAGCCGCAACCAAATCCAACGCTACATCCGTCTCACCCACCTGATCTCCGACATCCTGAAGCTGGTGGACGAGGGCAAGATCGCCCTGACTCCGGCGGTGGAGCTGTCCTATTTGCAGCCGTCCGAACAGGAGATGCTCTTCTCCGTGATGGACAGCGATGAGGTAACGCCGTCCTTGTCCCAGGCCCGGCGGCTGCGGCGCATGAGCGAGGCACAGACTCTCACGGATGACGCAGTGCTGCAGCTTCTGTCCGAGGTTAAGGGCAATCAGGTGGAATATGTGAAGGTGCCGGTAGACAAGCTTCGCAGCTTTTTCCGCCCGGACACCTCCGTGAAGCAGATGACCGAGACACTTGTCAAGGCCATGGACTTTTATAACAAACACTTGGCGCGGCAGCACAAGGACCGGGATGCCCGGTGAAAGGAGGCTTACAATGACCAAGATGGAAATTCAGACCCTATACGAGGTGATGTTCACGGACTACCCCGACATTGTAAATGTGGCGCAGGTGCAGGCGATGCTGGGCATCAGCCGTCATCTGGCCTATGCGCTGATCGGCGACGGCGACATCCCCGGCATGAAAATCGGCAACGCATACCGCGTACCGAAAATCAATGTGATCCGCTACGCACTCTCGGCGGGAAATCCGCAGCCGGCGGCGTAGCCGGGATTTGAACCTGTATGGCACATTGGACGGGCATTCCCGCCGGGCGTATAATAAAAGCGGTCCGAAAGGGTGCCCGTTCATGTGCTATCCGCAAAGGAGGTAGAATTTATGATAGCAGGACACCTGCAAATAAAAAATGACAATTACTACATGGTGCTGAATTACACGGATGCCAACGGCAAGCGCAGGCAGCCGTGGATTCCCACAGGGCTTCCCGCAAAGGGAAACAAGCGCCGCGCTGAGAAGCTGCTGCTGGACACCCGCAAGAGCTTTGTCCCGCCGGTTGTGAGCAAGGAGAACGAGGACATCTCCTCGGATATGCTGTTTGCCGACTACATGGAGCTGTGGCTGGAGATTATCCGCAGCTCGGTGGAAAAGACCACCTTTTCCTCTTACACGCAGATGGTAAAGGGGAAGATCCCACCGTATTTCCGAAACACCGGGCTGACGCTGGACGGAATTCAAGCCAAGCACATTCAGAGCTTTTATCTGCATGAGCTGAAAACCGTGTCGCCCGGTACGGTGATCCACTATCACGCCAATATCCACAAGGCACTGAAATACGCCGTCAAAATGGACCTGATTCCGTACAACCCCGCCGACAAGGTGGAGCGCCCCAAGAAGCAGCGGTACATTGCAGACTATTACCGGCAGGAGGAACTGGAGAGACTGCTGGAAGCGTCCAAGGAGCATCCGTACTCCCTGCTGATTCAGATGACCGCCTTTTACGGCCTGCGCCGCAGTGAGGCGCTGGGGCTGAAATGGGACGCCATCGACTTTGAGCGGGACACCATCACCATTAAGCACATTGTAACCAACGCAAAGATAGACGGCAAATGTGAAATCGTCTGCGCCGACCGTGCCAAGACAAAATCCAGCCTGCGCTCCCTGCCGCTGGTCAGCAACATCCGGGAAAAGCTGCTGGCGCTGAGGGAGCAGCAAAAGGAGAATCGGCGCGTATGCGGAAATTGCTACAGCAAAAAGTATGACGGCTATGTTTTTAATGTAATGGACAATATCCTGACTCTGCCGGACACAAGGCAGACCGGCTGGCACACCTGAGTTCTTGCCGAAAATCATGTACGCCGATGTGACCTTGAGAGAAAAGAAAAGCCCAGTCATATGGGCAAAAGCCTTGATATGACTGGGTTTTTGGCGGAGAGTTAGGGATTCGAACCCTAGGTTCCTTTTGGGAACACGACATTTCGAGTGTCGCACCTTCGACCTCTCGGACAACTCTCCGTATATCTCAAGTGTAATCCTTGCTCCGGAAGAATGCAAGAAAAACACGCAAGAACGATATGAAATTGTGAAATCCGAACCCGCGCAAAGCCCTGTGCGGCGGACATTTTCAGTGGGCGAAACGGCCGGAGCTTCCAAAAATATCACGTTGATCACATTACAGTTGATTCAACATCAATTAATATTATTATATCATACTCTGACTCCGTTTGCAACTCTTTTTCCCGATAGGCTTGCAGTCCTACAGCAGGCCGCAAAAAAATGGAAACACCCCTCGCTTTTTCTGCCGGAATGTGCTATGATGGCCTCGATTGCACAGAGAAAGCGAGGACGATCACATGCTGGATATTTTCGATATTCTGGGCCCGGTGATGGTGGGCCCGTCCAGTTCCCACACGGCGGGAGCGGTCCGCATCGGCAGCATGGCCCGGACGCTGCTGGGCGACGAGCCTGTGGAGGCCAGGATCCATCTGCACGGCTCCTTTGCCGAGACCGGCCCCGGCCACGGCACGGACCGCGCTCTGGTGGCGGGGCTGCTGGGCATGAAGCCCGACGACCTGCGCATTCCCTTTGCCTTTCAGGAGGCGAAAAAGCGGGGACTAATCTACACCATCGACACTGTGGAGCTGCGGGACGCCCACCCCAACACCGCTGTTATCGAGACCTGGGACGCCGGCGGCAAAAAGCTGGAGCTTCAGGCATGCAGCGTAGGCGGCGGCCGCATCCTGGTGAACAAGGTGGACGGCATCGACGTCAGCTTCGACGGCATGTTCAACACCCTGGTCATCCGCAATCAGGATGAAAACGGCGCGGTGGCGGCGGTGACATCGGTGCTGAACCAGCTGCGCATCAACGTGGCCAACATGAGCCTGTGCCGCCACAAGCGGGGCGGTGATGCCCTGATGGTCATCGAGACCGACCAGCATATCAAGCCCCATCAGGTGGCGTTTCTGTCGGAGCTGACGGGCATCCTGTCCGTGACCTATTACGATAAGGAGGACGATGACGATGTCTCTGGATTCGATGAAGGAAATCTTTGACCGCATGGAGGCCGAGCACAAGCCCTTCTGGGAGATTGTGCTGGAGACGGACATGGACGAGCGCCAGGTGACCCGCCAGCAGTCCATGGCGAAAATGCTGACCACCTGGCAATATATGGTGGACGCGGCGGACACCTATACCGGCCGCCGCCGCAGCGTCAGCGGTCTGGCAGGAGGCGACGGCCTGAAAATGCGGCAGTATTCCATCCGGGGACGGGCCATGTCCGGCGGCTACGTCAGCGAGGTCATTGCCGAGGCCTTGTCCATGGCGGAATCCAACGCCTGCATGCGCCGCATCGTAGCGGCTCCCACGGCGGGAGCCTGCGGCGTGCTGCCGGCGGTGCTGCTGCCCCTTTGCAAATACGAGGAGCTGAGCCAGCACCGGATATTGGAGGCTCTGTATGTGGCCAGCGGAATCGGCGCGGTCATCGCCTATAAGGCCTGCATCGCCGGTGCCTCCGGCGGCTGCCAGGCGGAGATCGGCACTGCCTCCGCTATGGCGGCGGGGGCCCTGGTCGCCCTGCGGGACGGCACCGGCCAACAGATCGGCCACGCCGTGGCCATGGCCCTGAAAAACCTTATGGGCTTGGTGTGTGATCCGGTGGCCGGCTTGGTGGAGGTTCCCTGTGTCAAGCGCAATGTCATCGGCGCGGTAAATGCCATCAGCGCGGCGGATATGGCCCTGGCCGGGATCGAGAGCCGCATTCCTGTGGATGAGGTCATCGACGCCATGGGCGAGGTGGGCCGCCGTATGCCTGTGGAGTTCCGGGAAACCGCCCTGGGCGGCCTGGCCGCTACGCCCACCGGCCGCCGGGTAAAGCAGCAGATGCAGCCCGGGGCCCCGGAGTTCTGATTCTCCAATACAATTTGTGATAATCCTGCGCAAAAATACAACCTGTATATTTGTATATGCATAGGCAAGAGTTTCCGTTTTCATTCATACGCAAGAAAAGCACCGTCGAAGGCTTGCCTTCGGCGGTGCTTTCTATGGACGCTGCACAGGAGAGGGTCAGTCCCCGCACAGGATATCCCACTATTTTTTGGGGGTCTCATGTCCCCTCCGTTTAGTAGACACCGCAGCGGGGATTTTGCAACCATATTTTTTCAAAATTTTTAAATTTTTTTGGGCCTTGATAGAATACAGAGCTGTTTTCCCGGGGAGTGCATAAAGGAAAGCTCTGTTCATGGCTTCCAGGCCCTGGCCATTCACGAAAAAACGGCCACGGGCAGAGCGCGTTTCTCAAATCAAATGGAGCTGCGTCCATTTCCGTGACTTCAGCCGCCGCTGCGTGAAGGGCTTTCGTTTTTAAAAAACTGACTCAACTATTGCAAAACAATCCTCTTGTTTTTTTCATATTATGATATGATAAAAATGGCGAAGGCTGGGGGCCTTCGCAAACGATGGGCCCCGATCTGCCGGATATACCAGAATATCCGGGACCCATAGCGGCAGCCCGTCAGAATAGGAGGCGAAACCGTGGTTTTTATTGTCGTGATCTCATCGGTACTTTTGGCCGTTTGCACCTCGCTGAAACCGATCTATCTTCAAAATGCCATCGATGCGGTGGATGCGGGCGCAGGCGGCACACTTACCATGTTTCTGTGCTATGCTGCCAGCATCCTGGGAATCCTTTTGTTTGAGACGGCCCGGCAGCTCAGCACGGGGAAATATCGGAACAGCAGGCTGTTCAGTCTCAAGCGGAAGGTCATGGCGCATATTGTTTATATGCCGCCCCGGAAATTCCAGGAACAGCAGGGACAGAACTATGTCACCACACTGAACAATGAGATCGAGATGCTGGTGGACAGCTATTATGTCACCCGCTTGTAATTGGCCTACAGCATTCTGGTATTGATCACCTGTGTGATCGCATTGCTGTACATCAACGGCTATCTGGCGATGATCATCATCGTTTCCACCGTGTGTCCCATTGTGGCCTCCGCCGTGCAGGGGAAGGCACTGGAAAAACGGACCAATTTCTATACGATGGCCCTGGAAAAGCTCAATGTCATGATCGGCAATCTGATCCACGGGTACCCCACCATCAAGGTAAACCACATAGAGCGGGAATACCTGCAAACGCTGGAGCAGGACAACGAGAAAGCCGCCCACGCAGAGTTTGCCAAGGCGAAAACAAAAATTCGGGTGAATATGATCATCGGCCTGCTGTCCTATATCGGCGAGGCCGTGATGGTCGGATTCAGCATTTACGAGATCTCCAAGGGGCGGCTGTCCGTGGGCGCTTTGGTGGGTGCGCTGCAATTATCGGAAATGCTGGTGATCCCCACCAACAGCATTTCCTATCAGATATCGGAAATGCGGAGCGTCACTGGTATTCGCCAGAAGATCCAGCAGCTGCTGTCTGTCCCTGACAGCGCTGCGGCGTTGACAGCAGCTCCCACGATCGAGTACATGGAGCTTGACAATGTGTCCTTCCGGCATGATGAAAAGGTCATTCTTTTCCATGCGAATTATCGGTTCGAGGCAGGGAAGAAATACCTGATTTTAGGCGAAAACGGAAGCGGAAAGAGCACGCTGTTCAAGCTGCTGACCGGGCTGGAAACAGAGTATGAGGGGTGTATCTCGGTGAACGGAACGGATATCCGCCAGCTGTGGCCCGCTCTTTATGACCAGATCGGCGTCGTGCTTCAGGACGCGTTTATCTTTGACGATACGTTTCTCCAGAATGTCACGCTTTATCGCCCTGCATTGCAGGAACGTGCCGTTTCTGTGATGCATTCCTTGGGAATGGATGCCTTTCTTGCATCCCATGATCTGGACCAGGTATTCCAGAACACGAAGGGCAATCTGTCCGGCGGAGAACGGCAAAAGCTGGCGCTGGCCCGTGTGCTGACCGAGAATAAGCGGGTCATCTTCCTGGACGAAGCCACTGCCAATATGGACAAGGGCAGCAGCCAGAAAATCTTGTCGCACTTGCTCCGGACGGACGGCTTGACCGTCATCAGCATCGAGCACAAGGTGAGCCCGGAGCTTCTTCCTCTATACGATAAAATCCTTGAACTGAAGGAGGCACATTTGGAGGAAAGAACATAGTACCATCTATCGGGAAACCCGGCTGCGCATCATGCCGCAGCCGGGTTTCTGGCGTATTCGGAGCAGAAGAAAAGCATTAGGCAGAGAGTCTCGAAAAAATGCGGATACAACTGGAATCCGTTGCATGCACTCCAGTCTGTCAAGAAAAATAGGATTGCCTCTGTCTTCGGAAAGGAAGATAGTTGCGAAAGAAACCCCTCAGGGGTGTCTTTCG
>OLRY01001063.1_pt1 | contig 29131 bp, 21 predicted proteins | sample 1672541 | NCBI WGS metagenome assembly OLRY01 (sample SAMEA3136697, study PRJEB25190) | human gut metagenome | biome: human gut; feature: human-associated habitat; material: faeces | place: Austria | collected 2013 | reverse complement strand
GGGATTGGCGATTTATCTCCGACTTGGGTGTGGCTGATTTAACCTGACTCCAATACCAGCCAACCTTTGCGGGGTTGGCTTTGCCCGTAAAGGTAATCTTGTACAGCTTGTAGCCTGCTTCGGCACATGTCACAGCCTCAAACCTGTATGCGGTTTCGGGTATTTCCGTTCTTTGGGGATTCGTCACAGTCTCTGTGACTGCATCGAGCAGAAAAACCTTATCCGCTATTCTACCAACCTCCTGATACAGCTTGAGATTTTCAACAGTTATCTTCTCTGGCAGACGGATATAGATTTCCTGATCCGTTGTAATATTGTTGGAGGAATAGGGATAAGCGGAGGAGCTGAGCAGGCCGTTGAAGGTAATCGTGTCTCCCGCCGTTGCGGAGGTCTTGCTCAGGATCGGCATCCGCTCCAAGCTGCCTTCCTTATACGCCTGTTCCATGGCCAGAGGGATCTCGCCTTTATCGCCTGTAACCGTTACATTATAGTTGACTGATGTGGCTGCGCTTTCATCGGAACCAGTATCGTACATTTTCACGGAAGCAAAATTCTCATACTTTGTAGCTTCATCTGTCAGCAGCTTGCCGAAGGTGGTGGCGTATCCCGATGTGGGATCCTGATCACGGGAGGACACATAGCCCACGTAGTCCTTCTCATAGCTGCCTACGTTGGCCTTGATCTTGGTGAAATACTCGCCCTCGCCAAGTCCTGCCATCTGGGTGGTAAAGGCGACAAAGCCGCCGCTGCTGGTGAGGGTGCCGTTGTACTTTCGCTCGGTTGAGTTCGTTGTCGTCGTGTACCAGACTTCCACAGTATTGCCCGTGGTTGCGGGAATCTTCTGGGCGGTGACGCCGATTTTATCATTGTTTCCATAGGTGAATTCCACGGTCTTATCAGCGCTCGCGGCGCCGCCCTGGTTGACCACATGGAACTGCCCCAGATAATAGATAATACCGGAATCGCTTGCGTGATTATTATAGATTGGCTGATTGTTGGCTTTTCCCTTCACCTCCACGCTCTCTCCTGCACAGGCCGTAAAACTAAACGTAGTGCAATCGCCATTATAGAGATACCACATACTGTCATCCTGCCAGGTGATCGTTCCGCCTACTGCGGAGGCAGCACCGGTAGCAGGCGTCTTACCCTCGTAGCATCCGGGGGCTGTCTTACCGGTGTTGAGAATCGAAGCGCTGCCCCACTTGACGGCATCTGTGCCTGTGACGTCACAATCAGACGCCCACTTAAAGTAAGGAGTAAAGTATTCCTGTGCGTACTCCAGGTACAAATTTGTCCATGTCAGTGTGACGGTATGATCGGTATCGTTTCTCGTCTCCGTGTAGGTATAGCCGCCATTCGCATCCTTGTGATTATCCGGATTCAGCAGGTTGGGCCTGGTGGACTGTCCCGCAGGATCCCAGGTGATGTGATCGAATTCCGCATAAATATTGCTGCCATTTTTTGTGTAGTATGGCAGGGCAATGGTGATCTCCAGCCTCTTAAAGAACTGGGGCATATCGATGTAGTCCTTGTCCGGGTTTATCCAGATTTGCCGCAGGGCAAAAGGCTGATTCGCCGCCATGGGTACACCAGTCTTCACACCAACACGCGACAGTCTAGGACCAGTCTGGATAGCTCTGTTGTCACCAGGCGTATCATTGTAGTCGCCCGTAATCTTAGGAGCGGCGGAGATTGTCTCGTATTCTGTCCGATTGCCCGCACCATCATCCGTGTAGACCCGGATTTTCAGCTTATCCGTAAGTGTCTGCTCCGACCTTCTGTTCCAGAGAACGGTGTCCGGAGCCAGAACGATATTAAAGCTGTTCTTTTCCGCCGTATTTTTGAGGGAATAGGTGATGGTGCCATTCGTGGGGCAGTAGCCGCCGTAGTTGTTCTTGCTGCGCAGCTCGTCAATGCTTTCAGGCGTTACGCTCTCGGCCATGCCACCCCGCTCAGGAATCGGATATTCCACCACGGTCAGCCCGTCGGGCACGGTGATCTCCACCTTTTTGTTCGCCAGATTCAACTCGCTTGCCACCTCAATGTGCAGGGTAAACTGCTTGGAGAAGTCGACGGAGAAGGAGTCGCCATCCCCCAAATTTTGATCGGCGGCACCTTCTGCCTTAACGATGGCGGTCGTAATTTGCATTCCATCAACCGCTTTCTGATCCCCAGATCGGGCGGCTAGGAGATTGGCACCCCGGCTCGCGATCTCCTTCAGGGCGGCGTCGCTCCCACCCTCGACAGCCACCTGCCAGAGCACGTCGTCCTCGGCAGGAACAAGGCTGGAAGGCGCGGCACTCAACGAGACGGTATCCTGCGGGACGTCCGCCACATCGAACCCGTCCGAACCCCCGGTAGCCGCAAGGGCGCTCGACACGCCGCAGACGCCCACCAGCAGCAAGCCCGCAGCCAGGGCCACCGCCCGATTTCTCAGTTGCTCCTTGCGCCTCTGACGGCGCTTTTCCATCAAGCTTTCCTTGCCATGATATTCGAAACGAGAAACCATCGGATAGCTCCTTCTCGCACGTATTTTCCTCTCTCAAAAACCTTTCGATTTTATCAAGAACAGATTCGGCATAAGTGGAGGTCAGAACTGGAAAAGCCCTCATATTGGTTTCAAAACGGACACAAAAATGAACCCCTTTTCCAGGGGCTCGAAAGGCCGCTCGGCTCGGCTCGAAAGCCGTCTCATGCCGCGGCCTCTTTCTTGACAAAAAAACTTCCAACGGATAGGCTCGGCCCCAGGTTTGCTACATTGTCTTCCACGAGCAAATTGCAGAGCCCGATACCAAACCCGCAGGAAGCATATCCAGCGGGCCAGAAAATGCCCGTCTGACAAAAACGGATACTTGGGCTTTTCTCGACCAAAAGACATGATTTGCTTATTTCAAGGGAGGGGATCGTGCAAATCAATCTGAAGGCCCATAGGGTCAACCGGAAACAGGCAGCGCAGATAGCCCTACTCGATGCCATCATCTGGCTCTGGCTGCATCAAATTAATTACGACAGCCTTTTCACCGTATCCTTTATCGACTCTGTTGCAACGCCCGCCATACCAAGCCCGCTCATCGGCATCGCCTTGGTCATAGGCATGGGCCGGGCGCGCTGGGATCGCATCCCCAAAGCCATTCGCATCGGCGGCGCCCTCGCGGCCACGCTCACAACCCTCGGCTTGGCCCTTGAGCCCCACATGCCCATCTCCAGTGTCACGCTGCATGCAACGCTCATTCTTTCCTTGACCGTGGCTTGCACTTTCGCCGCATTGCTTCGACTGGAGACCTTGGCGAAATGCGATGACTTTTCCACGCTATCGGTGGCGCTGTCCGGCTCGCTGCTGCTTTTCTACCTGTTAAACCTGGGGCTCTTGCTCGTGCCGCGAGCCGTATACGACGCTTGCATCATAGCCGCACCCCTCGTCATGCTCGCAGGCGCAAACAACCCCGCACCAAGTTCCACACGCCTGGGGCCTCTGCCCAAGAAGGTACGCCTGTCCTCGCCTATCGTCGTGCCGTGCCTCGTCGGTCTCGCAACCGGTTTGGTGGTGGCACTCGGCACGGTATCCATGGCCACCTCCCCCTCGGAGCTGTTCACTCGCCCTGCACCGCTGTTCCTCATCTCGCAGCTGCTCTTCCTGCTGCTCGGCATTATCACGGCGTTCGGCCTCGATTTGCGGAAGGCCACCTACTTCGCCCTCATTAACCTATGCTGGGGCCTCGGCATTGCGATCGGGCTGATCGGCCGTGAGCATTTCATCCCGCTGCCAGACCCTATTCTCGTTGATCTGTCTTCCTTCGTGTGCCTTCTCACCCTTGTGGGGTTCTTCGCCTTCTCGGGGATATGGATGAACACTCTGGGACGCGCGGCAAGCATGAGTCGCGAATCGGCCGTAGAGGACGTAGCTCGAAAGGCAGGCCTCACCAAAAGGGAGACCGAAGTGGCGTCCCTTCTCCTAGAGGGACGAAGCCTGCGCATTGTGCAGCAAGAGCTGTTCATCTCGGAGGGCACGGCCCGCACCCACGCGAAGCGCATCTACGCGAAACTCGGCATCCACTCCAAACAGGAGCTTATCGACTACTTCAAGCAGAACCTCCCTCATTAGCAAAAGGAATGCTCCCCATTAAAGCGCCTTCCTTCCGTTGATAAAGGAGGCGGCTTCGCCGAAGCGAAGCCGCCAAAGGGAAGGGTATGGGCTGGCAGCGTAGGGAGGGATCCGCTGCCAGCAGAAGTTGGCTTAAGCCTTGGCGGCCAGGACGTGGTTCACGGCCACCCAGCTCATGACGGCGCCCGAACCCAGGCTGATGCCGCCGTGCACGTACGTTCCACCCGATACGCCGGAGGAGCAGTTGCCCACGGCGTACAGGTGCTCGATGGGCTCGCCGTTCACGTTCACGACCTGAGCGTTCTCGTTAATGGTGAGACCGCCGGCGGTGCCGCAGGTGCCGGGCACATACACGGCGCCGTAGAACGGGCCCGTGGCCAGCGGCGCGAGCACCGGGTTCGCCAGATCGGTTCGGCTACCGGCCATAACGCCGGTGGTGTTGATGTCCAGGTGCTTCTCGCCGCGATGGTACACCGGGTCAACGCCCTTGGCAGCGTTCTCGTTGAAGGTCGCAATCTCGGCAGCGAGGCCAGCCGCGTCGATACCCAGCTTCTCGGCGAGCTCTTCCAGAGTGTCGGCCTTCACGAAATGCGCCGGCACCTCCGACGGGTCGGAAGCTTCTCCGCCGTAGGTCTCGTTGAAGTAGCTGTCCTCGCCATCGCCCACGGCGCCTACCGTGTGGCCGGGAAGCGAGTAGGTAGCCCAGCAGGCAGCATCGCAAATGAAGTAGGCGGGGATGTTCACATGGCCCGGCTCGCCCGTGTCATAGTAGGCGAACGCCTGGTTGAACAGGTCGTAGGGACCCGCCTCGTTGCCGATTCGACGGCCTTTCTTGTTCACGACCACCGCGCCCGGCAGACCACGGTACATGGCCCAGTCGGTACCGGCGATCTCCTGCGCGATGCGGCCCTCGGCAATGAGCGCCTCCGGATCGTCGCCCGTCGTGAGGATAGCCGGAGCGCCCCAGCAGCGATCCATATACGAGACGCTGGCGCCAATGGCCATGCCCATCAGCTGGCCGTCGCCGGTGTTCGTGGGCACGGCGTTGGTGGCCATAATCTTGAAGGGATGGTACTTCGCGCGCATCTCGTCGTTGTGATCGAAACCGCCCGTAGCCACGATGACGGCGTTTGCCTTGATGTTCTTGTCGCCGCACACAGCGCCGAGCACGGTGCCCGCACCGTCGGTGATGAGCTCGGTGGCGGGGGTGTCCATGAGGATCTCGGCGCCATAGCCTTCCATCTTGGCCTTCATCTGATCCCACATCTGAGCAGCCGAGAGCGAACCGCTGGCGTCGGCGGCGCCGAGGCTGCCGCGACCCATGGGAATCCAGCCATCCATGGGCTCGTAGTAATCGCCGAATAGCGGCGAGGCTGCGAACTTCCAGCCCATCTCCTCAGAAATCCAGTCGATGAAGGTGCTGCCGTTATCGATGAACGAGTTGAGCACAGCCTGATCGACGCGACCGTCGGTGGCGTTGGTGAAGTACTTGACCACCTCTTCCTTGCTGTCGGTGATGCCGGCGTCGGTGGCGGCGTAGGTCAGCGGCACAGCCAGGCCGCCGCCCGAGGTAGCGGCAGTGCCGCCCCACATGGTTCCCTTCTCGACAAGGCACACCGATTCGGCGCCCTTGGCCGCGGCGACCAGAGCCGCGAACGCACCGGTGCCCGAGCCGATGACGAGCACGTCTACTTCCTTATCCCAAGCAACATCGGCGCCGGCGCTCGCCTTCGCGCTCGCGCCCTTTTCCGCGCCCGTCGAGGGGGCACAACCCGTCAGTGCAGCAGCACCTCCCAGCGCCAGACCAGAGAGAGCAGCCGTCTTCAAGAAGTCGCGACGACCCATTCCCTTGATTTCTCCCATTACTTCCTCCTTTCGGCGAACCAGCGTCCCTGCCGGTTCGGTTACCCCTGCATCGTAAGGACATTGGCGCCTCGCCGTCAGTCTCACGAAAGCGGCGATATGTCCTAAAGCACTCATCCGAAAGGTATGATTTTAGGGAAAATGGCCGATCAGAACCAAAAATGAGAAACGCAGCGACAGCCTATCCCGTCACTCGCTACTCTGCCGCCAGCTTATAGCCAACGCGCCAGACAGTGAGCAGATATCGCGGCTCGCTGGGATTGTTCTCAATCTTTTCGCGGATCTTGCGCATGAACACCGTGATGGAGTTCTCATCCACCTCCGCCGTCTCGCCCCACAGGTGCTCGTAGATGCGGCGTCGCGTGAACACCTCTCCGGGGCTTTCGGCCAAAAGCGCAAGTATTTCGAATTCCTTAGCCGTCAGAGGAACTGTCTCGCCGTGCAAATGCACTTCGTAGCGATCGAAGAACACTTCCAGATCTCCTATGCGGCACGGTTCGCGGCGCGCCAGCTCGCTGGCATCGGTTGAATTTTTGCGCGCATGTTCGATGTCGCCGCGGTGACGCCGCACGTGAGCGTCGATGCGCAGCAGCAGCTCATCGGCGATGAAGGGCTTGGTCACGTAGTCATCGGCACCGGCCTTGAAACCCGTGCTCTTGTCTACGATGTCGTTTTTCGCCGTGAGAAAGATAACGGGAATGCGACGTCCCTCCTCGCGCATTTGCTGGCAGACGTCGAAGCCATTCATGCCGGGCATCATCACGTCGAGAAGCAACAGATCGGGGTGCTCGTCATCCAACAGCCGAAGCCCCTCTCGCCCGCCAAGAGCCCCGCAGAACTCGTAGCCCGCTTCTTCTACGACGGCTCGAAGACTTTCGTGAATGCCCGGATCGTCGTCGATAAGCATCACTTTGATGGGTCGATTCATGATTGTTCCCCCTTCGGAAGGTCTTCGCCACTAGGCCCGCTACCAGATTTCTCGTCCTTCTCTGCCGTTTCTCGCGAAACCGGGCCAGACACAGGGATGCGCACGACAAAGGAAGCTCCCTGGCCCAGCTCGCTTTCCACGCTCACAGAGCCCCCGTGCATCTCGGCGTACTCGCGCACGATGGCGAGTCCCAATCCCGTACCGTTGTAGCGCCGGGTGGATGAGGAATCCACCTGCACGAACTTCTCGAAGATACGTTCCTGATCTGCGGCATCTATGCCGATGCCGCTATCAGCCACCGTAAGCCATACCTCATCGACAGCGTCTTTTGAGCTGGCAGGGTGGAAAGCGGCCCCAAGATGCACGGTACCCCCGTCAGGCGTAAATTTCACCGCGTTGCCGCACAAATTCTGTAGCACGTGGACGAGCTTGTCGAAATCGCCCTGCACGAGCGGCACGTCCGGAGCCACCTCGTTCGTGAACTCCAAATGCTCCTTAGCCGCCAGGGGCCCTACCGTGGCGCGCACGATGCCCACCACATCGCCGACGTCCACCACTTCCAGACTCAGCTTCACGCGACCGGCATCAAGACGACTCATCTCCAGGATGTCGTTGATCATCAGCATGAGCGCCTGGGAGTTAGCTTCGATGCCCGCCAAGGCCTTAGCCTCGTTCTCGTCAGCTCCTGCACGATGCTTGCTCAGCAGATCGGCAAAGGCCACGATGGAAGTGAGCGGCGTGCGCAGCTCATGGCTCACCATAGAGAGGAAGTCGCTCTTGTACTGATTCTCATCCACCAGCTGAGCGTTGACCGCTTCCAGCTGGCGGCGCTGCTGCTCGAGCACCTCGTTAGCCTGCTGCAGCTGAGCCGTCCGATCAGCCACCTCGTCTTCAAGTCCTGCGTAAACATCAGCAAGCTCGTGGGCCATGTCGTTGAAGGCCGTCGTGAGCGAACTCATTTCTTGGGACGATTCGCTATAGCTGAGACGCACATCAAGATTGCCTTCTGACACCTCGTCCACACCGGAACGAATTTTGCCCAAAGGCCGTGTGACCAAATAGGTCAGCGCCACATACACCACGACCAAGCACACCGCCAGCATGACGGCGAAGAACAGGACATCTTGAGCAATGGAATCGCGCTCATTGGCCTGGTACACGTCGAGCGGCATAATGATGCTGATGGCGCCACCGATATCCCCCATTTTCCACCCCTCTTTGGGAGTGCCGGTCACGTCCAGCTCCCCAGCCGGTTCGCCATGGCACTGCAGGCAGGCCTCATCTATGGTCATGGGAGCCACATATCGAAAGACTTGGTGTCCCTCATAGTCGGTAAAGCCGTAGTAGTCGGCACGACTTGCATCGTCGTGGAACGCGGAGAGCGCGGCCGCCTCGTAGCCATCGGGCTCACCAGCTTTATTGCGCGGATTGAAATTCACGAACCGCGTCGTGTAATCGGAATGCATCGTGAAAGACTGACCGATGATGCGACCAGCAATGGCGCAGTGAAGCCCTTGGTACACGCCATCTTCCGTGAAGGCCACTTGGGCCAGGCGGTCTTGATTGGCCACCATGAATTCCCAGACGGCATCCATTTGCTGAGCGAGGGCGCGCGCCTGCTCCCGCAACTCGTTTTCCATTTGGGCATGCTTGTTTGCGGAAGTCCAAACCAAGTTCGCACCGAGCGACACCGCCAGCAGCACGGCGATCAGGCAGAGAAATTTGGTTTTCAGCTTCACTTTCGCCCCCCTTCCACCTTCGACCAGTGTAGCGCGGAAAGCCGGACCGTACGACGGGAGGGAGGTCGCACGGCCCGGCTCGGCGGAAAGGTGGCTACAGAACGAGCTGCTTCAGCTCGCCGGCAAAGGCCGCCTGACGGGCATCGATAACCACCGAGGGATCGGTGGTGGGCTCGGGCAGCACCGAGATCTGGTTCACCCCGTCAGGATGAGCAGCGCGCAATTCCTCGATAGGCCCGAAATCGAGTGCGCGCATGGGGCAAGCCGCCACGCAAGCCGGCTTCTCCCCTGCCGAGCGAAGATCGATGCATCCGTCGCAACGATGCACGACGTTCAACTCCTCGATGAGCACCGGGTGTCCATAGGGGCAAGCCTTCACGCAGTAGCCGCAGCCGATGCACGCTTCATCGTCATGCTGCACCGTGCCGTCTTCCTCGTTGATGTAAGTGGCGCCAGCAGGACACACTTCCACACAGGCCGGAGTATGGCAGTGGTTGCAGGCCCCGGAGTAGTGGAAAGTGGCGGGAGCGGGGAATTCCCCCACTTCGAAGCTTTCCACCCGGCGAAAGAGGTAGCCTACTTCCAGGTCGTTCTTATCCTTGCAGGCCACCTGACACGTACGGCAGCCTATGCACATCTGCTGGTTGAAATAGAATCCCTGCGGGTTCTTGTTCTCTTTCACGTCGGCCATAGGTTACTCACCATCCTTGCAGACAATGCGAAGCGGCTGCTCGGCATCGGGAGCCAAAGCCTCGCCCGTGTACTTCTCAATCTTGCAGAGCGCGGAATTGTAGCCCGACACGCCCTGACCGTTGGGGGCGGGGCCCGTCAGGCAGTTGTCAGCGCCGGCCACATCGATACCAGTCTCTTCGTCCACGGCCACCCACGCGCCGTGAGGCAGAGCCACCACGCCGGGCATGAGGCCCGCATACACGCAGGCGTTGCGCACGCACTGGCCGTAGGGGCTCGAGACGAGCACCGTGTCGCCGTCGGACACCCCGGCCGCATCGGCGTCGGCAGTGCTGATGAACACCGGGTTCGTCCACGCCTCGCGCAACCAGCCGATATTGTCGAACACCGAGTGAGCACGACGCAGATAGTGGGGGTTCATCACCTGCAGGGGATACTCAGCCCCGGACGCGGAGGCGTCCTCGTAGCCGTTGGTCACCTTCACATAGGTGGGAATGGGGGTCACCGTGTCCCAACCCATGGCCGAGAACGTGTCCGCAAGCGTCTGGCTGTATATCTCCAGCTTACCGGAGGGCGTTTCCAGCGGATTAGCCTCGGGGTCTTCCACGAAGTCCTTGAAAGCAATATAGCCGTAGTTGTCGTCGGGAGTGCGCTTGACCTGATACACGCCGAGCTGCTTGAGCTCCTGATAGGCCAGCTTGCCCTCCTGGGGCTCGCCTTCCACGCCCAGCTCGTCGATGTCTTCCTGGGTGATGCCCACGGCCGGCACATAGGTTTTGCCGTCCTCGTCGCACACCTCCATGGAAGCCAGCTGATTGAAATACTGCTGCTTCACATCGAAGGGGTACACATCAGCGCGCGCGATGCCCAGCTTCTCGGCTAGCTCGCAGGCAATGTCCTGGTCGGACTTTGCCTCGTACAAGGGGTCGATGATCTGCTGATAGGCCACCATCATCTCGCGGTTCGACTTATGGCCGAGCGTGCCGCCGAACAGACCGTCGAAGCGCTCCCACTCGGTGGTGAGGGGCAGGATGATGTCGGCATAGCGGGCGGCCGAGGTAAAGAACTGGGCATGGGCCACCACCATGTCCACCTTGCGATGGGCCTCGATGGCGCGGGCCATGCCCACGTTGGTCTGCAGTTTGTTGCCGCTTGAATGGTAGATGACGTGGATGTCGATATCGCGCTTCTCGGCCGGGTCGTAGTGCTTCGTGCCCGTGAAAGTATAAGTGCCATCGATGACAGCATCCCACACCTCGTTGCCATTGATGTGGTCATCCACGGGGTTCTTGATCTCGGGCAGACCGTCCTTGCCGGCCTTAATGAGAGCCGGCCCGCCATTACCCGAAGTCACATGCATGGTGGAACCCGTCATGTGGCCCGACTTGCCCATGTGGCCGCCCATGGCGCCCACGGTCATGACGAGCTGGGGCAGGTTGTCGGTGTTGTTGACGCGGGCCGAGGCAGCCGACACGAGGAAGCCCACCTTGTGATCCTTGCCCATAGCGCGGGCCAGATTGCGGATGGCCTCGGGCGAGGCACCGCAGATTTCGCTGGCCCATTCCGGCGTTTTCGGCGTGTTGTCGTAGGCGCCCTGCACGTAGTCCTTGAAGTTCGTCTGCTGTTTAGCATCGGACGGCATATGCTCGGCATCGAAGCCCACGGTGCAGCGGTTCAGGAAGTCCCAGTCAATGAGGCCCTCAGCCTCGTCGGCCTCCAGCATGGCGTAGGCCACGCCGAGCAGGAAGGCCATGTCGGTGGCCGGGCGAATGGGAATCCACTCCGCATCCAAGGTGGCCGCCGTCTCGCTGTACATGGGATCAACGACGATGAACTTCGCGCCGGCGGCCTTGGCCTGCCAGTAGTTCCACATTTGGCTGCCCGCAGCGCTCCAGGCCGGGTTCATAGCCATCATGACGATGGTCTCGCAGTTGCGCAGGTCGTAACGGTCGTTGATAGTCTGGTCCTGCATGTTGTCGTGATGGAACCCGATGACGAACGGAGTCTTCGACCAGGAGCCATAGGAGTTGGTGTCCCAGAAGTTCGTGAAGCCGCCGAAGGCGCCCATGGTGCGGGTCATCTCGGGATTCCAACCCTTCAGGAGCAGGATGGAGCGGTTGCCATACTGCTCCTTGGCGCGAGTCAGGCCCTGAGCCACCAGATCGAGCGCCTCGTCCCAGCTCACACGCTCCCACTCGTCCTTGCCGCGCAACTCGCCATTGGGAGCGTCCAAGCTCCAGCCGGCGCGCTTGAGCGGATACTTGATGCGATCCTCGGCGAACACCTGCTTGCGCTGGCTGCGGCCGCGCAGGCACCCGCGCTGCTGCGGATAGTCCGGACTGTCCTCGTGGGTGTCGTCGGTCTTCTGGCGCACGACAACGCCGTCTTGCACAAGCACCTTGTTCAGGCAGCGACCACCGCAGTTGTGCCAGCAGGCCGCCGTCTTCCACTCGCCTGACACGATATCGCGACCGACCGGATGGGCAGCTTCAGCATCTTCACCCGTAGTGGCCAAATCGCTCGTAGCCGGAGCGCAAGCAGTCAGCGAGCTAGCCGCGGCCAAAGCCGTAGCAGCCGTAGTGGCTTTGATAAAGCTGCGGCGAGTCAGATGAGCAGCGTTCCGAGTCGTCGGGTGCGAATCAACGTGGAGCGTCTCTTCATTGCGAGCCATAGGTCCTCCTCTTCTCCCTTACTCAGAAGCACGTTCTCCTCAACGTGTCTACAAGAGTACGAGAACCAGACCCCAATAGCCATTACCGCCATCCGCAATCTTTCTTTCCGAATTATTAATTGCCCCGAGGCCAAGCGTTCTTCGAGCGAGTGCAGATAATCCTCTTTGCCGTAAAAATCTCCGCTGCGGGAGATTATTTCACGAATTTTTCTCCCAAATCAGAATTACCCGTACTCCTCCCCTCCGTAGTTCTAATAGGTCTTTGCAGGGAACCCCTTGCAAACTTAGAGGAACTTAGAAGCTATCATGGAAGAAAATTCTTTCACTCCAAGCGGTAAATCCCGCTGGAAGTCCTTTAATACTCGACCAGGCTGTAGGTGTCGATGGATTGGCGCTGGTGCATGATGCGGTACACCGTATCAGTCTGCCAGCGCCCTGAGGGGCACGACGTAAATGCCCTCTTCCACTTCTCTAGCATACGAGCCAATGCCGGTTATCACACAGAGGAACTCTGGAGGACGCCCCTGCGCTCGTGGGTTTTCTGCAACTTTCTTCCGCAGCCGCCTGAGAGATTTCACCGCATCGGGAACCTTCTCTTCGCTGAGCTTGAACTCGAAGGCGGCCCATCTACCATCCAGGGTCTCTATGACAGCATCGGCCTCTAACCCCGAATCGTCCCGATAGTAGTAAACAGCCGCCGGCATCGAAGGATCCATCGCCTGGGCGTATACCTTGAGATCGCGAATGCAAAGATTCTCGAAAACAAGACCGAAGGTCTGCCCATCCGCGAGGAGGGAATCCGGCGAAAGCAATAGCAGGGCGGCGGCCAACGACGGATCGGCGAAGTAGCGCTTCGGCTTCGTCGCTAGGCGCTTTTTTGAGCGCTTTGGCGGCACCCAGCCCGGCACCTCCTCGACAAGGTAGATCGAGCGAAGAAACTCCAGATACGAGGCGAGCGTCTGCTCGGTTACGAGGGATGATGGATTGTCCTCTCCGCCGTACATATCGCTGATGATGGTCTTGTAGGTTGGAGACTGTCCCAAATTGCGGGCAATCGACAAGCACAACCGACGGGCCACCTCTCCACTCTTGCCATGTTTAGGAGCACTCTTTTCGAAAACAAGACGCAGATATTCTCTTGCAACGAGCTGACCGTTTTCAGCGGAAAGATCGAGGGCTTCGGGCCATCCCCCACGGCAGATCAACTCAGCTAGCTGACGCGTATCGTTTTCAACTTTCGCTGGCTGAAACCGGTGAGCGAATAGACCGCGGAGCGAGACAGAACGTTCAGACTCCCCAGACTCGGCCAAGCTGAAGGGATACATCCTCACAGAGCCAATCCGACCCGCACCACTATGCCTGCTCTGGCCCTCTTGGTCATCGGACGAGATCGGGGTGGACGACCCAGTCAGCAGCCACGCTCCCCTTAACCCCCGCTCGTCATCTATGGCATGACGAACTGCATTCCAAATCGCAGGCGCAAGCTGCCATTCGTCTATAACGTGGGGGCGATCGCCTATGAGCATGAGTTTTGGGTCGGCACGAGCCATGTCCAACTCTTCATCCACATAGCTGACGCTTTGCGCGTGGGCCAAAGCCGTCCACGTCTTTCCGCACCACTTCGTACCAGCCACCTCTACGGCCCCGAAGACCTCGAGATAGCGCTCTATTTGCTCGTCCACAAGACGCGGCAGATATCCATTCTTTACAAGCGTTTTCCGAGGCATGGCCCACGCAACCTTTTCTCTACGAGCGGCTTCTTTGCATCGACCCTATACTATCAAACTATTCATGGTTTTCCGAGTTTTTGATTCATGGTTTTCCGAGTTTTTGATTCATGTTTTTCCGAGTTTGATCGGTTGAGGGTTGATTGAGATCAACTGTTTTCGAATTGTACCTTGGCAACCTATACTGATTCTGGATTGAGTGTTAATACTCAATCAGGCTGTAGGTGTCGATGGATTGGCGCTGATGCATGATGCGGTACACCGTAAGCGTAGTGGCATTGTAACGGTAGTAGATGATGTAGGGGCCCGCAAGCGTCGTGCGGTACTCGTGCTCGAGATGGTCGTCGGTAAAGTGGCCGCCGGCGTCCGGAAAGGTTCGTACGGTTTCCAAAGCCGCATCGATACCCTTTATCGCATCGAGGGCCGCCTGGGGCATTCCCCGCTCGAGGCCGAGGTAAATGGCGATGGACTCCCGATCGAGCTGCGCCCGCGGACGCCATGCAAGATCAAGCATAGTCGAGCCCCCATACCTTGAAGATTTCGGCCATGCGCGCGTCGGATTCCTCCGCTGTGAGCGCCTCCGGGCGGTAGCGCTCTTCAATTTCCGCCTCACGCAAGGCGAGGAACATGCGGTTGCGCTGAGCGGCGGCCTCATAAGCGGCGCAGTCTTCCAGCACATAGGCCGGTACGCCGTTTTTCGTGAGGATGATGGGTTCCTGGCTCTCCGTCGCCTGAGCGCACACGTCATTGAACTGCGTGCGCAAATCAGTGATAGGTCGAATAAGCGGAAGCGCTGCCACAGCGGCTGTCATAAGGCACCTACTTTCATTACCATAATTATGGTATTAATTATAGATGCTTTAATTGACAAATCAAGCAACACGTCTATGAGAACTCTTGCATGTTATTCAGCTAGAGCAAATTATCCGAGGCCCTCTGTTATCCGAAGTTGGCGACGGCGGTGTCAATGGCGGCGAGGTTCATGGCGACGAACTGGGGCTTCACGCAGGCGCGCACCGCATCTTTCAGCTCGTCGACGGTGAGCGGCACACGGCCCTGGGCCACGGCCACGGCGAGCAGCATCATGTTGAGGGACTTGCGGGAGCCGGCACCGGCCTCGCGCACGAGGGCCTCGTCGTCTACGGGAACGAACAGGGGCACCGGGTAGCCTTCCACACCGGGGGCTTCGGCGTCCTGGGTGTTGGCCTTGGCATTCGGCGCAATGGCGACCTCGGCCGCTTGCTCGCGGGACGCCTCCGCCTGAAGAGAATTCGCCAAAGCCGCCACCACGTCGCCGGCGCGATAGGGCTGGCTCGACAGGGCCGCGGTCACCGGTTGGATAGCCGTCGTCGCCGTGACGAGCACGCCGCCGGGCGCCAGAAACGGCAGGGCGCGGGCTGCCTCGCCGGGCTCCAGGGCGATGACGATATCGGCCGTGCCGGGGGTGATGAGCGGCGAGAACACCGCCTCGCCGTTCGAGCCCATGCGCACGTGACTCGTCACGTTGCCGCCGCGCTGGGCCATGCCGATGGTCTCGGCCGTGCGCACCTGCCAGCCCTTGTTCTGCGCCGCCTGGGCCAGCACCTTCGCGGCCAGCACCGTGCCCTGGCCGCCCACGCCCGCAAGCAGAATGTCAATCATCGCACGCCTCCTTCCTCCGACAGCGGCAATCCCGCCAAGGGGCCAGTCGGCCCTTCGGAATGCACGATGCGTTCTGCCACTGGCACCCCTTCGGCTGCCCCCAACACCTCACCAGGCGTCTCGTTCGGCTCGCCTGCTATCTCCGTTTCCTGGAAGTCGTTCATCTCATCAGTCAGTACACGAGGGATCGGCCCCGTTTGGAACGGGTCGGGGTTCGGAGCGTAGATGGCCGGCTCGGCCGGAACCGCACCGCCAAAACCCACGGCGCCCTGGATAGCGTCGAAGGGGCACACCTGAGTACACAGGCCGCAGCCGTCGCACAGGCTCGTGTCCACGAACGCTTGGCCGCGTTCGCCGGATTTCGGGCCGCGCAGCCCTTCGTCGAAGCCGATGCCGGGGCACCCGATGGAGGTGATGCACTTCTTGCAGCCCGTGCACGTATCGGCGTCGATAGTCACCGGCGCATCGGGCTTCTTCAGCTGGATGCACGGGGCGCGGAAGATGATCGCCGACGGGCCTTCGAAGTCGATGGCCGCGCGGGCCGCCGCCACGGAGCTTTCCAGGCTGTGCGGATTCGCGAACCCGATGTGCTGGATGCCGAGGCCGTGCAGCACTTCCTCAATCACAATGGGACGCCGCCGCTCGCCCATGAGCGTGACGCCCGTGCCGGGGTGCGGCTGGCTGCCAGTCATGGCCGTGGTGGCGTTGTCCAGAATGGCGAAGGTGACATCATGCCCGTTGTACACAGCATTGGCGATGCCGGTCATGGCGCTGGCGAAGAACGTGGAGTCGCCCACGAAAGCCACCTGCTTCTTGTCCGGCTCGGCCACGGCGAAGCCCTGGGCCATAGTGATGCCCGCGCCCATGCAAAGGCAGGTGTCCACGGCGTCGAGCGGCTGGGCATTGCCGAGCGTGTAGCAGCCGATGTCGCCGCACAGCACCGCCTCGCGGCCGCGGAGCGCCTGCTTCACGGCATAGAAGCTGCCGCGATGGGGGCAGCCCGCGCACAGCACCGGCGGACGGACCGGCAAGGGGCCGTCGTAACCGAGGTTGTTGGCGCCGGTGATGGACGCCACCAGGGCGGCAAGGGAACCAGCCTGTCCGCACCCGGCGTCGGGGGAGGCCCCGTGCTCAGTCTCGGAAGAGCAGCGCGAGGGCGGCGGTACCTCCTCGCTCGCAGGTTGCGCAGCGAACGGAACAGCCCAGTGGGCTGTTCCGCCGAGCGAGCCATTGCTTGAGCACGTGGAGGTGCCGCCGCCCTCGCGCGGAGAGTCAGCAGACGCGCTCGTGCGGTCGAAGAACCTGCCCAGACGACCGGCGATGTTCTCGGTCGTGTTCTCGCCGCGATCGTTAGCCTCGCCGGTCAGCTTGCCGTGCACCCGCAGCGGCAGATGGCGCGCGCCGGTCAGCTTCAGCATTTCCTCTTCCAGCACGGAATCGAGTTCTTCGAAGACGATCACATCGGTCAGCTCCTCGGCGAAGGCCGCCGCCGTCTCGGCCGGGAAAGGGTAGGGCGTGCCTACGGCCATGAAACGGTAGCGGGGCACAGGAATTCCGGCGCGGGAGGCCTGGGCCTCAATAAGCGATAACGCCTCGCGGGCGTAGGCTGCCGATACGCCGCCAGCCACAATGCCCACCGCAGGAGCGGACGCTCCAGCACCTTCGACGCCATTCTGCACGCAAGCGCCCTCACCTTCCCCGCCCCCTTCGAACACTTCGTTGAACCGCGCGAATGCCGGATCGTAAGCGTAGTCCCAGGCAATCTGGGCCAGGCGACGGTTGATCTCGCCGTGGGCCTCAAAGGCGCGCTTGGGGAAGATGACCCACTTCGGATCCTTCTGGAAACCTTCTTCAGGCAGCGGACGACCGTGAGTTTCCTCGGCCACCTCGAAGAACGTGGAAGCATGGTTGATACGCGTCGTGGGACGCACGATGACCGGCGTGTGGTAGCGCTCGGACAGATCGAAGGCGGCCCGCATCATGGCGAAGCCCTGCTCGGGCGTGGCCGGATCGAGCACCGGCACCTTCGCGAAGGCGCCGAACCGACGCGTGTCCTGCTCGGTTTGGGAGGAGATGGGGCCCGGATCGTCGGCCACGAACAGCACGCAGCCGCCGCCCGTGCCCACGTAGTTCAGCGACATGAGCGCATCGGAAGCGACGTTCAGCCCCACCTGCTTGCAGGTGAACAGCACCCGCGCGCCGCAGTAGGACGCGCCGGCCAGCATCTCGAGCGCCGCCTTCTCGTTGGTGGACCATTCCACATGCACGTCCTGGGCCGCGCCCGCCGCGTGCAGCTTCGCCACAGTTTCCACCAGCTCCGACGACGGCGTGCCCGGATAGCCTGCCACCACGTTCACCCCGGCTTCCAGAGCCGCGTGGGCAAACGCCTCATTGCCCATCAAAAGTTTCTTCACCATGTTCGTTCCGCCACTCTCGTCAACCTGTTGGAACAACCTATCCGCTGGCGTCAACCTAACGGACGCTCTTTCTGTCGGTATCAACTTACTGTCTACCCGCCGACTCAATCTACTGGGACAATTTGCCTATCGGCTTTTCGCCAAAAATTGCGGTTGTTAGCATTTTCTGCAGACATTCGAGACGGAAGACCTCGCCTCATGTCCACTTTCTGCCCCGAAATTGAACCATTTGCCCTCATTAGCGTCATTTTCGTCCCTTAGATTTCCCGCGGCTCCACTGCGGATGCTAACAAACGCAATTTTTTGGGAAAAATCGGAGTCCAAACTGCCTGCAACCACGAACAAGGCCGCCTCTGCCACGCAAACCGTCGAGCAAATTGCGTGGCGTAGACCGCACCCATCACAAGACGAGAACGGCTTACGACGCCATCTCTGCCTTCAGGTCGGCCACCTTTTGCAGCATGGTCGCATCGCCCGTGCCCATCATCTGCACGGCCAGAATGGCGGCGTTCTTCGCGCCGTTGATGGCCACGCAGGCCACCGGCACGCCCGAGGGCATCTGCACCATGGACAGCAGCGAGTCCAGGCCGCCCAAATCGCTCGTCTTCATGGGCACGGCGATGACCGGCAGCGGCGTGAAGGCGGCCACCACGCCGCCCAGATGCGCGGCCTTGCCGGCGGCGGCGATGATCACCTTGATGCCGCGATCGTGGGCCGTTTCGGCCCACTCGTGCACTACGGCCGGCTTGCGGTGGGCGCTCGCTACCTTCACCTCGTAGGGCACGCCCATGGCGTCCAACTGGGCCATGCACGGCTCCATGGCCGGCATGTCCGATTCCGACCCCATGATAATACCCACGACCGGCGTTGCCTCTGCCATATCCGCGTCCTTTCCCTCGGTGCTTGTTGTGCGGCTACGTTCTATCGCCTTGTGCTCTGTCGCCGTTATTATAGCCGCACGCCCCTGCAGGCAAACAGACTGGAGATTCCGTTTTCAGCCAACGGCCTCCTCCTGTTCAAGAGATTTAACGGAGAATAACGGAACTTAACGGAGATTAACGGAACATCATGGTCATAGAAGGATAGATATCCCGACAAAGCCGTTGCGGTTCGTTGACGGTTAGGGCGGCGAAGAGAAGAAGCCGCTGGACCTATCGCAAAATGAATGGCAATTGATCGAGCGACATGGAAACACCGTTGCCGCTGCTTCGAAAGGGAGGCCACCGTGAGCCAGGAAACGTACCACCAGCACGAGACGCAGAAGGAAAAGCACGTCGAAGACCATATCGGTGACGAGATTCGCAAAGTAAAGGAACAAGAGGAGCGCGAAGCCCACGGCTTCCACGAAGCTATCGGCGACGAGATCGCTCACGAGAAGAAGGCCGAGCGTCGCCAGCAGAACGAAACCGACGCCGCCCTCACCGAGACCGCCGACACCATCCTGCGCGGGGAATAGGCCGACCCCGCCTGACCAACGCAGCGTCCTCTTCTCCGAGCCATGGCCCTGACGAAAACGCGGCATTTCCCAAAAAAACTTCTTGCACCGGTGGCGTAAGTCGGGTAAGATAGTCAACGCTCTTTTGGCAAGGCCGAAAAAGCACCTGCGGGCGTGGCGGAATTGGCAGACGCGTACGGTTCAGGTCCGTATGGGGGCAACCCCATGGAGGTTCAAGTCCTCTCGCCCGCACCATTTGAAACGAACGCCCTCTTCGGAGGGCGTTTTACTTTCCGCCACCTCCACTCAGCAGAAAGGGTCAACGAGAAGGATGGGCTATGTCTGCCGATAGCTTCGACGACTTCCCCTATGAGACCGACACCCATGCCTCCGATGCAGAGGCGCGGCGGCACTACTGGGCTGTGGCCATCGGGCTGCAGGCGGTGGACGGGCTGGAAGTATCTCCCTACCTGCACGACCTGGCCCGCAGCTACGAACAGGGCCAGTACACCTTGCAGGAGACAGGCGAGCTCATCCGCGCCTATCACACGGGGGAAGCGGACGGGCGGCAGGCCACGGCCGAGGCCGATCTGGTCAGCCAGCGCATCGCCGAGATGCTGGAGGCCGGCAGCTTCGTCTTCGCCCCCGACATGCTCTCCCTTATCCACCGCGCGCTGTTCCAAGATCTCGATGCCGAGACCTATCGACCGGGCCAGTTCAAAACCGAGCGACTCGTAAAGCAGGAGGATATTCTCAACGGCGACAGCGTGCTGTACGCCGACCCGGCCATGATCCAGACGTCGCTGGACTACCTGTTCCGCGAGGAAGGCCGCCAGTCTTACGGAACGACGCTCTCCGAGGCCGATGTCGCGCGGCTCGCGCAGTTCATCGCGTTTCTCTGGCAGGTGCACCCCTTCGTCGAGGGCAACACCCGCACCGTGGCTGTGTTCTCGGAACTGTACCTCGGCTCGCTCGGCTTCACCGTGGGCAACGAGCCCTTCCAAAAGCACGCGCGTTACTACCGCGACGCCCTGGTGCGGGCCAACTACCGCAACAACGAGGCCGGTATCTTGCCCGAGCGAAAACCGCTGGAGGCATTTTACGAGAATCTGCTGCTAGGCGCCGAGCACGCCCTTAATCGCGAGGCCCTTCTCTGCCCCGAGCTCTTCGACAATCCCCAGCTTCTCAAGCACATCGACCCCTCAAGGGCGCTGAGAAGATAGCCACAGTCCCGCAAGGTGTTTCTGACCTGCGCGTAACAAACGCGACGGGCGGCCTGCGCCGCGGGGAAACGGACGCACAATGGAACCGATGCGCAGCCCGTGCCGGCTCTTCGGCGCGGATCTGCGCACGACGCGCAATCTTTCGCCGTTGGGAGGTTCCTTATGAGCGGGAAGTCCAAGGCCTTGCCCACCATCGTCGTCGCGAGCGCCGGCATTGCCGCCGGTGCCGCCGTGGCCTTCGCGGGGTTTCTGCTGAAGCGCCCCGCGGTGCGCACCACGTGCAAGCCGTTCTACGCCGAGGCCACGCGCCGCTTCAAGATTCCCGGCATCAGCGAGGGCTTCGTGCCCCAGGACCTGTTCTACCTGTCCGATGAGCAAACCTGGCTCTTCAGCGGCTACCTGGCGAACCGCCGGCCCTCCCCCATCTACCAGGTGGGCGCCGACGGTACGGTGCGCCGCCACGAGGTGCGCCTGCCCGAGGGCTCGCTGTACCGCGGTCACGGCGCCGCCGTGACAGCTGCCGGGCCCTTCGTGTTCCTCACCGTGCGCGACGGGTTCATCGCGCTGGATCGCGCCGAGCTAGCCAAGGCGGCCGACGGCGACGTGCTGCAGGCAACCGGGCACCGCGCCGTGCCGCTTATGCCCGCCTTCATGACCGTGCAGAAGGACATGCTCTACATCGGCGAGTTCTCCCATCGGCTGTTCTACCCCACACCGAAGAGCCACTGGCTGCGCTGCCCCTCCGGCGAGACGAACCCGGCTCTCCTGCTTGCCTACGCCCCGCACGACGGCGGCCCCTTCGGCTTCGGCGAGCATCCCTCGGCGGTGTACTCCATTCCCGGCAACGTGCAGGGCATGTGCGTCACGCCCGAGGGGAACATCGTCCTCAGCCTGGCGTGGGGGTTCGGCGACGCCGAGGTGCGCATCTACGACCCGGCCCAGGCCAAGCGCGGCGGCAGCTATCTCGTGGAAGGGCACAAGGCGCCGCTGTACTTCCTGGACGAGGCCACGCGGGTGGAGACGCTTACCGTGCCGCCCATGGCCGAGGGCATCGACGACGTGAACGGCGAGGTGTACCTGGCCAACGAGGCGGCGAGCAACCTCTACCTGCTCGGCAAGTTCTATGGCGGCCAGTACGTGTACTCGTTCCCGACGAGGGAATAGCTGCGCCGTCCCGCCACCCTTTGCTTTCGGCAGGCCCGGCGAGAGCCAATGTTTCCGCGGGAAAACGGCTTGCGTGAGAAGTGATGACAGCTTGCAGGCACGAGCGGCCGCGCGGAAGACGCCTCCTATACTAAAGTCGATATTTTTGCTCAGAAATAATCGATGGAGCCGAGGATCGGAGACCGTCATGACCGCTTCAACGAAACGAACTGTCCGCGTTGTCGCCCTGTGGATACTGGCGCTGTGCCTCGTTATCCCCCTCGGGGCGTGCGCCTACCAGCAGGGAAGCAGCGCCATCCAGGCCCTGGCCTCGACGGCTTCCGACACGAACGCGGAAGCTGCCGAGACCAGCGATGCCGCAGCGGAAGACAACGCCGCCCCCGCGGCCGATACATCTGATGAAAGCTCAGCGGCCGAGAACACTGAAGGCTCCACCAGCACCGACGCAACAGCGGCCGAGGCGACACCAGCAGAAGGCAACGCCTCTCCCGACGCCCATGAAAGCAACGAGAAGGCTGCCGAGGGGGCACCGACCACGGCGACGATCATGTACTACGAGAACGTCAATTACGACGACGGCGATACCGAGCCCGACGAGAACGGCCGGGTGTTGCTGGGTTCCTACAAGCTCACCGACGTACACGTCGGGCAAACGATCAACGCATGGGATTACGTAGTCGACATCCCCGGGCATTTCTTCTGGGACGGCTGGCCGCAGAATCTCACGTTGACTGAGAACCCTTCCGATAACGTCATCAACCTCTTCTACTTCAAGCTGTGGAACAACGAGTACACCGTGAACTACTACCTCATGGAAAACGCCGACCTGACCGCCGACAACTGGAAGGACGCGCTGGCGCCCGATGACGTGAAGTTCGTCAAAATGGGGTCGGAAACCTTCACCAACCAGCGCTTCGACCAACTCGTCAAGGGGGATGCCTACGAGTACAAGATTGACGGCACCTATGTGGTGGACACCTATCCTTCCGAGATACATGTGGGCGTAAATCCCGACGACAACGTCATCAATGTGCTCTATGTGCCCGATTCCGCGAACCTGCCCGACGATATTGAAATTCCCAGCGACACGACGCAGCCCGGCGACACGACGCAGCCGGGCGATGGGGCGCAGCCGGGCGATGGGGCGCAGCCCGACGATAGCGAAAACGGCGACGATTCCGCCGACCAACCCGCCGATGACTCCGACGCCGACAAGCCAGCGGACGATTCCAGCGCCAGCAAGCCCGCCGATACGCCGAGCGCTGACGGAAGCACCGCACCGAGCATGCCGAGCGACACCACTTTCGATAAGGACGAGATCGAAGACGCCCTGCCTGACGATGTGAAGGACGAGGTCGTGAAGGACTTCATCGAATCGGGCGACGCTCAAGACAAGACGGAAATCACCGACGAAATGATCGAGAACCCCGTGAGCAAGTCCGACGCCGACTACGTGAAGAATGTCTACGAGACCGGCCTGAAAGAGGGCGAGCGGCTGGCCCAAACGGGAGACCTCGTTCCCCTCGCCATCATCGCAAGCATCGCCCTGGGAGCAGCGGCCGCCGGCGCCATCGCCTTCGCCTTGAACCGCCGCGCCCGACGCTGAGCCCGCCACGCTGTCCGCAATAAGAAATTACGGCGCAGCAGGTCCCTCTTCCCTTTTGCGAAACTTGCGAAACTCTGCGAAAGATGCGAAAGGCTTGGGGGCTACACCAGAAGTGTTCGCGTGTCTGGTTACTCCCCCTTTGAGGTGAGGTGCCAGCCGTTGCAGTAGGGGCAGCGGTAGACGTGCAGGGGCGGGGCGCCGTGTTCGGCGCACTCGGCGGCGGTGAGTTCGGCCTCGTAGCGGCTGGCATAGCGGTTCTTGCGCTCGCAGGCCTTGTGGCGAAGGGCCGCGGCGCGCTCCTCGTCATGGCGCTGGCTGCGCGCGTTCTCGCTGGTGAACAGGTCGTCCATGCCGCCGAGAGATGCGGCGAACTCTGCTTTCTGCTTCTGCCACGCCGACCGCTTCTTGCTGCCCACGGACGCCTCCTTTTCCGCAACACCTTCTCACGGCACGGGCACTGCAAACCATGCTATAACCCAACCTAGAACTAGCACAATCGTAGAATATCCTGCCATGCTTATCGCAATGCTAACAGATCATATTTTCCTGTCGATCTGACAGTCGTCTACCGTACCATAAGAGCCAGAAAGAAGAGCATGATCGCAGCCCTCTATCATGAAGGAGAGAACTCATGGAGCGCGCCTTTTCCCTTTCCGTCTCCGTCCCAACACCATTCCGAATCCCGCATAGGGTACTGGCCCTTATCGGCGTCATCACATTCATTCTTGCCTGCTGCTTGGCCGGCTGTACCTCGAATGCCGCCGATAGCGACAGCTCTGCCACCGACGGCAACGCCACCGGCGAAAAGACCCTCCGCGTGGCTATGGAACTGGCCTACCCGCCCTTCGAAACGAAGGACGACGCCGGCAACCCCGAGGGGATGGCCGTCGACTTCATCCGCGACTTCGGAGCTGCCTACGGCTACGACGTGCAGATAGAGAACACCGCTTGGGACGGGCTTATCCCGTCGCTGCAGTCGGACAAGGCCGATCTGGTCATCAGCTCCATGACCATCACCGACGAGCGCAAGCAGTCCGTGGACTTCTCCGACGCCTACGCCATGGCCCAGCTGGCCATTCTGGCGAACGCGGATTCCGGCGTGGCCTCCATCGATGACTTGAACCAGCCGGGCAAGAAGGTGGCCGTGAAGACCGGCTCCACCGGGGACGTGTACGCCACGAAGAACCTGACCAACGCTGAAATCGTGCGCCTGGCCGACGAGAGCGCGTGCGTGACTGAAGTAGTGCAGGGCAAGGCCGACGGCTTCCTCTACGACCAGCTGACCATCTACCGCAACCACCAGGCGAACCCGGATACCACCGAGGCCGTGTTCATCCCCTTTCAGGATGCCGAGGAATGGGGCATCGCCGTGAAAAAGGGCAACACGGAGCTGCTCGACCAGCTGAACGCCTTCATCGCCCAGTCGAAGACCGACGGCGAGTTCGACCGCCTCACCGAGAAGTACCTCTCCGAGGAAAAGAAGGCCTTCGACCAGTACGGCTTCAAGTGGTTCTTCGATTTCGAGTAATCTAGTCTCATGAAACGCTTCACCGCCATCACTCGTCCCTTCACCGCCGACGCAGGCGCGCCCGTGCGCCCGGCGAAGGCGGCTCTGAACTACCTGGCGGTGTGCGTGGCGGTGATCGCCGTGGTGTGGACATCGCTGGCCGCAGCGGGCATCTCGCTGAACTTCGATTTCGTGGCTCAGTACCGCGTGCGCATCTGGGACGGCTTCTGCATGACCGTGGGCATTTCAGCGGCATCCCTCGTGCTGAGCCTTGTGCTCGGCGTGCTCGTGGCCGCGGGCCAAGGCGCGCGCTTCCTGCCACTGCGCTACCTGTGCGACTTCTACGTGAAAATCATCCGCGGCACGCCGCTCATCGTGCAGGTGTACTTCTTCTACTACATCATCGGCACGGCCTGGGGCATCGACAACCGGGTGCTCGCCGGCATCATCATCCTGTCGCTGTTCTCGGGCGCCTACATTGCCGAAATCGTGCGCGGCAGCCTGCTATCGCTGGACGCGGGGCAGATGGAAGCAGCCCAGGCCGTCGGCTTCACCCGCGCCCAAACGCTGCGCTACGTGGTGGCGCCGCAGCTGGTGGCGCGCACGCTGCCGGCACTTACGGGGCAGGTGGCCTCCATTATCAAGGACTCGTCTCTGCTGTCAGTCATCGCCGTCATCGAGCTGACCCAGACCATGCGCGAGATCACCGCCACGAACTACAACTTCTTCGGCGGCTTTTTGCTGCTCGGCGCGCTGTATCTGGTGCTCACGCTGCCCATCATGGCCGTAAGCCGCCACTTCGAGAAGAGGCTGGATTATGCGCATTAGAGCAGCAAAACTGTTGCGCCGTTCGGGCGCCTCGGCCCTCGTAGCCAGGGAGGCGAACTATGCGCATTAGTCTCGACCACTTGTGTAAATCTTTCGACGGCGTGGAAGTCCTGCGCGACATCACCTTCGACGAAGAGGTGTCGGCGCTCGCCATCATCGGCCCCTCCGGCGGTGGGAAGTCCACCCTGCTGCGCATCATCGGCGGCCTGGAGACACCCACGTCCGGCGCCATGGCGGTGGATGGCTCCCCCGTCTCCCTCGACGAGACTTCCCTGCGTGCCTACCGCGCCACCTTGGGCTTCGTCTTCCAAGACGGTGGCCTGTTCCACCACATGACCGCTTTGGAGAACGTGGCGCTCCCCTTGCAGGTGGTTCATGGCGCGAGCTCCGATGAGGCTGATGACCGCGCTCGCGAACTGCTCGCGCGCCTCGGTTTGGAAGACTCGCTAGCAAAGCGCCCGGCCCAGCTGTCCGGCGGCCAAAAGCAGCGCGTCGCCATCGCCCGCGCCCTCGCAGCCCGTCCGCGCCTCCTTCTGCTGGACGAGCCCACAAGCGCCCTAGACCCAGAGTTCACCACCGAAGTGCTCGACGTCGTGCGCGACCTCGCCGAAGTCGGCACGCGCTTCATCATCGTCACCCACGAGATGGGCTTCGCCCGCCACGCCTGCGACCACGTCGCCTTCCTCTACGGCGGCCGGCTTCTGGAATACGGCGCCGCCGCCCGCCTCTTCGATCACCCCGAAACCCCCGAACTCACCCGCTTCCTCAGCCGCCTTTTGGAATGGAGCATGTGAGGAGGGGGGTTACGCCCTCCACAGCTCGTTGTCGCGCACGGCGTTCATGAACCAGGCTCCGTGTTTAGCCACGTCGCCCACCCATGAGAGAACGCCGGCGCTCCAGCGAGCGAGGGCAACGAACTCGACGGTGTTGTCCAGAATCGTCGCCTCGTCGCATAGGTCGAGAGCGCGCGACAGGTTCCCCAGGGACGCTCGGTAGCGACGTAGCACCGCCCCCTCGTCGATATCATGACCGCCTACGGCCACCCGATGGGCAATGCGGTCGAGGGCCACTGCGGCCGTATCGACGCCGATGTAGTACAGCACCACCCGGTATCCAGCCTCCCGCGCCCGGCTCATATTGCGAAGCACCGCGTGACCCGTCAGCGTCGTTTCCTGGTTGAAGCTGCGCCGGCGAGAAAGGCACTCTTCTATGAGGCGGACCGCCTCACGCCCGGCACGCAGCTGATCGGCGCTGGAGGCCGGATCACCGCCCTGGGCCACGACGATCTCGTCGGAGTTCACGCGCGCCATGGTGCGCGGCATGTCCTCCGTGCGCCAAAGACCCGTGCGATAGAACGTCGATTTCCCCGCCCCGTTCACGCCGGCGAAGACCACGTACACGGGCTGCATCAGAACACGCCCTCCTTCACCAGCTCCCGCTGGCGCTGCTGCAGAAAGAAGTCGAACACGGCCATATAGAAGGAAGCCTCTTCCTGGCACCGCGCCGCCTTCATCATCTCAGTTGGGGGGAGGCGCCCAAACGCGTGCCGACATGCGTCGTACAGATCGTGCGCGCAAGCAACGGCTTCTGCGCGAGCCGCGGCCGCCGATCCCTGCGAGTGCTCCCCAAGTGCGTCGGCCACACCCACGCGCGGCCTCCCCGCGCGAGGGGAGGCCATCAGCCTTTGCAGCACGTCCTCTTCCCGAATCATCCACTCGCGGCCGTTCTTCGCTGCAGGAAGACGTCCCTCCTTGATAAGCGCTCGCACCCGAGACGGGCTCACCCCTAGCTGTCGAGCACTTTCCCCAACTGACAACATGGCATCCTCCTTCAAACTAATCATTGCGTTAACGCAATGATATCACAAGGAGAAACCATTCTTTTACTCAGGCATCACGGGCGCCCGCCGCAGAGGCCGCGCGCCTCCACCTTGCAGGAAACGGCCTACTCCAGGCCCATCTCCTTTTTCAGGCGGGCCAGATCGTCATCCACGGCGGCTTCGGCGCCAGCGGCAGCGTACTTCTTCGCCAAGTCCTCGGTGGGGTCGGCCGGCTGCTCGGACAGCTCGGCCACGGCATTGGCGCGGTCGAGCATCTCGTCGGCCTTGGCCTCCATGCGGTCAAAGGCACTGCGAGCACCCTCGGCACGGTCGCCAGCCGAGGTCATCTCGTTCACCTTGGACTGAGTTTTCGCCACGGCGGCCTTCGCCTTGATGGTAGCCTTCCGCGCGTTCAATTCCTCGATGTCGGCTACCAGCTTGTCGTGCATCTGGCGCATCTTGTCGGCGTTGGCCTTCGCGCCCTCGTAGGCCACGGTCAGCCCCTCGGCGCGCCCGGCCAGCTCTTGCTTCTTCGCAAGGAACACGCGAGCGTCGGCCTCATTGCCAGCGGCGAGCGCCTTGCGGGCCAGTTCCTCGTACTTCTCCGTTTCCTCGCGGTTCTCATCGAGGAGCTTCTTGCAGCGCTTCTCCTCGGCCATAACGCCGGCGGTGGCCTCGCGCACCTCGGCGAGCGATTCGGTCATCTCGCGCAGGTACTGGTCAACCATCTTCTCGGGGTCTTCGGCCTTGTCCAAAAGCTCGTTGATATTCGCCTTCACGATGGAGGTGAAGCGATCGAGGATTCCCATGTCAGTCTCCTATCTGGCCCGAAGGCCGGGTTGAATACCGCAGCGTCGCCTAAGGCCGCGGCTTCGTCGGCTGCACCGGCGGCGCGTCCGAAGCGCCTGCCTGCGCGTACTTCTTTTCCAAATCCGCCAGCTCGGCGTCGGCCAGCGACTCCAGCGGCGTGTTCAGAATCTCCTGCATGCGCTCTGCCTCGCGCTGCTGCGCCAGACGGCGGTTGCGCACGATGAGGAACACGACGACGGCCACTATTATCACTGCCGCGCATACCGCGATGATCGGCAGCGGCGAAGGCGTCACCGTCATGATACGGTCGGCCGTGTCGGCAAAGGCGTCGGAGAAGATCTCCTCTTCCGTGAGACTCATGTCGTCGTAGTTCTGGCTGAGGTAGGCTTTGAAAATGTTGATGGCCTCATCGTCGAGCACCGAGCCAGTCATCGCGCCGGCCCAGTAGGCGGCGTTGAACCGCCCGTTGCCGTCGTCGCAGAACACGAGCACGAAATGGGCCTGATCGGTGAACAGCTCGTCGTACTTCTCCTGAGCGATGGACTGCAGCTCCTGGTAGGAGCGCACCGATCCGTTCGGCAGGATGTACACGTAGGGCTGCACGCCCGTTTCCTCGTAGAAATGGCGCAGGCCGCGCTCGAGCTTGGCCGGGTCGTGAATCCAGTCGCCGTCCTCGTCGGTGAAGTAGCCGGTCTCGTTCACGGAACCGGCGGGAAGGGCCGTGCGCTCCACCGTGGATGCGGGCACATTCGCGCCCGTGCAGCCACCGCCGCCGAGAGCCACCACCAGCAGCAGCACGAGCAGCACGGCCGCAACGATGACGAACACCGTGCCGCATCCGCTGTTGGAGGACTTGCCCTGAGAGGAGCCGGGTTGCGGGCCATTGCCGCCGGGGCCGCCGCCCGATCCGGGCTGCTGCGGGCCGCTCGGCTGCGAGGGCATTTGCGGCGGCATCGCGCCA
>OLRY01001013.1_pt1 | contig 30531 bp, 28 predicted proteins | sample 1672541 | NCBI WGS metagenome assembly OLRY01 (sample SAMEA3136697, study PRJEB25190) | human gut metagenome | biome: human gut; feature: human-associated habitat; material: faeces | place: Austria | collected 2013 | reverse complement strand
GTATACCATGCCGATCGTCTGCTATTATAATAAGACGACGGATACCTACATTATTGTGGACGGATTTCACCGTTACCGTATTATGCTGGAATACCCGGATATTTACGAGCGGGAAAAGGGGCTGCTGCCTGTCTCGGTGATTAATAAGCCGCTTGACCAGCGGATGGCGAGCACGATCCGCCACAATCGTGCGCGCGGAAGCCACGACGTCGATTTAATGAGTAACATCGTAAAGGAGCTGCATGAACTGGGGCGGTCGGACGCCTGGATTTCCAAGCATCTCGGGATGGATCGTGACGAGATCCTGCGTCTGAAGCAGATTACGGGGCTTGCGGCGCTCTTTAAGGATGTGAAGTTCGGGCAGGCGTGGCGTCCGGCGGAGGGAGCGCTGGAGGAGGAAGAGGATGAGGAAATGCTTGACCTGGAGTGAACTCCAGATGTTATACTGATGATACTGCGATGCCGGGTTCAGAGGGCGGAAGGCTGTCTGTATCCGGCATCACCGACATAAGAAAAGGAGAAAGGATATATGAATTATCGTGAATTGGGAAAGACCGGTCTGCGGGTGAGCGAGATCGGCATGGGCTGCGAGGGCTTTGGCGAGGATAATTGCCAAAATACACGGCGCTTTTTCGATATCGCCGAGGAGTGCGGCATCAATTATTTCGATCTTTACACATCGAACCCGGAGGTGCGTGCGAGCGTCGGGGAGGCGCTGCGGGGCAGAAGGGAGAAGTTCATCATCCAGTCCCACGTTTGTTCCGTCTGGAAAAACGGGCAGTATAAGCGGACAAGAAATCTGGCGGAGGTGAAGGAGGGTTTTGCGGAAATGCTCTCGCTTCTGCAGACGGATCACATAGATATCGGCATGATCCATTATGTAGATGCGATGGACGACTGGGAGCAGATCATGAACGGCGGCGTTCTGCAATATGTGATGGAGCTGAAAAAGGCAGGCAGTATCCGGCATATTGGCATGAGCAGCCACAACCCGGAGGTTGCGCTGGCGGCGGTGAAGAGCGGATATATTGAGGTGCTGATGTTCAGCGTGAATCCCTGCTACGATCTGCAGCCTGCGAGTGAGGATGTGGAGGAGCTGTGGGCGGAGAAAAATTATGAAGCGCCGCTGGTAAATATGGACGCACAGCGCCAGGAATTATATGAGACATGTCAGCGGCTCGGCGTTGGCATCACCGTGATGAAGGCGTTTGGCGGCGGAGATCTGCTGGACGAAAAATTATCTCCGGCGGGGAAAGCGCTGACGGTAAACCAGTGCCTGCATTATGCACTCACGCGCCCGGCGGTGGCGACGGTGCTTGCAGGCGCGCACACAGAAGAGCAGCTTCGTCAGAGTATTGCTTACGAAGAGGCTTCTGAGGAGGAAAAGGATTACGCACTGGCATTTGCCTCTTTCCCGAATATAAGCTGGAAGGGACACTGCATGTACTGCAGTCATTGCGCGCCCTGTCCGAAGCACATTGACGTGGCGTCGGTTACAAAATTCCTGAATCTGGCGAGAGCGCAGGGCGAGGTGCCGGAGACGGTGCGAGAGCACTACGCAGTTCTGCCGCACCATGCAGGCGAGTGCATTCAGTGCGGAGCCTGTGAGAGCCGCTGCCCGTTTGAGGTTTCTATTATGGAAAATATGAAGGCGGCGAAGGAAATTTTCGGAGCATGATCTTTTGTCGGATGAGAGACTTTTCGTGATGTTTAAGCGTCTGCAGAGACGCGCACGGCGGGCGTTTTGACGCCTGCCTCCTGCAGTGCCTCCGTGATGTTCTGGTTCAGGTCATAGAGGACATCCAGGTAGTCGGCATTGGTACACCAGGCGCGTGCGGTAAATTCCAGCGCGTCGCCGGTGCTGCCGGTGAGCCGGGCGAACGGCGCCTCCGGCGACGGCAGGATTCTTTCTGTTTTTTCCATAGCTTTCAGCATAAGCTCCTGTACTTTTGCAGGGCTTTCACTTCTTGCACAGGTAAAGATCACCTCTGCCCGCCGCAGACTTTCGGCGGAATAGTCAATGATGGTTGCATTCATCAGGTTTCCGTTCGGCACGGTAATTCTCTTATTGTCCGGTGTGACGATCACCGTGTAGAACAAATTGATTTCTTTTGCGGTTCCGGTGATGCCGCAGGTTTCGATATAATCTTCGAGCTTGAACGGTTTGAAAATAATCAGCATGATGCCGCCTGCCAGGTTGGAGAGCCCGCCCTGCATGGCAAGTCCGACCGCTACTCCGGCGGAGGCGATCAGTGCGGAGATGGAAGTCATCGGCACGCCGAGAATGTTGACGATGATGATAGCGAGCACACAGTAAAGCCCGAAATGCGCGAAGCTCTGGATGAAGGTTCTGACGGCGCCGTCCATCCGGGAGAGGAACGCGCCGTTTTCAAACATTTTCAGAAGCTGCCGCACAAGAAGGCGTCCGGCAAAAAAGACGATCACGGCAAATAAGATACGACCGAAAATACTGACGGCCTGCGACGACAATGTGTCAAATATGGTACTCATAAATATCATGTCCTCCGATCGTTGCAAAATCTTGTTCATTCCTGCATCATTTTACAGGATATGCAAAACAAAGACAAGTGAAAAAAGCATTAATAAAAAATCTTTCCATTTTGCGCGTGATATTTTGCGTGAGATGTGTTATAATAATAGATAATATATTATCTGAATTGCTTTAAAAATAGGGATTTTAGATAAAATATTATCTATTATTTTTGGGAGAAAAAGGCATGAGTGAATATATCTGGGAAACAGCGGAAGAGATGGATGCGCTTCTTGCAAAGCGTGTAAAACGGATACGGAAGCGCAAAGGGCTTTCACAGGAAGCGCTTGCAAATGCGAGCGGGGTCAGCTACGGTTCTGTCAAACGGTTTGAGACGACAGGGCAGATTTCGCTGTTATCACTTACGAAAATAGCGGTCGCGCTCGACTGCGCGGAAGAAATCCGCGGGATGTTTGCAGAGGTTCCCTATCGGGATATACAGGAGGTGCTGAATGAAACGAGATAAGCAGTTATTCGTGTTTTATAAGGAACGGAAGGTGGGCATGCTTGCGCAGACGTCGGACCGGAAGATTGCATTTGCTTATGACGATGCATGGCTTAAGGACGGCTTTTCCATCAGCCCATTTTCGCTGCCTTTAAAAAAGCAGGTTTTTATCACTGCGAAGCATTATTTTCACGGACTGTACGGCGTGTTTGCGGACAGCCTGCCGGATGCCTGGGGAAATATTCTGCTGAACCGTATGCTGCGGGCGCAGAATATCGGAGAGGATACGCTGAACGTGCTGGATCATCTGGCAATTGTGGGAAATTCCGGGATGGGTGCGCTCGTCTACCGTCCGGATATCGTTCTGCCGTCGGAGCTGAACGTGCTGGATCTGGACTATCTTGCGCAGCAGTGTGAGAAAATATTAAATACGGAATACACGGAGGAGCTGGATACGCTTTATCGTCTCGGCGGCACCAGCGGCGGCGCGCGGCCGAAAATTCTCACGCAGATTGACGGGGAGGAATGGATGATTAAATTTCCGGCGCATGTGGATGGCAGGGAGGCGGGAAGGATGGAGTATGATTACTCTGTGTGCGCGCGAAGGTGCGGCATTGTGATGGAGGAAACCAGGCTTTTTCCGTCGAAGGTCTGCGGTGGTTATTTTGGCACGCGGCGGTTTGACCGCAGACGAGGGAATGACGGAAAAATGGAGCGCGTGCATATGCTCACGGCAGCGGCGCTTCTGGAGCTTGATTTTGAACAGCCGAGCCTTGATTACCATTCGCTGATGAAGCTGACGAAGATTCTCACCAGAGACAATGTGCAGGATATGGAAAATATGTTTCGCAGGATGTGCTTTAATGTTTTTGCGCACAACCGCGACGACCATGCAAAAAACTTTACTTATCTATATGAAGAAAAAACAGATTCCTGGCGGCTTGCGCCCGCTTACGATCTGACGTACAGCAGCACGTATTACGGGGAACACACAACCTCCGTGGACGGAAACGGCGCGAACCCCGGCAGAAAAGAACTATTGGCGGTCGGAACGGCTGCCGGATTAAATAGATCAAAATGCGAACGCATTGCGGATGAGATCGCAGATCATGTCAGCGAAGAGCTGCGGGCGTATTTGTGACGCCGACGAAACACCTTAAATGCAATATGCATAAAAAACCCCTCTAAAACAAAAAACTCCCCCTCTTTTTGCACAATAAAATAATGAGTATAATGGATTTAAGAAAAAGAAAACGTACACACAGCGACCGGAAAAGCCCCGGAAGCTGTGCGACTTGTCTAACGGTAAAGGAGGGCGACGGAATGAATGAGGTCATTGTCTCCATGAAAAATATTACCAAGACATTTCCGGGAGTGAAGGCGCTCGATTCGGTTAATTTTGAGCTGCGCTCCGGTGAGGTCATGGCGCTTCTTGGAGAAAATGGCGCGGGAAAATCCACTCTGATGAAGATCCTGAGCGGCGTCTACACAAGGGACGGCGGTACGATGGAAATCTTCGGAAAGGAGTACGGAGATCTGACGCCAAAGCAGGCGCAGCAGGCGGGCGTGGCGATTATCCACCAGGAGCTGAATATGTGCCGTCATCTGTCGGTTGCGGAAAATATGTTTCTTGGACGGGAGATCCGGGGAAGATTTGCACTCGATAACGCAAAGATGGAGGAGGAAGCAAAACGGATCCTCGATGATCTGAAGATCAATATTGATCCGCGGCAGACGGTCGGCGACCTGCCGGTGTCGAAGCAGCAGATGGTCGAGATCGCAAAAGCGCTTTCGATTAATGCAAAAATACTGATCATGGACGAGCCGACGTCCGCGCTGACGGCGAGGGAGATCGACGATCTGTTCCGCATCATCCGCAAGCTGAAAGCGGAGGGGCACGGGATCGTCTACATATCGCACCGCCTGGAGGAGCTGTCGCACATCGTCGACCGCGTGACTATCATGCGCGACGGGCAGTATATCATGAGCGGAAATTTTGCCGACATGACGATGGATCAGATCATCGCAAACATGGTCGGACGCGAGATCAAAGAAAAATTCCCGCATGTGGAGTGTGAGAAGGGCAAAAAGGTATTTGAAGTGAAAAATCTCAATGCCGGAAAAATGGTAAGGAATATCAGTTTTTCCGTCTACGAGGGCGAGATCGTCGGTTTTGCCGGGCTGATGGGAGCGGGCAGAACCGAGACGACGCGGGCGATCTTCGGGGTGGATCCCAAGGAGAGCGGCGAAATCTATGTGGATGGCAAACAGGTGAAGATCAACTGTCCGATGGACGCGATCAAAAACGGCGTAGTGCTTGCGCCGGAGGACCGCAAAAAGGACGGGCTCTGTACAAAGCTCAGTATCCGCCAAAATCTTGCGCTCCCGAATCTCGACTGGGTGTGCGGGAAGCTTGGCGTGATAAACAGCAGCAAGGAGGAAGCGCTCTGCGAAAAGGCTGTGCATGACCTGCGGATTAAGACGCCAAACGTGGAAATCGACTCCGGCAACCTTTCCGGAGGCAACCAGCAGAAGGTCGTTGTCGGCAAATGGCTGGCGCGTGATTCCAGGGTAGTCATCTTCGACGAGCCGACCAGAGGCATCGACGTCGGCGCGAAGGTGGAGATCTACAATCTGATGAACCAGCTCAAGAAGCAGGGAATTGCCGTGATGTTTGTGTCCTCGGAAATGCCGGAGGTCATGGGGATCGCTGACCGCATCATCGTGATGTGCGACGGCAGGATCACCGGCGAGGTGATGGCGAAGGAGACGACGCAGAATGAGATCCTGACACTGGCGACTACCTTTGAGGACAAGAAAATCGGCAGTAAGTAATCTGGGAGGAGAAATAGCATGAACAACAAAAATCAAAGCCCGCTGAAAAGGCTTCTGGGCATCCGGGGCATGGGCGCTGCACTGACGGCGTTCGTCGGTCTGATTATTATTTATATTGCATTTGGCGTGATTAACCCGGCGGTGTTCTCGGGGCAGAACATATTAAACCTGCTCCGTTCCATGTCAAAGTACCTGCTGATCGGTATCGCGCAGAGCTACATTCTGATCACCGGAAACATCGACCTTTCCATCGGAACCATGGTCGGCATGAGCGCGATGATCTCCGCAACACTGATGACGCACGGCATAAATCCGGTATTTGCAATGCTGGTGGCTCTGCTGGCATGTCTGGCGACCGGCGTGGTAAACGGTTATCTGGTAGGCAAATTTAAGCTGCCGCCGTTCATCGCCACACTCGGAACTATGTTTGTCACTAGAGGCGTTGCCTACATGGTAAACGGCAACCGCAACACCGACGCGATCGCGACCGGCGTCGGCAAGGAAACGGCTGATAAATTCCAGAATTTCTTCTATTACGGAAAAACATTGGGAGTTTATAATACCTTCTGGATCGCTATTATCGTATTTATCATATTCTTCTTCATCCTGTCGAAGACGCGCACGGGACGCCACATTTACGCGATCGGTTCCAACATCGACGCGGCAAAGCTCTCCGGTGTGAACGTGGTGGGAACGACGATCAAGGCGTATCTGGTAAGCTCTATCTGTTCCTGGATCGTCGGTCTGATCCTCTGTGCGCAGGCCGGTATGGGAAATATGGAAGCGGGCAATATGTATGAAATGTACGGCGTTGCGGCAGGCGTTATCGGCGGCGTATCACCGCTCGGCGGCACCGGCATCCTGCTTGGCACCCTGGCAGGTGCGGCAGTCTGGCAGACGCTGGAAAACGGTCTGAACATGATCGGCGCGCAGGTTGGTATCCAGCGGATCGTCATCGGTGTGATCGTGGTCGGCGCAGTGCTTCTTGACGTGGTCGTAAGAAGCGGGCAGTTTGGCAAAAAGAAAAAGAACTAGACCGCAGCATACTGCGGATAGGAAATAAAAACTATTTAATTTAAGGAGGATTTTAAAATGAAGAGAAGAATGTTGGCAGCACTTACCGTATCTATGCTGGCTGTAACGGCGGCGTTTGGAATGGGCGCATCCGCAGAGGGAGAAAAGATTGCCCTTATCACGATGGATTCCATCGACCAGCACTGGATCACCCTGAACGAGGGCGCACAGAAGGCAGCGGAGGAGCTTGGCGTAACGGTTGATTTCATGTCCCCGAACACCAAGGATGACTCTCAGCAGATCGAGTGTGTAAACAACGCGGTTGCAGGCGGCTATCAGGCAATCCTCGTGGCTGCAAACGGTCCGGATGCGATTTCTTCCGCACTTCAGGAAGCAGTAGCGGCAGGCGTGAAGATCGTTTACGTAGACTCCCCGGCAAATGTGGACGCAGAGGCTACCTTCTCCACAGACAACAAGGCAGCAGGCACCACAGCAGGCGAAGAAATGCTCAAAGCGCTTGAAGAGAAGGGCATCACCTCCGGAAAAATCGGTATCATCAATGTAAACGCGGCAACAGATTCCTGCGTAAACCGTGAGGAAGGCTTCCGCGCAGCGTTTGAAGGAACAGAGTTCGAGCTGATGGAAACACAGTACGGAGAAGGCGACGCAGCGAAGTCCCAGACCATCGCTGAGAACTATATCACCCAGGGCGTTGTTGGTATCTTCGGCTGCAACGAAGGTTCCACGACCGGCGCAGGAAATGCGATCAAGGCTTCCGGCAACACGGACATCATCGGCGTTGGCTTTGATAAATCCGATGCGATCCTCAACCTCATCGACGACGGCTATCTGCTGGCAACCATGGCACAGAACCCGGATGTTATGGGCTATGAGGGCGTAAAGGCAGCAGTTGCGGCAATCGGCGGCGAATCCCTTGGCGGTGAAGTGACCGACACAGGCGTATCTGTTCTGACAAAAGAAGCAGAATAAGAAAACAGCGGCTTTACAAAGACCGTCGGGCTTCCGGCGGTCTTTTCGCGGTTCTTGTAAAGCGGGCCGTTTCATGATATCATGGAATATAACGATAAGCGGCGTGAGGATGGGGATATGTTAAAAGTAGTAATTGCGGATGATGAGGAGCGGATCTGCCGGCTGATCGAGGCGCTGGTCGACTGGAAGGCGCTGTCGATGGAGGTCGTCGGGACGGCGCACAACGGGCTTGACGCGTGTGAGATCGTAAAGAAGGTCTGCCCGGATATTCTGATCACGGATATCCGTATGCCGGGGTGCAGCGGGCTGGAGCTGATCGAGCAGGTAAAACAGAGCGCAAAGCAGCTTGAGATCATTATTATCAGCGGCTATGCGCATTTTGAATACGCACAGCAGGCGATCAAATTCGGCGTGGGCGACTATCTGCTGAAGCCGATCAGCAAGGCGGAGCTGACGGCGACCTTAGAGAAGCTGCGCGAGCGTATCTGTCAGAGACAGGCGTCCGAGCAGGACCGGCAGGAGATGAAGCGCAGGGCGGAGCTGGATGTGCGCCGTATGCGGGAGGAGCTGCTGGAGAATCTGTTTCTGCAAAAGGATACGGAGCTGTCTGCACAGATCCTCCGGGAAACATATGGAATGCAGGTGCAGAAGGGCTGTTTCCAGGCGTTTTGCCTGAAGCTGGATTTCGGACTGCAGGAGCCGGGAGAAGGCTCGGCTGCCGTTTTGATGGAAAAGGCGCGCGAGGTGCTGGAGCGTTCCTTAAAGGAAAAGTGCGAAAGCTTTCTGCTGGGCGTCCGGGATTTCTGGTGTCTGGGAATTTTAAATTATGAAAAATCGCGCCAGGAGGCGGTCCGCCGGATGCTCAAGGACTGCCTCGGTCAGATCGAGATGCAGAAAAATTTGTTCAGCTCCGTCACCTTTTCGATGTCGCTCGGAGGCGCCGTCACGCAGCCGGAGGAGCTTGCGGCGTCCATGAAGGAAGCGGCAGAGCTGATGCAGGAGCGGATCGTAAAGGGGACCGGCAGAGTGCTGGAGCATAAAAAAGAACCGTCAGCACTGAAAAACAGCAGTGTGATGGAGCGCTATCTGCGGGAAATCACACAGGCTGTGGAGCTTACAAGCGTGGAAAAGGCGGACGCGGCGGTGGCGCTGCTGGAGGAAGAGGTGCGCCGGACAAGGGAGGTGCGCGGCTGCGAGGTCATTGAGCTGGTATTCTCCGCTGCTGATATTTTTTCGGCGCATGTGCAGATGCAGGAGCGCTCGCAGCGGCTGGAAGCGTTTCGCCGGCGCTGCGGACAGTGCCGGAATATGGAGGAAATTTTTTCCTGCCTTACGGATTTTCTGCGGGAGCAGATCAGTGAGCTGCGGCAGAAGCGGGAGAACGATGCCGTCCGCCCGATCCGCAATGCGAAGGAGTACATTCAGAATCATTACAGCGAGCCGATCACACTGGAAGAGGTGAGCAGTGCGGTGGGATTGAGCACCGCTTATTTCAGCACGCTCTTTAAAAAGACGGAGGGCGGAGGCTTTGCAAAGTATCTGATCCAGGTGCGGATGGAGCAGGCAAAGAGCCTTTTGCGGGAGACAAACGCGCCTGTGGCGGAAATCTGCCGGATGGTGGGATACAACGACCTGAAGCATTTTACGCACACCTTCGAAAAAACGGTCGGCGTGAAGCCGGCAACCTATCGGAAGCTTTACGGATAGAGGAGATACAAAAGACATGAAACAGCCGGAAAAACTGAAATATCTCTCGGTCCGCGTGGCATGTACTGCACTCGTAGCTGCCGCGGCGCTGGCGGCGCTGGCGGCTGCACAGCTGTATCTTGCATGGCGGAAAGAGACGTCCATTGTGCTGGCGGCGCTGATGCTGTGCGTGCTGGCGGCGGCGCTGGCGGTGAGCTGGTTCTGGATCGTCCTGCCGTACCGCCGCTGCGAAAAAATGCTGCAGCGTCTGGCGGAGGGCTATCCGCTGGCGGATACAAAGGATTTTGACATTGCCGCGCTCACGCCGGTGATGCATTCTCAGATCTTGCTGATCGAGCAGAGCGCCCGCTCTCCGCAGTTTATGGATCTGAATAAACGGCAGGCGCAGTATCTGGCGCTGCAGAATCAGATCAATCCGCATTTTCTTTACAACACGCTGGAGAGCATCCGCGGGGAGGCGCTGATCGCCGGTCTGGATGGCGTTGCCGATATGACCGAGGCGCTGGCGAAATTCTTCCGCTATACTATCACGAAGGTAGAAAATCTTGTCTCGGTGGAAGAAGAGCTGGATAATTGCGAGACGTATTTTGGTATACAGAAATACCGCTTTGGCGAGCGCCTGCAGTTGCATATTGAGTATGAACCGGAGGAGTGGCCGGAGATCATGAACTGCCGCATTCCGAAGCTTACCCTGCAGCCGATCCTAGAAAACAGCATTATCCATGGAACGGAGCTGAAGATCGGCACGGGCAATCTGCGCATCTGTTTTGAACGCACGCAGGAGCGGCTGCTGATCCGCATTTCTGACGACGGGGTGGGCATGGATGAGGAAACCTTAACGAAGCTGAATCGCAAGCTTGGCAGGAGCGCCGGAACGCTTGGCTCGCAGGAGGAGGAAAAACAGGGCGGCATCGCGCTGGCGAATGTAAATAACCGCATTCATCTGATTTTTGGCGATGAATATGGGATCCATGTCTATTCGGTGCCGCAGAGCGGTACCGATGTGGAAATCACACTCCCGGTCGTGACCAGCGACCGGGAAATCAAAAACCGGGATGTGTTGGGATGAAGCAGGAAATATTTCGTATGGAGCGCGTGACATACATGGAGCAGGAGATTACGCTGCTGGAGGATTTCAACCTTCAGATTTACCGCGGGGAGATCATGGGCGTACTCCCGGTCAGCGCGCACGGCATGACGGCGTTTTTAAAGCTTATGCAGAATAATCTTCCGCTCTATGACGGCTACATTTATTACGGCGGCGAGAAGATCAATTCCTGGAAGGAAGCAAGAAAGCAGCCGAACCGCATCAGCATCATTGAGGGAAAAAGCCGGCTTGTGGAAAATATGACGGTGATGGATAATATTTTCGTCCTGCGGCAGAGCTTCGGGCAGGAGATCGTGCGCACAAAGCTGCTCTCCAGGCAGCTTGCGCCGTTTTTTGAAGATATCGGCATCCATATTTTTGCGGATGCCCGCGTGGAGACACTGTCGGAATTTGAGCGTGTGATCGTGGAGCTTCTGCGTGCGGTCGTCATGGGACATCGGCTGATCGTGCTGAATGATATCGGGACATTGATCAGCTATGAGGAGCTTAAAAAGCTGCATGAGATTTTGCACCACTACGCCGCGCAGGGCTTTTCGTTTTTGTATATCTGTCCTCATTTTGAGGAGATCGCTATGGTCTGCGACCGCTCTGCGATGTTTTCGAACGGACGCATCCAGAAGCTTGTGCGTCAGGAGGAGATGGCGGATGAGATCCTTCGCCTGTATTCAGCGGAGTATGACCGCATGGTGAGAAGTCATCTGGAGAGCCGGCAGAAGGACGGCGGCGGGCATGAGGAGGTTCTGCGCGCCGAACAGCTGTGCGGGGAATATGTCCGCGACTTTGGCTTTGCGGTGGCCGGCGGGGAGTGCCTGGTCGTGCAGATCCAGGCAAACCATATTTTCCAGGAGCTTGTGCAGATGATCGCCGGGGAAAAGGAGCCGGAGGCGGGAGAGCTGCGGATTCTTGGAAAACCGGCGAAATTCAAAGGCAGCGAAAAGCTTGCCGTCATACAGGAGCTGCCCACAAAGAGCATGGTGTTCCCGGAGCTTTCCTATATGGAAAACCTCTGCATCTCCCTCTCGCGCAGGATACCTTTCCTGTGGCTGCGCGGAAGCATCCGCGGCAGCATCCGGCAGGAATACGGCCCCATCCTTGGGGAGGAGGTTTTTGAGACGCCGGTGGAGGAGCTGAGCGAGAAGCAGAAATATCAGATGATCTACACACGTGTGCTGCTGCAGAAGCCGCAGGTCGTTTTCTGCATCCAGCCCTTTAAGGGCGCCGATCTGTCTCACCGCATGTTTGTCTGGAAAATGCTGGAGATGCTGCTCGATAATGGGATCGCGGTGGTGATCCTGACCATGATGCTCTCCGATTTCCTCTCGCTGGCGGATCGCCTGCTGGTGGTCAACGAGGACGGCAGCGAAAGAGAGGTGCTGCGCGGAGATTTTGCGACGATCTCAGCGGTAACGCCGTGGATCCATATTTATCAGCAGTAAAAAATCGCCCTGTATGACACAAAAACCTTGACTTTTTATGCAGATAGAAACATAATTATGATATTAGGGCCGCGGAGTGATCCGCAGGCATCAAAAGATATATGATTAGAAGGAGAAAGTAATATGGCAGCAAATCCGATTGTAACAATTACCATGGAAAACGGGGACGTGATCAAGGCAGAGCTTTACCCGGAGATCGCGCCGAACAGTGTAAATAATTTTATCAGCCTGATTAAAAAGGGCTTTTACGATGGGCTTATCTTTCACCGCGTGATCAATGGCTTTATGATTCAGGGCGGCTGTCCGAACGGCACCGGTATGGGCGGCCCGGGCTACAGCATTAAAGGTGAATTTTCAGGCAATCATTTTAAAAATGACCTGAAGCATACAGAGGGTGTGCTCTCGATGGCGCGCGCGATGAACCCCAACTCCGCGGGTTCCCAGTTCTTCATTATGCATAAAGCGGCTCCGCATCTGGACGGTTCCTATGCGGCGTTCGGAAAAGTGATCGAGGGCATGGATGTGGTAAACCGCATCGCAGAGGAGGACACCGACTACAGCGACCGCCCGCTTGACGAGCAGAAGATGAAAACGGTGACGGTGGAGACCTTTGGCGTGGATTATCCGGAACCGGAGAAATGCTGATCGCTCTTCGCGGGATAAAGAATGAGCAGGCGCTTAAAGATGCACTTGCATCGCCGATAAAGAAAGAAGACTGCGCATTTTATGTAACAGGGATGTCGGAAGCGGCGCGCGCACTTGCGCAGAGGAAGCTTCCATGCATATTCCTGGAAGGAAGCGCGCAGGAAACAAAAAAAGGCGCGGGCATTTACGGTGTGGATCTGATCCTGCAGGGAGACAATATGCGCAAGAAGCAGGACGGCACCTGGCGGGAGCGCAGCTGCAGCCGTCAGACGGACGCGGCAGGAAACGAATCGGTTCGGGCGTATCTGGATGATGCCGCACTCACCCGTCTGTGGCAGCGGCACTACGGGCTTCCGTGGACGATCGCCCGGACGGAGCGGCTTATCATCCGCGAATCGGTGATGGAGGACCTCACAGCGTTTCTCGCTATGTACGGCGGGGAAGCAGAGAACCCGGATGTCACGCAGTTTACAGAGAGCCCCCAGGAGACGCTGTACCTCTATATAAAGCGGCAGTATCCGCTGTACGGGTACGGGCTGTGGACGATCGCCGAAAAAAGCACCGGTGAGGTCATCGGGCGCATCGGCATAGAAAATGACGAGGCGGGAGAGCGGCAGCTTTCCTATCTGATCGCGCGAAAGTACCGTCGCCGCGGTTATGCAAAAGAAGCGGCGCAGGCTGTACTTGCCTACGCGCGGGAAGCTCTTGCGTTCCGGGATCTGAAGCTTTGCACATCCGACGGAAACACCGCTTCACAGAAACTGGCTTTCAGTCTTGGCTTCCGGAAAACAGACATTTCTGGAAATTCTTACACAATAGACTTGACAAGCCGCTGAAATCCGTGTATGATTAAAAATCATATAATTCCTAGCAAGAAAGTAGGAAAACAAAAAAGGAGGACAAGATTATGAAAAAACTGACAGCAGTCGCATTTGCGGCAACTCTGACACTTGCTCTGGCGGCACCGGCAGCAGCAGAAGAGGGAACCATCACGGTAGCGGCATCTCCGACACCGCACGCACAGATTCTGGAGGCAGCGGCGCCGCTTCTGGAGGAAAAGGGCTGGAAGCTGGATGTTGTGGAATTCACCGATTACGTACAGCCGAACCTGGTAGTAGACAGCGGTGAAATGGATGCAAACTATTTCCAGCACATTCCGTATCTGGAGAGCTTCAATGAGGAGCAGGGCACCTCTCTGGTGAACGCAGGCGGTATCCACTATGAGCCGTTTGGCATTTATCCGGGCACAAAGTCCAGCATCGAAGATCTGGAGGAGGGCGATGTGATCGCGGTTCCGAATGATACCACCAATGAGGCGAGAGCGCTTCTTCTTCTGCAGGACAACGGTCTGATCAAGCTGGCAGACGGCGCAGGTCTTACCGCAACCGTAAATGATATTGAAGAGAATTCGCTGAATCTGGAGATCCTGGAGCTGGAGGCGGCGCAGGTTTCCAAATACACCGCAGAGGCAGCACTTGTCGTTCTGAACGGCAACTATGCGCTGGATGCAGGTTTTTCCGTAGGCAAGGATGCGATCGCTTATGAGTCTTCTGATTCTGAGGCTGCAAAGACCTACGTAAATGTTATCGCAGTAAAAGAGGGCAACGAAAACAACGAAGGCATCAAGGCTCTGGTAGAGGTGCTGAAATCTGACGAAATCAAAGATTACATCAACGAGACCTTTGACGGCGCTGTAATTCCGTTTGAAGACGGGGCTGATGCAGCGGAAGAAGAGACAGAAGCAGCATCCGAGGCAGCAGAAGAAGCGGCAACGGAAGCAGAATCTGAGACAGAAGCTGAGTAGGAAGCGACGTTACTGTTCAGGTCAGGACTTTGCATTCACTGCGACGCGCAGCTAGTCCTGTGGGCAAAGTCCGTAAGAAAGTGATACAGGTGTGAGCAAATCCCATTCGCGGAGCGAATTTTAAATGGATTTGCGAATGTTACTGTGAACGACGTGAACAGTAACTCGGCGATGCTATCATAACAGGCAGAAGATGATTTATGGGGCTGAGCAGGAATTCTATCTTGCATCAGCCCTGTTTTTGCGCTATACTCAAACATATTTGTGGAATGCGCAGCAATCCGGTATCATGGGGAGAGGGATGGAGGAACATATGGAACCGATTATCAAAATCGAACATCTGGAAAAAGAATTTAAGCTGAAGGAGATGGACGTTCACGCTCTGCGGGACGTCAGCCTGGATATCTATAAAGGCGACATTTATGGCATCATCGGTATGTCCGGCGCGGGAAAGAGCACGCTTGTGCGCTGCCTGAATTTCCTGGAGCGTCCGACTGCCGGGACGGTGACGGTAAATGGAAAAGATCTTGCAAAGCTCTCGGAAAAAGAACTGCGCGAGGCGCGCAAGGATATCGGAATGATCTTCCAGCATTTCAATCTGCTCATGCAGCGCAGCGTCATTGATAATGTCTGCTTTCCGCTGGAGATCGCCGGGATGAGCAGGGCGCAGGCGCGCAAAAAGGCGATGGAGTATCTGGAAATCGTCGGTCTTGCGGAAAAGGCGAAGGCATACCCGGTGCAGCTTTCCGGCGGACAGAAGCAGCGTGTGGCGATCGCCCGCGTGCTCGCCTCCGATCCGAAGATTTTGCTCTGCGACGAGGCGACCAGCGCGCTCGACCCGCAGACCACAAAATCTATCCTGCAGCTTTTGAAGGAGATCAATCAGAAGTACGGAATTACGATCGTTGTCATCACGCATGAGATGGCGGTCGTACAGGAAATCTGTACGCACGTCGCTATCATCGACCAGGGAAATCTGGCGGAGCACGGCACTGTGGAGGAAATTTTCCTTGCGCCGAAATCGCGCGAGGCGAAGCGCCTGATTTACCAGGGCTATGAGAAGGTAGCGGAGATGAAGGGCAAACGCTGCGTGCGCATTGTATTCTCGGAAAATTCGTCCTTCGAGCCGGTGATCAGCAATATGGTGCTGGCGTTTAAGGCGCCGGTGAACATTCTCTATGCCAACACAAGGGACCTGGACGGCGTGGCAAAGGGCGAGATGGTTCTGCAGCTTCCGGAGGACGAGGAGCTTGGGCGCAAGATGATCGCATATTTAAAGAGCGCAAGATTAACGGTGGAGGAGCTGGAAGGTTATGTTGACTGAAAAAGAAATTATGATGATTGTTGAAGGAATCGGCGGAACACTCTGGATGGTGCTGGCTTCCGTATTTTTTGGCTATCTGATCGGACTGCCGATGGGAATCGCACTGACGGTCACGGGCAGGGACGGCATCCGCCCGAATGCGGCTGTCTATAAGGTACTGGACGTGATCTCAAATATATTCCGCAGCATCCCGTTCCTGATCCTGCTGATCCTTGTGCAGCCGTTCACAAGATTTCTGCTCGGAAAGAGCTACGGAGCGACGGCAACCATCGTTCCGCTGACAATCGCAGCAGGACCGTACATTGCAAGAATGGTGGAATCATCTTTAAAAGAGGTGGACCACGGCGTCATCGAGGCGGCGCAGAGCATGGGCGCGAGCACCTGGACGATTATCTTCAAGGTGCTGCTGACAGAGGCGCGCACCTCGCTGATCGTCAACGCTACCATCGCCACAAATACGATCCTGGGATACTCCGCGATGGCGGGCGCCTGCGGAGGCGGCGGACTTGGAGACATTGCCGTCCGTTACGGCTACAACCGCTGGAGACCGAATATCCTTCTTATTACAGTTGTGCTCCTGGTCGTGCTGGCGCAGGTATTCCAGATGGTTGGAATGTCCATTTCGAGAGCAGTCGACCGCAGACGGGTGGAATGAGCAGCAAAAGGCAGCGTGTCTGCGATGGAAGACATGATATCGGTTTGGGCAGGAATATAAATTTACGAACGTTAAGAAAGTGAGAAAGAGAAAAGTGAAGAGAGCAAGTGGAATTTTACTGCCGGTGAGCAGTCTTCCGTCCCCTTACGGGATCGGAATGTTTTCAAAGAGCGCATATGATTTTGTTGATTTTCTGGTAGAGGCGGGGCAGACCTACTGGCAGATCCTGCCGCTGGGACCGACTAGCTACGGGGACTCGCCCTACCAGTCGTTTTCCACGTTCGCGGGGAATCCTTATTTTATCGACCTGGAGGCGCTGATCGAGGAGGGCGTGCTCACGAAAGCGGAGTGCAGAAAGGCGGATTGCGGGCAGGAGCCGCGCTACGTCGATTACGGTCAGCTCTACGACAAGCGCCTTGCGCTGCTGAGAAAGGCGTATGAGCGCAGTGAGATCGGCAAGGACGCGGATTTCCTGAAATTTGTGGATGAAAATCAATCATGGCTGAAAGACTATGCATTATTCATGGCAGTGAAAAAGTGCTTTGACGGCGCTTCCTGGCTGGAGTGGGCGGAGGATATCCGTCTGCGCTGGGGAAATGCTCTGGACTATTATTACAGGGAATATGCGGAAGAGATCGAATTTTATGAGTATCTTCAGTATAAATTCATGCAGCACTGGAAAAAACTGAAAAAATACGCCAACGAGCAGGGCATCCGCATCATCGGGGATATTCCGATCTATGTGGCGCTGGACAGCGCCGATGTGTGGGCGCATCCGGGACTGTTTCAGATGGATGAGACCGGCAAGCCGAAGGCAGTGGCAGGCTGCCCGCCCGATGCATTCTCCGAGACGGGACAGCTCTGGGGCAATCCGCTGTACCGCTGGGATGTTCACAAGAACCAGGACTATGACTGGTGGACGCGCCGCATGAAGCACTGCTACGAGCTTTATGACGTGGTGCGCATCGACCATTTCAGAGGCTTTGACGAATACTTCTCCATCCCCTATGGCGCGAAGGACGCCACCGGCGGCAAGTGGGAGAAGGGACCGGGCATGGATCTGTTCCGCACGCTGGAGCGCAAGCTGGGCAAAAAGGATGTCATTGCGGAGGACCTTGGGCTGATGACGGATTCCGTGCGTAAGCTGGTGAAGGACAGCGGATATCCGAATATGAAGGTGCTCGGCTTCGCGTTTGATGCCGACGGGCTTAGCGATCATCTGCCCCACAACTACGACAAAAACTGTGTGGTATACACCGGCACGCACGACAATGAGACGCTGATGCAGTGGTACGACGGTCTGAAGGGCAAGGAGCTTGCCTTTGTGCAGGATTACATGAATAATAAGCGCACGCCGCGCGAGGAGGTGCGCTGGGATTTCATCCGCCTTGCGATGCTGAGCGTTGCGGATACCTGCATCATCCCGATCCAGGACTATCTTGGCTTTGGAAAAGAAGCGCGCATGAATTTCCCGTCCACACTGGGCGAAAACTGGAAGTGGCGTCTGAAAAAAGGCGATATCACAAAAGCGCTGACAAAGGAAATTTATCACATAACAAAACTGAGCTGCAGACTGTAGAAAACCCATTCGCGAAGCGAATTTTAAATGGATTTGCGAGAGCGCTGTGAACGCAGTGAACAGCGGGAAGGGAATAAAGACGGAAAATGGGAATTATCGAGGCAAAAAAGCTTTCGCATGATTATCAGAAGATCGGGGAGGACGGCAGCGTGGAATCCGTCTACCGGGCGGTGGACGGCGTTGACCTTGACGTGGCGCCGGGGCAGTTTATCGCGATCCTGGGGCACAACGGCTCCGGGAAATCCACGCTGGCGAAGCATTTAAACGCGATTCTATTGCCGAGCGAGGGTTCGGTCTTTGTGGACGGCATGGATACGAAGGATATGGACAAGCTGGAGGAGATACGCCAGACGGCGGGAATGGTGTTCCAGAACCCGGACAACCAGATCATCGGCACTGTGGTGGATGAGGATGTTGCCTTTGGACCGGAAAATATGGGCGTTCCGACAGAGGAGATCATCGAACGTGTGGAAAACAGCCTGAAGACCGTCGGCATGTGGGAGTACCGCGCTCACTCGCCGAATCGCCTGTCGGGCGGACAGAAGCAGCGCGTGGCGATCGCCGGCGTAGTGGCGATGGAGCCGAAATGCATCGTGCTTGACGAGCCGACTGCTATGCTCGATCCGGTCGGAAGAAAGGAAGTTATCAGGGCGGCGCAAAAGCTTAACCGTGAAAAGGGCATCACGATCATTCTTATCACACATTATATGGAAGAGGTGGTCGAGGCAGATCGCGTGATCGTGATGGATCAGGGAAAAATCCTGATGCAGGGGACGCCGCGCGAGGTGTTTTCCAGAGTAGAGGAGCTGAAGGAGCACCGGCTGGATGTGCCGCAGGTGACAATGCTCGCACATGAATTGCGAAAGAGCGGTCTTAACATCCCGGAGGGGATTCTGACGATTACGGAGCTTGCGGACGCGCTTGGAAAGGCGGGGCAGGAATGTCGATAAAGATAGAGCATTTGAATTATATATACAGCCAGGGAACCGCCTACGAAAAGCAGGCGCTCACTGATATCAATCTGGAGCTGCCGGCCGGACAGTTTATTGGCATCATCGGGCACACCGGCTCCGGAAAATCCACACTGATCCAGCATCTGAACGGACTTGTGCGGGCGACGAGCGGTACGATCTATTATAATGGAGAGAACATTTATGCCGAAGGCTTTTCCATGAAGGAGCTGCGCAGCAAGGTCGGTCTGGTGTTCCAGTACCCGGAATATCAGCTTTTCGAGGTGGACGTGTTCACTGACGTGTGCTTTGGCCCGAAGAACCTTGGTCTGCCCAAAGACGAGGTGGAGGCGCGTGCGTACGAGGCGCTGCGGCAGGTTGGCTTAAAAGAGAAATACTATAAGAAGTCCCCGTTTGAGCTGTCGGGCGGGCAGAAGCGGCGCGCGGCGATCGCCGGTATCCTGGCGATGAAGCCGGAGGTGCTGATCCTCGACGAGCCGACGGCGGGGCTTGACCCGCGCGGGCGCGACAACATTCTCGACCAGATCGCACAGCTTCACGAGGAGCGGGGCATTACGGTTGTGCTTGTCTCGCACAGCATGGAGGATATCGCGAAATATGTGGAGCGCATTATTGTTATGCAAAAAGGGCATGTGCGCTTCGACGACGAGCCGCGAAAGGTGTTTGAACATTATCAGGAGCTGGAGCAGATCGGTCTGGCAGCGCCGCAGGTGACATATGTGATGCAGGAGCTGAAAAAACGCGGAATGCAGGTGGATACGGGCGCGATGACCGTTGAGGAGGCGCGCGCGTCCATTCTGGCGTGCATGGGGCAGGTGAAATTATGATCAGAGATATTACAATCGGGCAATATTATCCGGCGGATTCCGTGATCCACCGGCTCGACCCGCGCACGAAGCTGGTGGGTACGCTGGTCTTTATCTTCTCACTGTTCCTGTTCCGCTCCTTTGCGGCTTACGTGGTGGCGACGATCTGCCTGGCGGCTGTCATCAGGGCTTCGAAGGTACCCTTTGGGTTTATGGTAAAGGGCTTAAAGTCCATTATGATCCTGCTGATGATCACAGTGGTCTTTAATATGTTCCTGACGCCGGGCACACCGCTTGTTAAAATATGGAGGCTGACGATCACGCAGGAGGGTGTGAAGCAGGCGGCGTTTATGGCGATCCGTCTTACGTACCTTATCATCGGCTCCTCGGTGATGACGCTTACCACGACGCCGAACCAGCTTACGGACGGCATGGAAAAAGGACTGCGCCCCTTAAATAAGCTGCATGTGCCGGTGCATGAGGTGGCGATGATGATGTCGATCGCACTGCGCTTTATCCCGATCCTTCTGGAGGAGACGGACAAGATCATGAAGGCACAGATGGCGCGCGGTGCGGATTTTGAGAGCGGCGGGCTGATCCAGAAGGCAAAAAGCATGGTGCCGCTTCTGGTGCCGCTGTTTATTTCCGCCTTTCGCCGTGCAAACGATCTGGCGATGGCGATGGAGGCGCGCGGCTATCACGGCGGCGAGGGACGCACAAAAATGAAACCGCTGAAGTACCAGAAGCGCGACCATATGGCTTATCTTGCGATGGTGCTGTATCTTCTGGCGATGTACGCGGCGAAGAGGATTGCAGGGTTTTAGAAAATGAAGAGAGTAAAGCTGATCGTTGCATACGATGGAACCAATTACAGCGGCTGGCAGATCCAGCCAAACGCCGTCACTATAGAGAGTGTGCTGAATCGGCATCTGTCGGAGCTTTTAAAAGAGCCGATCAAAGTGATCGGAGCAAGCCGGACAGACGCAGGGGTCCATGCGCTCGGAAACGTGGCGGTGTTTGATACATCGGCGAGGATGCCGGCGGAGAAGATTTCCTACGCGATGAATACAAGACTGCCGCAGGACATCCGCATCCAGGATTCCTGCGAGGTGGCGGCTGATTTTCATCCGCGCTTCTGCAATACGGTGAAAACCTATGAGTATCGCATTTTAAACCGCAGATTCCCTGACCCGACCAGACGGCTTTACTCATTGTTTTATTATTATCCGCTGGATGTGGAAAAAATGCGCCGGGCGCTTGGCTTTTTGATCGGAGAGCATGATTTTAAGAGTCTCTGTACGCACAAGGAAGAGGTGGAAAACACTGTCCGCACTATTTACTCGGCGGATATAGAAAAGGACGGCGATATGATCACCATCCGCATCTGCGGAAACGGATTTCTGTACAACATGGTGCGCATTATCGTGGGAACGGTTCTGCGCGTCGGCAGCGGCTACTACGAGCCGGAATATATGCAGGAGCTGCTCGCGGCAAAGAACAGGCAGGCAGCAGGCGAAACAGCGCCGCCGCAGGGGCTGACGCTGCTTGAAATCAAATATGTTTAGTAGATCCCTTTTGCTGCCAGATGAAATCCTGCAAATGCGATCATAGTTTCCTGGATCGCCTCATCCATCAGACCGAAATTCTGAAATAACCATTCCGGAGGATGCTGGATCGGGTGTGTTATTTCTGCGTAATCCGGGCGGATCAGATATTCCACGGGCACCCGGTAGAAATCAGCGATCAGCAGAAGTGTTTCGAAAGACGGAATGCGCCTGTCCGTTTCATAATTTGAGTAAGCGGCACGTTCGATGTGGAGCAGAGCGCTGAACTGTTCCTGCGTCAGATGACGGTCATCACGTAAAAGGTGCAGCTTTGTTCCTAAACTTTCATTCATAACTCGTTCCCCCTTCCGCAGACAGTGGGTTTTGGTTACTGTTCAGGTCAGGACTTTGCATTCACTGCAAAGTCCGTAAGAAAGTGACACAGGTGTGAGCAAATCCCATTCGCGGAGCGAATTTTAAATGGATTTGCGAATGTTACTGTGAACGACGTGAACAGTAACGGATTTTGCGTTACTGCCGCGGGGTATGTTACAGTTGCATTGTACTTAGATAGCTATTATGATATCTTCCGTCGAAGGTGACGTCCTCGCCGAACCAGGCGGGCGGCAGAAAAGCGTTCGCGGTTTCCTCATCCGGAAACTCCACCTCGGCAAGAACGAGCGGCGCAAACGGCGCTTCAAAAATGTCAAGCTCAATTTTGAGACCGTTTTCGACAGGAATCACATAGCGTTTTTTGGAGATGAAATTTCCATCCACCTTTTCTTTTAAATGAAGGTATGCCGTCTCATTCAGCGGCAGATTGTACTCCTCGCGGCACATCATACCCGCGCCCTTGTAGGTGAATATATAGTCGTTATCCTGCCGGCGGATGCGCATCACCGGTTCGGTGCAGAGATACCCCTGCTCGATGATGTGAAAGGGGTATTGCGCAAGGTCGCCCGGCAGCTCCTTTATCAGAAATTTTCGTTCGATTTCCATTTCATCCTCCTTATGTTCTACTATATCTTGACGATAAACAGCAGATGATATACAATATCTTTGAAATAATTTTAGCAAAGGAAAAAAATGGTGTCAAGGTGAAAGGAGTGTCCGATTATGACTAAAGTATATGTGTTTCTTGCGGATGGATTTGAGGAAATCGAGGGACTGACAGTGGTGGATCTGCTGCGCCGTGCGGGTGCGGAGGTGACGACGGTTTCCATTAACGGGACAAAGAAGGTTTGCGGTTCGCATAATATCCGGCTGGAGGCGGACGCGCTGTTTGAGGAGACGGATTACTCAGATGCGGCGATTCTGGTGCTGCCGGGCGGTATGCCGGGGACGAAGCATCTCGGAGCGCATAAAGGGCTGACAGAGCTGCTGCTGAAAGTGAATGAGGCGGGCGGCGGTATTGCGGCGATCTGCGCGGCGCCGAGCGTGCTTGGGGACCTCAGGATCCTGAAGGGCAAAAAAGCAGTCTGCTATCCGGGCTTTGAGGAGCGTCTTGCGGGTGCTGATGTGCAGGCATGCAGCGTTGTCACAGACGGCAACGTGACGACCAGCCGCGGCATGGGGACGGCAATCGACTTCTCCCTGGAGCTGGTAAAACGGCTTTTCGGAGCGGAAAAAGCGGAAAATCTGGCAAAAGCGATTGTTTATCGTTAAAAAAATACTAGCCTTTTTCGAAAATGTGTGCTATTATCATACAATGACTGTGAATATGGGAACGTGCGCCCATTTCAATCGAATGAATGTATATTAAGGAGGAACTATCCAAGATGAGTTTGAAAGTAGAGAACTTAGAGCACAATATGGTGAAGCTTACCATCGAAGTGAGCGCAGATGAATTTGAGAAGGCAATGCAGAGCGCTTATGTAAAGAACAAAGGAAGAATCAACATTCCGGGCTTTCGCAGGGGCAAAGCGCCGCGTCAGATGATTGAAAAAATGTATGGCGCAGCTATTTTCTACGAAGATGCGACCAATGAGATCATTCCGTCCGCATATGACAGAGAAGTGGCGGAGTGCGATCTGGAGCTGGTATCCCAGCCGAAGATCGAGGTGACACAGATCGAAAAGGGACAGCCGTTCATTTTTACTGCAGAGGTAGCGGTAAAGCCGGAGGTAACGCTTGGCGAGTACAAGGGACTTGAGGTGCCGAAGGCAGACCTCACAGTAACAGACGAAGAGATTGACGCAGAAGTAGATAAAGAGCGCGAGAAAAACTCCAGAATGATCGACGTGGACGATCGTGCGGTTGCAAACGGCGACAGCATCAAGCTTGATTTCGACGGCTCCGTGGATGGCGTTCCGTTTGAGGGCGGCAAGGCGGAAAACTATGATCTTGTTATCGGCAGCGGCAGCTTTATTCCGGGCTTTGAGGAGCAGCTTGTCGGCGCAGAGATCGGCAAGGAGCTGGATGTAAATGTAACTTTCCCGGAGGAGTACCATGCAAAAGAGCTGGCTGGCAAGGCGGCTGTGTTCAAATGCAAGGTGAATGAGATCAAGGTGAAGGAGCTTCCGGAGGCGGACGACGATTTCGCACAGGATGTTTCCGAGTTTGATACGCTTGCAGAATATAAGGAAGATATTAAGAAGAGACTGACAGAGAAGAAGGAGACGGAGGCTAAGAACGCAAAGGAAACGGCTGCATTGGAGAAGGCTGTGGAAAATGCGCAGATGGATATCCCGGCTGCTATGATCGACAACCAGGTAAGACAGATGGCGGACGACTTTGCAAGAAGAATCCAGTCACAGGGCATCTCTCTGGAGCAGTATCTGCAGTTTACCGGTATGACCGCCGACAAGCTGCTTGACCAGATGCGTCCGGAAGCGGAAAAGCGCATTAAGAACAGCCTGGTTCTGGAAGCGATCGCAAAAGCGGAGAGCTTCGAGATCAGCGATGAAAAAGTAGAAGAAGAAATCAACAAGATGGCAGAGAGCTACAAGATGGAAGCAGACAAGGTAAAAGAGCTGCTTGGAGAAGCAGGCGTCGCTCAGATGAAGAACGACCTTGGCATCCAGGAGGCAGTAAACTTCCTTCGCGATTCTGCTGTGGAGGTCTAGGTGTTTTTCCGGATTTTGAGAGCATGAGCGCGGAAAAATCCGAAGGCATCAGTTTTTTGAAAAGTAAAGGAGGCAGGACTATGAGTTTTGTACCTTATGTAATTGAGCAGACCAGCAGGGGCGAGCGTTCTTACGATATTTACTCCAGACTGCTGAAGGACCGCATCATCTTCCTCGGCGAGGAAGTGACGGACGTCAGCGCGAATCTGATCGTTGCGCAGCTTCTGTTCCTGGAGTCGGAGGATCCTGGGAAGGATATCCAGCTCTATATCAACAGTCCGGGCGGTTCTGTGAGTGCGGGCTGGGCAATTTACGACACGATGCAGTATATCAAATGCGATGTCTCGACGATCTGCATGGGCATGGCGGCGAGCATGGGAGCATTCCTGCTTGCGGGCGGCGCCAAAGGCAAGCGCTTTGCGCTCCCGAACGCGCAGATCATGATCCATCAGCCGTCCGGCGGCGCCAAGGGGCAGGCCAGTGATATCAAGATCGTGGCGGAGGAGATTTTAAAGAGCAGAAAGCGTTTGAACGAGTATCTGGCAGCCAATACCGGGCAGCCGATCGACGTGATCGAGGCGGATACTGAGCGCGATAATTATATGACTGCCGAGGAAGCGAAGGCATACGGTCTGATCGACGCGGTGATCGCAAACAGACAGTAAATAACAAGACTCCTGCAGCGGGCTGCCAGGCGGCAGCCTGTGGGAGTCTTATTGTATATAACGATTTATATGAGGTGGAATATATGGCAGGAAGGTTAGGGGAGCAGAAAGTAAGATGTTCTTTCTGCAACAAGAGTGAAGATCAGGTAAGAAAATTAATTGCAGGGCCGGGCGGCGTCTTTATCTGCGACGACTGCGTGGAGATCTGCAGTGAAATTATAGAGGAAGAGCTTGCGGAGGAATATGCGCAGGAGGGAACGGAAGAAATCAATCTGCTGAAGCCGGAGGAAATCAAGGCGGTGCTGGACGATTACGTGATCGGACAGGACAATGCCAAAAAAGCGCTGGCGGTAGCGGTTTACAATCATTATAAAAGAATACTGGCAGGCAAGGATCTGGGCGTGGAGCTGCAGAAAAGCAACATTCTGATGCTGGGACCGACCGGCTCCGGAAAAACGTATCTGGCGCAGACGCTGGCACGCCTTTTGAACGTGCCGTTTGCGATCGCGGATGCGACGACGCTGACGGAAGCCGGGTACGTGGGCGAGGATGTGGAAAACATTCTGCTGAAGATCATCCAGGCTGCCGATTACGATATTGAGCGTGCGCAGCACGGCATCATCTACATTGATGAGATCGACAAGATCACCCGCAAATCGGAGAATGCCTCCATCACGAGGGATGTATCGGGCGAGGGTGTGCAGCAGGCATTATTAAAAATACTGGAGGGGACGATCGCGAGCGTTCCGCCGCAGGGCGGAAGAAAGCATCCGCAACAGGAGCTGATCCAGATCGACACCACGGATATTTTGTTTATCTGCGGCGGCGCGTTTGAAGGCATCGATAAGATCATCGAGACGAGAATGAACACAAAGACGATCGGCTTTGGACGCACCCTGTCTGACAAGGCACAGAAGAATGTGGGCGAGGTCCTGAAGGAGGTCGTTCCGCAGGATTTTGTGAAATATGGCATGATCCCGGAGTTTATCGGACGTGTGCCGGTGGTCGTTTCGCTGGACGCGCTGGATGAGGAAGCGCTGGTGCGTATCTTAAAGGAGCCGAAAAACTCTATCATCAAGCAGTATAAGAAGCTGTTTGAGCTGGACGGCGTGAAGCTTGAATTTGAGGACGATGCGGTTGACGCGATCGCGAAGCTCTCTATGGAGCGCAAGACGGGCGCGCGCGGTCTGCGTGCGGTGATGGAGCGTTCCATGCAGGAGCTGATGTACACTATCCCATCCGACGAGACGATTACAGAGTGTACGATCACGAAAGACCTTGTGGAAGGAAAAGGAGAACCGAAGCTGATCCACAGTGAGGAGAGACTGATTCCGGTATATAATACGAAGAAGAAAGTGGTTATGACGCCGGAATCTGCCTGATGCAAGGAACATATACGTTTGCATAGGAGAAAAGCATGACAGAAATGATAAAGAACATCCCCGCAGTGGCACTGCGGGGAATGACGATTCTTCCGGCAATGATCGTTCATTTCGACATCAGCCGGAAGAAATCTATTAAAGCGGTAGAACAGGCGATGCTGAAGGAACAGCGGTTGTTTGTTGTTGCACAGCGGAGCGTGGAGACGGAGGATCCGGTGATGGAGGATCTGTACCGCGTGGGCACGATCGTGGAGATCAAGCAGGTGGTAAAGATGCCAAAAAATATCCTGCGGGTGCTCGCAGAGGGCGTGCAGCGCGGGGAGCTGACCGATCTGATGGAAGAGGAGGGCTTTCTGGAGGCCGATGTCGCGATTTATACAGACGAGGAGCCGCTGGACGAGACGACGCGGGAGGCGCTGCTGCGCTCTCTGAAAGAATCGTTTGAGGTTTACTGCCGCATCAATGGCAAGATGAGCAAGGAGCTGATCCATCAGATTTCCGAAATCCGTGATCTGGAGAAGGCGGCCGGACAGATTGCTATGAATTTGCCACTTTATTATGAGACGAAGCAGCGGGTGCTGGAGGCTGCCGATCTGCAGGAGCGCTGCGAGCTGCTGCTTACTATTATGGGCAAGGAAATTGACATTCTGCAGCTCCGCCAGGAACTGCAGGAGAAGGTGAAGCAGCGCATCGACAAAAACCAGCGCGAATATTTTATGCGCGAGCAGATGAAGCTCATCCGCGAGGAATTAAAAGAGGATAATATAAACGAGGCGGATACCTTTCTGGAAGAGCTGTCCAAGCTGAAGGCATCGGCGTCGGTGAAGGAAAAAATCAAAAAAGAAATCGAGCGATACCGCAACGTCGGCATGAATTCCGGGGAAAGTCCGGTGATCCGCGGCTATATCGAGACACTTCTGGAGATGCCGTGGGACAAGGTTTCGCGCGACAATCGCGATATCGTCCGGGCGCGTGAGATCCTGGAAGCCGATCATTACGGCCTTGAGAAGGTGAAGGAGCGTGTGCTGGAGTTTCTGGCAGTCCGCACGCTGACGAAAAAGGGCGACAGCCCGATCCTCTGCCTGGTGGGACCGCCCGGAACAGGAAAGACGTCGATCGCAAAGTCGATCGCGCGGGCGCTTGATAAAAAATATGTGCGCATCAGCCTTGGCGGCGTGCGCGACGAGGCGGAGATCCGCGGACACCGCCGCACCTACATCGGAGCGATGCCCGGACGCATCGCCAACGGTCTGAAAATGGCAGGAGTGAAGAATCCGCTGATGCTGCTGGATGAGATCGACAAGCTCAGCAGCGATTATAAGGGGGATACCTCCTCGGCGATGCTGGAAGTGCTGGATTCCGAGCAGAACAGTAAATTCCGCGATCATTATGTGGAAATTCCGCTGGATCTGTCGGAGGTATTGTTTATTGCCACCGCAAACGATGTGCAGACGATCCCGCGCCCGCTCCTGGACCGCATGGAGGTCATTGAGATCACCAGCTACACGGAAAATGAGAAATTTCACATTGCAAAAGAGCACCTCTGGAGCAAGCAGATGGAGCACAATGGACTGACAGCAGAGCAGATCTCTATTACAGATCAGGCGCTGCGCAAGGTGATTTCCGGCTATACGCGGGAAGCCGGCGTGCGAAATCTGGAGCGGAAGCTCGGCGATATCTGCCGGAAGGCGGCGCGCGAGATTCTGGAGACGAAGAAAAAATCCGTTAAGGTGACAGAGGAAAATCTGAAAAAATATCTCGGCAAGGTGCGCTACACTATCCAGGAGCTGAACGATACCAACGAGGTCGGAATCGTGCGCGGGCTTGCGTGGACGAGCGTGGGCGGCGACACCCTGCAGATCGAAGTAAATATCATGCCGGGGAAGGGTGATTTCTGCCTGACAGGACAGATCGGCGACGTTATGAAGGAGTCGGCGCAGGCGGGTATCAGCTACATACGCTCCGTCAGCGCGCAGTATAATATCCCGGAGGAATTTTTCCGCAAGCACGATATCCATATCCACATCCCGGAGGGCGCGGTTCCCAAGGACGGACCTTCCGCGGGCGTGACGATGGCGACGGCAATGATCTCGGCAATTACCGGCATTCCGGTGCGCGCGGACGTCGCGATGACCGGCGAGATCACCCTGCGCGGACGTGTGCTGCCGATCGGCGGGCTCAAAGAAAAGCTGCTCGCCGCCAAGAATGCGGGAATGAAAACCGTATTTGTTCCGGCAAAGAACAGGGCGGACGTGGAGGAAATCTCCAAAGAGATCAGGAAGGGGCTGGATATCCGCTTCGCGGATACGATGGAGGATATTCTGCCGGGGGCGCTGGTGACGGCGCTGCCGGAGAAGAAGGCCTCGAAGAAAAAGAAAGCATAGGAATACTATATGGTTATAAAAAATGTAGCTCTTGAAACGGTATGCGGCATTACCAGTAAGCTGCCGGCAAATGATAAGATCGAGGTGGCGTTTGCCGGGAAATCGAATGTGGGAAAATCATCGCTCATCAACGCGCTGATGAACCGCAAGTCGCTGGCGCGAACCAGCTCCCAGCCTGGCAAGACGCAGACCATCAATTTTTACAACATCAACGACGCGATGTATCTGGTGGACCTTCCGGGCTACGGCTACGCGAAGGTTGCGCAGTCGGAGAAGGAAAAGTGGGGAAAGCTGATCGAGCGCTATCTGCAGAAATCGCAGATGCTAAAGGCCGTATTCCTGCTCATTGATATCCGGCACGATCCTTCCGCCAATGATAAAATGATGTACGACTGGATCCTCTATAATGGCTACGAGCCGATCATCATCGCCACAAAGCTTGATAAGATCAAGCGCAGCCAGCTCCAGAAGCAGGTGAAAGCGATCCGCACGGGGCTTGGCATGAAAGGCGGTACCGTGATTCCGTTCTCTGCGGAAACAAAGCAGGGAAGAGACGAAATCTGGGAAATGATCGATGTGTGGGTTGCGGAGGCAGATTCGACAGAAGAATAAAAAGGTTACTGCGAACGGAGTGAACAGTAATATAAAAAGTTTTCGGTCTGTAACAGAGATGTTGCAGACCTTTTTTATTTCCGCGGGGGCAAATACCCCGCCTGGGGCGAAACTGATCACGGGGCTTCCCGGGCGGCCAGTGATGAAAAGCACTGGGATGTATACTGGATAAACGCATTCATGGCGGCAGTTACATATTTGTGCTTTGGATGGAGAAGATAATTATGCCTTTTTACATAAGCGGAATCAAGCTTGTAGTATTTAAGACGGTCATCTGTGCTTTTTACAAGCCTGTCAACAACAAAGGTTGCTCCAAGTCCTGCAGCCGCGAAACGGAAAGCGGTTACAGATTGTGATAAACGCATTTTAATATTGGGAGTAAGACCTGCTTCCTGGAACATACCGGCGGCGCGTTCGTAAAAATTACTGCCCTCAAAAAGCAGCAGAAAGGGAGTATCCTTAAACATGGCTAAGGAAATAGCCGGATGTTCAGGGGAAAGATGCGCAAAGCTGCAGATATCGGAGGCGGAAAAGGAGTAGTCGGCCAGCTCATTGTTGATGTCGTATGCTTCCGGAACTGCCAGCAGGAGCTGATCCGTAAAGATTTTGCGCCCCGGGAAAGCGGTAACCAATTTGGGGTCGCAGCTGAAATAAAAATCAAGCTGATGCTCTTCGAGCATGTTTGTCAGAACGGAGGAACCATGCTCCAGAATACGGATATCGATATTGGGGTATTTTGCATGAAAGCCGGGCAGGATATCCGGAAGAATATGAGCGTTTACATAATGAGTGCCGCCCAGAATTAAAGAACCGCAGTTAAGGTTCTGGATGTCGTCAATATGCTTATGCATGTTGTCTTCCAGCAGCATAATATCTTTGATGGTATTGATATAAATATGCCCCGCGTGCGTCAGAGTGAGCGGACGGGTCGAGCGATCGAAAATAGACATACCGAGCTCGCTTTCCACTTTTTGCACGGCTATGCTCAGAGCGGGCTGCGTAATGTAAA
>OLRY01000996.1_pt1 | contig 30780 bp, 27 predicted proteins | sample 1672541 | NCBI WGS metagenome assembly OLRY01 (sample SAMEA3136697, study PRJEB25190) | human gut metagenome | biome: human gut; feature: human-associated habitat; material: faeces | place: Austria | collected 2013 | reverse complement strand
AGGTTCGAATCCTGTCGCATCGACTGACTGGTAGAGACCGTCAACCTTAGAGAGATCAAGGGTTGGCGGTTTTTTGTGTATAGAATATCAGAAGAAAAGGATCATGAATGTTAAGAGAGAAGATAGTACACTTTCTTGCCTGATAATAGGTTCACTGCTTGTCAGATAGGATGCAGAATAATGTTCCGGCAAAGGTTGTGGGGTTAGAGGCGTATTTGAATGTTTGAAAAAATAATAAAAACTTGCATTTTTCAAGGATATAAGATATATTATATGTAATGAAAGAGGTGTATGTTTTCGGACTGCACTGGAGGAGTCACTCTGTGGCTCCTTTTTATGTCATTAGGCTTTAGCCTGCTGAATGCGTGTTTACGAGTTTCTCAACAGAGAAACGAAGTACGCATGAAGCAAAAACCCACCTGCTATGCGGGTGGAGTCAAATCGTTATACAGAAAAACACCTTTCCGTTACAATAGAGTTGTTCAGTCACTATTGCAAGAAAGGAAAGGTGTTTTATGGCGAATAAGTCTAATGATCTCGCCCATACAAAATGGATGTGTAAATACCATATTGTATTTACTCCTAAGTATAGACGAAAAATTATTTATAATCAATTAAAAGAGGATATACGTGATATTCTGAAACAGTTATGTGCATATAAGGGCGTGGAGATTATTGAAGGGCATCTCATGCCTGACCATATTCATATGCTAGTAAGTATTCCGCCAAAGATGAGCGTGTCGAGTTTTATGGGATATTTAAAGGGAAAGTCAGCGCTTATGATTTTTGACAGACATGCAAATCTCAAATATAAATTTGGAAACAGACATTTCTGGTCAGAGGGATATTATGTCAGCACCGTAGGATTAAATGAAGCGACAATAAAAAAGTATATTCAAGATCAAGAAAAGTACGATATCATGCAAGATAAATTAAGTGTGAAGAAGTACGAAGACCCTTTTAAGGGTTAAGTCGAAGTAGTACAAACGCCCATTCATGGGCATAAGCAACGCGTCAAGTGCAATAGTGACTTGAACGAAGAGAAAGTCTAGGGCGCCTTGAGACGCTGTCGGGTACCAAGGGGTTACACCCAGCGTCCCGAGCCACCCTTTTTAAGGGTGGCGGCGACTATGGGCTTTAGTCTGTATGGGCATTTAATGCCGGGTGATATCCATAGGAAGGAACTCAAAAAGGAACTCAAATTATTTGAGTTCCTTTTTGAGTTCGTGAAATAAAATTTGAGTTTCTTACACAAAAAATAGTGATACGATATAAAAATATGGAGAGAACTAAAATGACAACGAAAGAATTACTTGAAAAATTAGAGTTAATTCAGAAACTTAAATGTGAAACTCCAACAGATAAAGAGTGCAAACCAGGGATGTCCCAGACATTTATATGATTCGCTGTCCAGTTTTTCCAATCAGGACGATGGGGAATCCCGACAATACGCAGAACGATGCAGGAAGATCACTTGCCACAACCGGAATTTTTGGATGAAAGAAGGAGTTTTATTGCGATGAAAGGAAAAAGGATCAAGGATAAAGATTCTGTCAACAGAACGCGAATTGCCTTGTCAAAGACTTCGCTGCAGTGTATAATTGCACTGATGATTTGCGAGTGAAGAACACGGGAGGAAGACATGGGAAAAGACGTTATTATTGCATGTGATTTTAACAGTAAGGCAGAAGTCATTGCGTTTCTTGAGAAGTTCAAGGACGAGAAGCCGTTCGTCAAGATCGGAATGGAGCTTTTTTATGCGGAAGGACCGGACATCGTGCGTACCATCAAGGGGATGGGACACAAGATCTTCCTTGATCTGAAGCTTCATGACATTCCGAACACGGTGAAAAAGGCGATGGCGGTTCTCTCGGGGCTGGATGTCGATATGTGCAATGTACATGCAGCGGGAACAAAGGGCATGATGCAGGCGGCACTGGAGGGACTGACGAGAGCGGACGGCAGCAGACCGCTGCTGATCGCGGTGACGCAGCTTACCTCCACGAGCGAGGAAGTGATGCAGCAGGAGCTGTGGATTGACAAGCCGATCGATGAGACGGTCATGCACTATGCGAAAAATACCATGGAAGCAGGACTGGACGGAGTCGTATGCTCGCCGCTTGAGGCAGGCAAGGTACATGCAGTCTGCGGAGAAAAGTTTTTGACGATCACACCGGGCGTGCGTTTCGCGGACGGCGATGTGGGAGATCAGAAGCGTGTGACGACACCTGCAAAGGCAAAGGAACTCGGATCGGATTACATCGTAGTCGGAAGACCGATCACACAGGCGGCGGATCCGGTAGCGGCATACCGCAGATGTGTGGAAGAATTTGTAGGTTAGGACGGCATACACGAAGAGGAGATAGACGAAACAGCCTGGTCTCCTCTTTTTTTCATAGGAAGAAAAGGACGGTGGGGAAGATGCCTCAAAAAGGATTGAGCGGAAGCACATTGAAGTTGATCGCGATCATCACGATGCTGATTGACCATATCGGAGCGGCGGTCATTGCCAGACTGCTGATTGCCGGGCAGGGGAGTGAGATGCTCTATAAGATCTATTATGCGATGCGCGCCGTCGGCAGAGTGGCATTCCCTATTTTCTGTTTTCTGCTTGTGGAGGGATTTTTTTACACGGGCAGCCGGAAAAAATATGCGCAGCGGCTGTTTGGATTTGCCCTGCTGTCGGAGATACCGTTCGATCTGGCATTTTCCGGGAAAATACTGGAATTCGGCTATCAGAATGTATTTTTCACGCTGCTGATCGGGCTTCTTACGATCATGCTGTTTGATGAGGTGGTGAAAAAGCAGGAGTGGCATCCGGTTTTGCGCAGTGCGCTGCTTGTCATCATCACATTCGGGGGAATGGGTGCGGCCTATCTGCTGCACACAGATTATGATGCAAAAGGCGTGCTCGCAATTCTGGTGTTTTATATGACGAGACAGATGCGGGGATTACAGATCGTGGCAGGCTGCCTGGCGTTCTGCTGGGAACTTCCGGCGATCGTGGCGTTTATCCCGATTGCGTTCTATAACGTGAAGCGCGGATGGAACATAAAGTACCTGTTCTATGCGTTCTACCCGGTGCATCTATTGGTTCTTTATCTGATCTGTGTTGGGATGGGAACGGCGCAGATTGCGGTGGTGTAGGAGAGAAAGAGAGGAAGAGAGGAAGTATGGAGATGTCAAAAGAGACGCGGAAACGGCTGATGCAGATCATTGCATTTGGGATTCTGCTCTATTGCGGGGTGGAACATTTTGACGTGGTGATCGGAGCGGTGGATTTTGTGTTGGGGATTGTGATGCCGTTTCTGGTTGGAGGCGCGATCGCATTCGTGATTAATGTTCCGATGAAGAGTATCGAGCGGCATCTGTTTGTGAAGAACGGGAAGCTTGCAAAATGGAGAAGACCGGTTGCCTATCTGCTGACGCTTGCGATCGTGATCGGCATTATCACGCTGGCGCTTGTGGTTGTGATACCGGAGCTTGGAAATACGATTTCCATGATTGTGCAGCAGGTTCCGGTTGCGGTAAAAGCCGTACAGAAGTGGCTGACAGATCTTCCGGACAGCTATCCGGCACTTGCCCCTGCGGTGGCGGAGCTTAATATTGACTGGTCGTCGCTTGCCGACTCGATTGTGACATTTGTGCAGAATTTTGCGGCGGGGATTGTGAGCTCCGGCGTCGGTATCTTTTCCGGGATTGTGAGCGGTGTGGTGACGTTTGTGATTGCATTTACGTTTTCCATCTATGTGCTGTTCCAGAAGGAGCGTCTGGCGAGACAGGCAAAACAGATTCTGTACGCTGTCTTTCCGGAGAAGACCACGGAGAAGATTCTCTCGGTGGCAGCCCTGTCCAATCAGGTGTTTTCCAGTTTCCTGTCCGGGCAGTGCGTGGAGGCGGTGATTCTCGGCACCTTGTTTGTCATTACCATGTCGATTCTGAGGATGCCGTATGCGATGCTGACCGGAATCGTGATTGCGATAACGGCGCTGATTCCGATTTTCGGCGCATTTATCGGCTGTGTCATCGGAATGCTTCTGATTGTGATGGTAAATCCGGTGCAGGCGGTGTGGTTTCTGGTGCTGTTTTTAGTGTTGCAGCAGATTGAGGGAAATCTGATCTACCCGCACGTGGTGGGGAACTCCGTCGGGCTGCCCTCCATCTGGGTGCTGGTGGCAGTGACCGCTGGCGGCAACATGTTCGGCATCCTGGGTATTCTGGTGTTCATCCCGCTCTGCTCCGTGCTGTACGCGCTGTTTGCCATGTTTGTGAAAAAAAGACTGCGGGAGCGGGAGATTCCCGAGAGCCGCTGGAACGCGCCGTCAGGCGGCGCTGCGGCGGCCGGGCCAGAGGTTAGTGACAAGACCGGCGGCAGCGGGAATACCGCCGGGTAATTTGGGGAGAGAAGAGGGTTCTTCCGCGATAAGATCAGGCAGCTTTTTTATCCGCAGAAGAGCAGTCTTGTGGATAAATGAAAAAAAGCCTTTCGGAAGTGTAGGAGGGACTTCCGAAAGGCTTTTTGAAATAGTGTAATATGGTATATGGAATATATATAAAACCCGCCGGCAGTGCCGGTGAGAGAGTTTTTAGGCGGAACTGACAGAACCCCAACCCCCGCGTCGAAACTCAACAGCTCCTTTTGATGATTCTATCTTATCGGGAAAATGTGTCGGAAGCTTGACGGCAAAATGAAGAATGTCTTAATATAGTGTAAGAAATTTCTAAAAAGTGGAAAATATTTATAAAATGGCGTTGGAAAAAGGGGAAGCATTACTTGGAAGCATACGAATATCTGGAAAAAATAAGAGCGGCGGCGCCGCGGGTACACTGTATCACGAATTATGTGACGGCGCATGACGTGGCGAACATGATCCTGGCGTGTGGAGCGAACCCGGTCATGGCGGACGAGCCGCAGGAGATGGGAGAGATCACGGCGCATGCGGGGGCGCTCGCCCTTAATATGGGAACTCCTGGCGAGCGCAGAGAGCAGGCAATGCTTGCGGCGGGAAAGGCGGCAAACGGGAACGGGATTCCGGTAGTGCTTGACCCGGTCGGCGTCGGTGCGAGCGCATTTCGCCGGAAGATGGCAGAAGAGCTGTTGGAGGCGGTGACGTTTACCGCCATACGCGGCAACATGTCGGAGATCCGGACGCTTTCTGAACTGGCAGAAAAGAAGGTGACCGGCTCATCCGGCGGCGTGGATGTATGTCCGGTGGATGTGGTCACGGAGGAGACGCTTGCGGAAGCGGTCACCTTTGTAAAGGCGGTCTCTAAGCACCTTGGTGCGGTGCTTGCGGTGACCGGTGCGATCGATCTTGTCTCGGACGGACAGCAGTGTGTGGTGATCCGCGGAGGAAGAGAGGAGATGAGCCGGGTGACCGGAACCGGGTGCCAGCTCTCCGGACTTGCGGCGGCGTTCCTCGCGGTGGCGCGGAATATGGAAGCGCCGGCTGGAAGCACCGGCGGGAATACTGCGGGAGGAGCAGCATGCGCGGCGCGCGGCATGGAGGCGGTCGCGGCGGCAGTCTGCGTGATGAATGCAGCAGGAGAGATTGCATGGGAGCAGCGCGGTTTATGCGGCGGAAATGCCTCCTACGGGACCGGTATCATTGATGCTGTGTACCGGATGGACCAGAAAATGCTGGAGGGAAGGATTCATTATGAAGTGCGATAAAAGAGATCTGCTGCTTTATGCAGTGACTGATCGAAGCTGGAGCGAAGGAACAACGCTGGGGGCGCAGGTGGAAGAAGCGCTCCGGGGAGGCGCGACATTTGTCCAGCTACGGGAAAAAAAGCTGACCGGGGAAGCACTCCGTGCGGAGGCGTTGGAGATCCAGGCAGTGTGCCGGCGGTACGGCGTGCCGTTTGTGATTAACGACGACGTGGCGCTTGCGAAAGAGATTGACGCGGCCGGGGTGCATGTCGGGCAGGATGATATGGAAGCCGGCGATGTGCGTGCCATTCTGGGCGCTGACAAAATCATCGGCGTATCCGCGCATAATGTGGAAGAAGCGCTCCGCGCAGAACGTCATGGTGCGGATTATCTGGGCGTCGGCGCTGCGTTTACGACCAGCTCCAAACCGGAGGCGGGACACATTGACGCGGAGACGATACGTGCCATCTGCGAGACGGTAAAGATTCCGGTCATTGCGATCGGTGGCATCAAGGAGGAGAATCTTCTGCAGCTGCGCGGAAACGGTCTGTGCGGTGTTGCCGTGATCAGCGCCATTTTTGCACAGAAGGATATCGAGGCGGCGACGAGGCGTCTGCACGCTCTGGCAGAGGAAATGGCGGGGGATCAGGAATGAAGGGTGCAATTTTTGATATGGACGGCACGCTGCTAGACTCCATGCAGGTGTGGGTTCATGTCGGCGAGCAGTATTTGCGGAACCGGGGAATCGAACCGGAAGAAGGGCTCGGAGATGTGCTTTTTCCCATGAGCATGCGGGACGGAGCTGTGTATGTGAAGGAAAGGTACGGTTTGCCGGATCCCCCCGATACGATTGTGACGGACATGGACGCGATTGTGTTTGCGGCATACCGGGATGAGGTTCTGCCGAAGCCGGGCGTTGCGGCATATCTGGAATCGCTCAAAAAGCAGGGAATACCGATGGCGGTCGCCACCGCGACGAACCGGCCGATGGTGGAGGCGGCGCTCGCGCGGACAGGACTTGCCGGCTATTTTAAACAGATTTTTACCTGCACGGAGATCGGCGCGGGAAAAGAAAGGCCGGACATCTATCTGGCAGCGGCAAAGGCACTTGGTACGCACCCGGCGGACACCTGGGTGTTCGAGGATGCGCTCTATGCGATTGAGACGGCAAAGGCAGCCGGGTTTTATACGGTGGGGCTTTACGATGAGACGAGCAGAAATGATCAGGAGGCGATTGCCGGCCTGGCGGACTGCTATGTGCGGGAGATTCAATCTGTTCCCACACAAGACTGTACTTGAGAATGTAATGCTGGCGCCTGTTCATGTAAAAAAGATGGAGAAAGGAAGGACAGAAGCTCTTGTAAAAGAACGGATCGGAAAAGTCGGACTTGCGGACAAGGTTGTCTTTATGGCGGATGGAAGAATTCTTGAGAAAGGAAAGCCGGAGGAGATTTTTTCCAATCCGAAGACGCCAGAGGCAAGACAGTTCCTGCGGAGCGTTCTGTAGTAGAGTGATGAATAAATTTGTGATGAGACAATCTTTGCTGCTGCTTTTGACGGCAACGATCTGGGGCGTTGCGTTTGTGGCGCAGAGTGTTGGAATGGATTATATCGGACCGTTTACCTTTAACGTAGTGCGGAATGTGATTGGCGGGTTAGTGCTGATCCCATGTATTGCAGTGTTTCATAGAACAGGTGCAAAGGAAGAGGATGCCGGAAAGACACCGGGAAGCCGGAAAAATCTGCTGCTTGGCGGAATCTGCTGCGGGGTCATGCTTTTTGTGGCAGGCAATCTGCAACAGATCGGAATACAGTATACAACAGTAGGCAAGGCGGGATTTATCACAGCGATGTACATTGTGCTGGTGCCGATATTAAGTATTTTTTTAGGAAAAAAGGCGGGAATCAAAATCTGGGCCGCCGTGGCGCTGGCTGTCGCGGGGTTATACATTTTATGTATGACAGATGGCAGCTTTTCCCTGCAGAAGGGAGATCTGTTCGTTCTGCTGTCGGCATTTGCATTTTCGGCGCACATTCTTGTTATTGATTATTTTGCGCCGCTGGCGGACGGTGTAAAAATGTCGTGCATCCAGTTTTTTGTGTGTGCACTGCTGTCGGCGGTCTGCATGTGGCTGTTTGAGAAACCGGATATGGGAGCGGTTCTGCAGGCGTGGGTTCCTGTGCTGTACGCAGGTGTTTTTTCCTGTGGCGTGGCGTACACACTCCAGATTGTCGGACAGCGTGGCATGAACCCAACGGTGGCGTCCTTAATCCTCAGCCTGGAGTCGGTAATTTCATTGATTGCAGGCTGGGTAATATTAGGGCAGGCGCTCTCGGTACGTGAGCTTTCCGGCTGTGTGCTGATGTTTGCTGCAATCATTCTGGCGCAGCTTCCGGAGCGGAAACGTGGCGCGTGATTTCCTGTGATTTTGCAAATTTAGCGTAGAAGTGCCAGAAAAACTGTGATATGATAAAAAAGGGAAAACGCCTTCGGATTCCGAAGGCGTTTTCTGTTACAGAGACATTTTAGGACACGAAAGCTGGTAAGAGAATGATACGCAGAGCGGTACTGCAGGATATTCCTGCATTGATGGATATATATAATGAAGCGATTCTTCACACGACGGCAACGTTTGATACGGAAGTCAAAGACATGGAGAACCGGAAGGCATGGTTTGCGGAGCATAACGGGCGCTATGTCATTTATGTTGATGTGGAGGACGGCAAGGTGGCGGGATATGCGTCGCTTTCCCGTTACAGGGACCGTAAGGCATTTGACCCGGCGGTGGAGATATCGATTTATGTACACAAGGATTATCGAGGGCGTGGCATCGGCCGCAGCCTGATGGAGAACGTGCTTGCCTATGCGGCGGAGTGTGAGGAGATTGACACGGTCATCTCTTTAATCACCAGTGAGAATGCGGCGAGCATTCATCTGCATGAGGCGTATGGATTTGAGTATTGCGGTCAGATTAAAAATGCAGGGACAAAGTTTGCAAGAAAACTCAGTCTGAATGCATATCAGATTCTATATGACAGGTAGAGAGGATATAGGGCAAAAGCTATGATGAAATATTTTATGACCGATAATCAGGTGATACATGAGGAGGAGAAGCTGCAGGACGGCGTGTGGGTGCGGATGATCAGTCCCACGCAGGAGGAATGTGAGGAGATTGCCGATGTGCTGAATGTGGATATCGACGATATCAAGGCAGCACTCGATGAGGAGGAAAGCTCCCGTATCGAGCTGCAGGACGGATATACGCTGATTCTGGTGGACGTTCCGACGACGGAGATCCGGCACGATAAGCAGTCCTACACGACAATTCCGCTCGGCATTATCTTAACGCAGGATGTGATCGTGACGGTGTGCACGGAGGATACGCCGGTGCTCAAGAATTTTGTGATCAACCGCGTGAAGGAGTTCAGCACGAAAAAGCGCCTGCGCTTTGTGTACCAGATTCTGTACCGCACCGCGACGATCTATCAGACCAATCTGCGCATCATTGACAAGCGCCGTACGGAGATTGAGGAGCGGATCGGACAACACACCGAGGATGTGGATCTGATTGATCTGCACGAACTGGAGTCCACGCTGGTCTATTTTGCCACATCCCTGCGTGCAAACGGCGTGGTGTTAGACCGGCTGACACGCTATAAGAGACTGGAGCAGTACCCGGAGGATACGGAGCTTCTGGGGGATGTTATAGTCGAGAACCAGCAGGCGATCGAGATGACTTCCATCTACCGTGACATCATCAACGGTACCAGAGAGTTGATGTCCTCCGTGATCGACAACCGCCTGAACAACGTCATGAAGTATCTGACCTCAATCACGATTGTCATGGCGATTCCGACGGTCATTTCCGGTATTTACGGAATGAACGTGGATGAGCGGTGGATGCCGTTTGCCAATACGCCGCACGGATTTTTGCTGATCTGTGTGCTGACTCTGTTAATCTGCATTATCACGATGCTGATACTGCGTAAGAAAAAGATGCTGTAGAACAAGCGGCGGGAAAATCTGCCGCATGATCGAATCACGGGCGGCGCAGCAGAGCGGCTGCGCAGAGAGAAGAGTACAATGAAGACAAAAATTTACGGAACCATCGGACCAGCATGCTGTGATACAGAGATGCTGGTTCATTTGTTTGAAAAAGGAATGACGGGGATCAGAATCAATCTGTCCCATGCGGATCTGGAAGAAGCGGATGCGTGGATCTCCGGTATCCACAGCGCGTGGAGCCGGCTGCATGACGGAACGCCAGAGATTCTGATTGACCTGCGCGGACCGGAGCTCCGCATCGGTACGCTTGGGGCAGAACGTTTTTTAAAAGAGGGAGACGGTCTGAGCCTTGTGGCGGACGGACAAAACAATCTGTTTGATCCGACGGAGATTCCGGTGCCGGGAACGCTGCTTGTGGCGCTTGCGCCCGGACAGGAGATTTTGCTGGACGACGGCAGGATTGCTTTAAAAGTAGAAGAACAATTCCGCTTAAGATCGTCTGCCGCGGTGGAATGTACCGTCGTGCGGGGCGGCGTCTTAAAAAGCGGGAAAAGTATTGCAGCGCCCGGTGTGGAGATACAGGCACCGACGCTGACGGAGCGTGATTACCGGAATCTTGCCAGAATAAAGCAGTGCGGGATCACAGGGGTCATGCTTCCGTTCGTGAGAAATCAAGAAGACCTAAAGAACTTAAAAGAGGCTTTAATAAATGAGAATGCCGGGGACATCCGCATTTTCGCAAAGATTGAGAATCTGCAGGGAATGGAGCATCTGGGGGAGCTGTTGCCACACTGCGATGAGATCGTGATCGCCAGAGGAGATCTGGGGAACGCGATGCCTCTGGCAAAGCTTCCGTGTGCGCAGGAGGAGATTGCGGCTCAGTGCAGAAAGCACGGGCGCGCGTTTATGGTCGTCACGCAGATGCTCGCTTCCATGGAGCATCGGGCGGTGCCGACGCGGGCGGAAGTGTCCGATATATTCCGCGCGGTGCAGCAGGGCGCGGCATCTGTGATGCTGACGGGCGAGACCGCTGCGGGAGAATATCCGCTGGAGGCGATGGAGGTTCTGGTGGATACGGTGCGGGAGGCGGAGTGGTATCTGGAAGAGCGCAGATAGTGGGGCATAAAATGTCATTTATCCAGCATCTTTTTATATTCGCGAGGACTCTGTCCTACATATTTCCGGAAGAGGCGTGAAAAATAGCCCATATCGGTGTAGCCGACGGCGTTGGATACTTCCGCAACGCTCATGTCCGTGGTGTTAAAGTAACGCAGCGAGGCGAGAATGCGGTGCTTGTTGATATAAGTTGTGAGTGTGTCGCCGACTTCCTTTTTAAATTCGCTGGAGAGGTAAGAAGCATTTTTGCCAAATTCCGAAGCAAGCGTGGCGAGCGATAATTCCGAGGACAGGTGCTGGTTGATATAATTGACCACGCTTCGTATCAGATAGGAATAATTGTCATGGGTAAAGTTTTTCACGAGCAGGCAGTATTTGCGTACCATTTCATAAGGAAGATGCTGCAGTTCCTGCGCCTGCACGGTTTCGTTAATTTTAAGCTGAAAGGTATGCATCTGCTTAAAGATATAGGCGGGATGCACCTGTGTGTCCATCATTTTGGCAGACAGAAAAGTGTTGATGTAGGAGAGATATTCCTTTAACTGGGAGAGTGGTGTCTCGGAAAAAGAAACCGCAAAATTCAACAGGGATTTCATGCTTTCGGAGGAGGCTGTCTGATCACCGGTGATGACAGCATCGCCACAGGATTTTATGTGTTCGGCGAGGTTTGCCATATAATCGGAAGTAAATTTGTGAATCCGTTCCTCGTTAAAGTCAACTTCGTGCTGTTCGGAGGTATAATTGATATACTCGACGTGATTGGCTGCAAACCCGGGGATAAATGCAGTGATCAGATGCTGCAGTGTGGTGATCAGACTCTGCATTTCCACGACGGGAAGATTGTAGTAGACCTGCTGCATGCTGGATGTATACTGTGGCGGAATGCCGTTCTCCTTCATGATGCGGTTGATGACAGCCGGAGTTGCAGGTTCGGTACGGAACGGCATGAAGCCAAACATATCGGGATGCTCCTCGTTTGTAACTGTGATAATCAGATTGTAAAAGCCCAGAACACTTTTTAGCACGATAATCTGCCAGGCATCCTGCTCGGGAGACAGGGAGAAGATGGCAGAATTTGTGGAGTAGGTTCCCCAGACCATCTTCCTAAGCCCCATGTCCAGCCGCTCCAGATCGGAGTAGGGATAATGCATCAGAAAAGAGTCGACTTTGTAGGTGTCTAAGATGGTCTGGCGGATGACCGGAAAACAGTCCTCCACGGAAATATAGGGCAATGCCATAAGAATCCTCCTTGCTTGATCCGGAAACTGTTAGCTGCAAATAACAACGTGAAAAAATTTTAGTACAAAATAAATATAACACAAAAATAATCCGCGTCAAACAAAAAAAGGCAAAGTACAGGGAAAGGGAAGTTGCTATAATAAAACCATCAAAGAGACCGCATGGGGCGGTCTGCTACAGGAGGCGCATTATGGGAAACACAAACACCAAGCCGTTTGGCGTAAAGGACAAAATCGGTTACATGTGCGGTGATATTGCGAATGATTTTACATTCATTTTCGCCAGCAGCTATGTAATGGTATTTTACACAAAGGTCATGGGAGTCTCTGCCGGTATGGTAGGTACCATGTTCCTGCTTGCAAGATGTCTGGATGCATTTACCGACATCGGAATGGGACGCATTGTTGATAACAGCAAGCCGACCAAGAACGGACGCATCCGTCCGTGGATTCTGCGTATGTGCGCATTTGTTGCACTGGCATCGTTCATGATGTACCAGTCATTTCTGGTAGATGCACCGTATGCGGCAAAAGTTGCTTACATGTTCATCACTTACATTTTATGGGGATCCATTTTCTATACATCCGTAAATATTCCATATGGATCCATGGCATCTGTTATTTCCAGCGAGCCGAAGGACCGAAGCTCCTTATCTGTGTTCCGTTCTCTGGGCGGTACGCTGGCAGGTATCCTGATCGGTATGCTTGCACCGATGGTGGTATATTACACCGATGAGGCAGGAAACAAGGTCGTATCCGCGTCCAAAATTTCCATGATCGCAGGAATCTTTTCCGTACTTGCCGTTATCTGCTATCTGTTATGCTATACGCTGACAACAGAACGTGTCGCGTATGTACCGAAGCCGGATGTCCAGAAGAAGACGTTCGGACAGACGGTTTCCGCACTGTTTTCCAGCAGATCGCTGATGGGCCTGATTCTCTCGGCAGTGCTGTTGTTGTTGGCATCTTTAATGTCCCAGGGCATCAACCAGTATCTGTTTGCAGATTACTTTAAGAACACTGCAGCATTATCCGTATATTCGCTGCTGATGCTTCCGTGCGTGCTTGTACTTTCCGCAGTGTCCACAAAGCTTGCCGTGAAGTACGGAAAGAAAGAGTGCAGTCTTATCGGAATGTTTATCTCCGCAGGATTATATTTTATTATTGGCGTACTGCATGTAAAGAATGTATGGCTGTTCGTCGGACTGGCATTCCTTGCCATGATCGGTATGTATTTCTTCCAGATGCAGTGCTGGGCACTGGTAACGGACGTTATCGATGACATGGAAGTGAAGAATCACACCAGAGATGATGGTACCGTATACGGTATGTACTCTTTCGCAAGAAAGATCGGTCAGGCAATTGCGGGCGGACTTTCCGGATGGGCACTTGGCTGGATCGGTTATGATGAGCTGGCAACAAGCCAGACGCAGGAAGTTGCAAATGGAATCTACAATCTGTCCACCTTCTTCCCGGCAATCATCTATGCATTATGCGGACTGGCACTGTTACTTATATATCCGCTTTCCAAGGCGAAGGTAGAGGCAAACGTAAAAGAACTTGAGTCCAGAAGAAAATAATATAGGCTTGTTAAGGGGCTGCACATTAAGCGTGCAGCCCCTTTTTCGTGCAGTTGATGTGATAAGCAGCATTATAAGAAGCACATATGCAGATTTCCGTTGGAAATGCAGATGGAATATTCGTTGGAGAAAAATGTGAGCATTTCTACCAGTTGGATGTTTGCATCAGATTCCGTGTCTCTTCCACGTTTTGACTATCCGACGGGTGCATGTCCGGCACACCGGAGACAATGGGCGGGCTTTCTAGCTGCACTAACTGCACTCCCTCGTAGACATCATAAAACCGCGCGAACAGAAACTCGTTGCCACCTGCTATGAAAGTCCGGGCAGATGGCAACTCAAACATCTGCTTCGCGCGGTTATGTTTTACTGCGGGAGTGCAGGTAAGTGCAGCACGAAAACCCTACAAATTGTCTCACGGGGTGCGGACCTGACCCGCGGATTGTTCCAAACTTGGAAAGACACGGATCATCGAAGATGCAAACATCTGGCTGGTTAGAAATGCCATATTTTTTGACCGAATTTCCATCTGCATTTCCAACGGAAACCGCAAAGTGCGAGTTTCTTATAATGCTACTTATCAAAATCCAGCTTCATGAAAAGGGGCGACTGCCCCTTTTTGGGTGTATTTGTTAAGGAAAGGTCAAAATAGGTAGGAAGTCCGTTCAAATAGATAGAAAGTTCTATCTATGGAAACCGATATTTTTTACAAACATTGGAAGACATTTTTGACTAAATGTATATTTTTGCAATTTTCAATTTGTAAAAAGGCGGAAAATGTGAAAAAAATCACAATCTATGCATGCATATTGCACAAAAACAGAACGCAAAATTAGAACTTTTGACGAAATTGACATTTAATGGGAAACTTCATAAAATAGGAACACAAAAAAAGAGAAAGGAAGTGGTAATACGGAGGAACTATCAAAGCAGCTGATGGAAGAGCTGAACTGTGAGACTGCGTTCACGATCCCCGTTTTTGGCGGGATCCCTGTGGCGGAGTCGGTCGTGGTCACGTGGATCATCATGGCAGTGCTGCTGCTCGGCTCGATCATTCTTGTGCGCAACCTGAAAGTAGAGAATGTCGGCAAGAAACAGGTTGTACTGGAAACGGTAGTGGGAGGCTTATACAACTTCTTTTATGATCTCCTGGGGGAGGATGGAAAGGGGTATATCCCATATCTGATGACCGTAGGGCTGTATATCGGCGTGGCCAATATGATCGGTCTGTTCGGTCTCAAGTCTCCAACCAAGGATGTGGGCGTCACTGGTGCTCTTGCACTGATGAGTATCGTCCTGATTGAATTTTCGGGCGTACATAAAAAAGGCGTCAAAGGCTTTCTAAAAAGCTTTGCGGAACCGATACCGCTTATGCTGCCGATGAATATTCTGGAAATATTTATCCGGCCGTTATCACTGTGTATGCGACTTTTCGGTAATATCTTAGGCGCATTCGTTATCATGGAGCTGATCAAGATCGTGGCACCGTTACTTGTGCCGGTACCGCTCAGCCTCTACTTTGACCTGTTTGACGGATTCATTCAGGCATATGTATTTGTATTTTTAACATCACTTTTTATTAAGGAAACCATCGAGTAATCAAATCGAAAAAGAAAAGGAGAACATTATTATGACATCTTTAATCGCAATCGGAGCAGGAATCGCAGCACTTACAGGTATTGGAGCAGGTATCGGTATCGGACTTGCAACTTCCAAGGCAACAGACGCTATCGCAAGACAGCCGGAGGCTGACGGAAAGATCACAAAGGCACTGTTACTTGGATGTGCACTGGCAGAGGGTACTGCAATTTTCGGTATGGTAGTAGCAATCTTAATCATCTTATTCTTAGGCTAAGGAAAGGTTATGGTAGAGTATGCAGTTACTTAGAATCGACTGGAATGTCATCTTTACCATCGTCAATCTGATCGTATTATATCTGGGGCTCCGCAAATTTTTGATCGGACCGGTCACGAAAGTGATGGATCAGCGCAAGCAGCTGATCGAAGGGCAGATGGCGGACGCACGCCATGTAAATGATCAGGCAAACGAGCTGAAAGCGCAGTATGAGGACGCCTTAAAGCAGGCGCATGAGGAATCGGCGCAGATCGTTGAAAAAGCGAGAAAGAGCGCACAGGCGGAGTATGAGAGCCGTATGGATGCAGCGGATGCAGAGGCGCAGAAAATTATCGCCAACGCACACAAGTCGATTGACCTTGAGCGTGAGAAAACCGTGCAGGAGCTGCAGTCGCAGATTGCGGGACTTGCCATGGCGGCAACCGCCAAGGTATTGGGCGACACGGATCAGGCAGCGCAGAACAAGCTTATGTATGAACAGTTTTTGGCGAAAACGGGTGGTTTAAATGACACAAACAGCAAATAATTACGGAACGGTTCTTTTTGAGCTGGGCGTGGAGAAAGAGACTGTGGAAGAGATGAAGCGGATTTTCTCACTGACTGGCGAATTGCCGCGCGTGCTGGACTGTCCGGTGGTATCCGGCAGGGAAAAGCACAGGCTGATTGAGCAGCTGTTTCCGAAAGAGGTCTGGAATTTCTTAAAAGAAATGTGCGACCACGGAAACGTATCGGAGATGGAGGATGTCTTTAAAGCGTATACGCGCTGCTACGATGAGGCAAATGGAATTTTAAAGACCGTTATGTACTGCGCGGGTACACCGGATGAGGAGCAGCTTGCACAGATCAAAGCATATCTCGCCGCAAAGCACCACAGAGAGACGGTGGAGCTTACCATCTGCACACAGCCGGAACTGATCGGCGGATTTGTGCTGGAGACGGGAGATCTGGTGGAAGATTACAGCGTCCGGGGGCGGATCAAGAATTTAGAACAAAAATTGACATGGAGGTGATGACGTGGGTTCCATAAATTCAGAGGAGATTATCTCCATACTGAAAACAGAGATAGAAAATTATGATATGGTGACCGGTGAGCAGGAAGTCGGCTCTGTCATCTGGGTAGGAGACGGAATTGCGACCATCTATGGCATTGAGCATGCCATGTATGGTGAGATCGTGATCTTCGAGAATGGCGTCAGAGGTATGGTGCAGGATATCAAGCGCGATCAGATCGGCTGTATCATTCTCGGAAAAGACACCGGCATCAAAGAGGGCACAAAGGTCACACGCACGAAGAAGAAGGCGGGTGTTCCGGTCGGAAATGCCTATCTTGGAAGAATTGTAAATGCACTGGGAGCGCCGATCGACGGCAAGGGAGATATTCCGGCGGACGATTACCGCCCGATCGAGCAGGAAGCGCCGGGCATTGTTGACCGTCAGTCGGTCAAGCAGCCGCTCGAGACCGGTATTCTGGCGATTGACGCCATGTTCCCGATCGGACGCGGGCAGCGGGAGCTGATTATCGGCGACAGACAGACCGGTAAGACGTCGATCGCAGTAGATACCATCTTGAACCAGAAGGGAAAAGATGTGATCTGTATTTATGTGGCGATCGGTCAGAAGGCATCGACCGTAGCAAAGCTTGTGAATACATTGACGAAGAATGATGCGATGGACTACTCCATCATTTTATCATCGACAGCCAGCGAGTCGGCATCGTTACAGTACATTGCACCGTATGCGGGAACCGCTATGGCAGAGTATTTCATGCATCAGGGCAAGGATGTCCTCATCGTATATGATGACCTCTCCAAGCACGCAGTGGCATATCGTGCACTGTCCCTTTTGCTGGAGCGTTCTCCGGGACGTGAGGCTTATCCGGGAGACGTATTTTATCTGCATTCCAGACTGCTGGAGCGTTCCAGCAAGCTTTCCGATGAGCTGGGCGGAGGTTCCATCACGGCGCTGCCGATCATTGAGACGCAGGCGGGTGATGTATCCGCATACATTCCGACCAACGTGATCTCCATCACAGACGGTCAGATCTTTTTGGAGGGTGATCTGTTTTTCTCAGGTATGCGTCCGGCAGTCAACGTCGGTCTCTCCGTATCCCGTGTCGGCGGTGCGGCGCAGACCAAGGCGATGAAGAAAGCGTCCGGTACGATCCGTATTGATCTGGCGCAATATCGTGAGATGGAAGTGTTCACACAGTTTGCATCCGATCTGGACGACATGACAAAAGAGCAGTTACAGCACGGAAAATGCCTGATGGAGCTGTTAAAGCAGCCGCTCTGCCATCCGATGAGCCTGGCGGATCAGGTCATCACGCTGGTCGCTGCCAACAAGCGTCTGATGCTGGACGTAGACACGGCAAAGACGAAAGAATTCCAGCTGGGTATGTTAGATTACATCCATGTACAGCACGCGGAGCTTGTGACGAAGATCAACGAGGAAAAAGTGCTGGATGATGCGATTACGGAGCAGATTGTAGAGGCGGTTAAAGAATATAAGAGCAGGTGATAGAGCATGGCAAATACCAAGGAAATTCAAAAGCGAATGAAAAGTATCCGGGATACCATGAAGATTACAAGCGCCATGTATATGATATCCTCTGCCAAACTGCGCAGTGCCAAGCAGAAGCTTGAGCAGACGGAACCTTATTTCTATGCACTTCAGGGTTCCATTTCCAGATTCCTGCGCCACATTCCGGAGGTGCAGAACCGCTATTTTGACCAGAAGAAGGAGATCCCGGAGGAAGAAAAGCGGCGTGGATATATCGTGATCACTGCGGATAAGGGTCTGGCAGGAGCATACAACCACAACGTCATCAAGATGGCGCATGAGCTTTTCACGCAGGGCGAGAACAATAAGCTGTTTGTCGTCGGCGAGCTCGGACGCCAGTATTTTGCGAAAGAGGGTCTCGCGGTGGATGCGGAGTTCAAGTATACCGTGCAGAACCCGTCGCTTCACCGCGCGCGTGTCATTGCGGATCACGTCATGGATCTGTACGCGGAAAATGAGCTTGATGAGGTATATATCATCTACACAAAGATGGAAAACTCTTTTTCTATGAATGCGGAGAAGATGAAACTTCTTCCGCTTGTAAAGGAAGACTTCCTGCATCCTGCCCCGGCGGATATCTACCAGGAGGAGATCCGGGTGGAGTCATCCATGGAGGCGATTCTGGAGCATGTAGTACCGAACTATGTCACAGGATATATCTACTGTGCGCTGGTAGAGTCGTTTGCCAGCGAGCATAATTCCAGAATGATGGCAATGCAGGCGGCAACGGACAGCGCAAAGGACATGATACAGACACTGTCGATCGAGTACAACCGGGTACGGCAGGCGGCGATCACACAGCAGATCACAGAGGTGAGCGGCGGTGCGAAAGCGCAGAAGAACAAGAAAAAGAAATAAAGCGGAAGGGAGCTTGTATGAAGAAAGGGAAAATTGTACAGGTCATGGGACCTGTCGTTGACGTAGAATTTGAAGATAATGACCTTCCATATATTAAAGATGCGCTTGAAGTGGACAACAACGGAAAGCGCTGCGTGATGGAGGTTGCACAGCACATCGGCAATAATACCGTCCGCTGCATCATGCTCGCGGCAAGCGAGGGCTTATGCAAGGATATGGAGGTTATTGCCGAGGGCGGCGGTATCAAGGTTCCGGTTGGAAATAAGACCCTGGGCAGACTGTTTAACGTGCTCGGAGATACACTCGACGGAGGCGAAAGCCTTGACGGTGAGGAACACTGGGTGATTCACAGAGATCCGCCATCTTTTGAAGACCAGAGCCCGGTCGTTGAGGTGCTTGAGACCGGTATTAAGGTCATCGATCTTTTGGCACCGTATGCAAAGGGCGGTAAGATCGGTCTCTTCGGAGGTGCCGGAGTCGGTAAGACGGTATTGATTCAGGAGCTGATCCGCAACATTGCGACAGAGCATGGCGGATATTCCATTTTTACCGGCGTCGGAGAGCGTTCCAGAGAGGGAAATGACCTGTGGTCTGAGATGAAGGAATCCGGCGTACTGGATAAGACGGCGTTAGTGTTCGGACAGATGAACGAGCCGCCGGGAGCACGTATGAGAGTTGCTGAGACGGGACTTACGATGGCAGAATATTTCCGCGATGAGGAGCATCAGAATGTACTTCTGTTCATCGATAATATTTTCCGTTTTACACAGGCAGGATCTGAGGTATCCGCGCTGCTTGGACGTATGCCGTCCGCAGTAGGTTATCAGCCGACCCTGGCGACGGAGATGGGCGAACTGCAGGAGCGGATTGCCTCCACGAAGAACGGATCTGTTACTTCGGTACAGGCTGTTTACGTGCCTGCAGATGACCTGACAGACCCGGCTCCGGCGACGACATTTGCACATCTGGATGCCACCACGGTACTTTCCAGAAAGATCGTAGAGCAGGGTATTTATCCGGCGGTGGATCCGCTTGAGTCCAACTCCCGTATCCTTGAGGAGGACGTCGTTGGAAAAGAGCACTATGAGACCGCCAGAAGAGTACAGGAGATTTTACAGAAGTACACAGAACTGCAGGATATCATTGCAATTCTCGGTATGGAGGAGCTGTCCGAGGAGGATAAGCTCGTGGTATACCGTGCAAGAAAGATCCAGAAGTTCTTATCCCAGCCGTTCCACGTGGCAGAGAACTTTACCGGCGTGCCGGGCAAGTATGTGCCGCTTAAGGAGACGGTAAGAGGATTCAAGGCAATTATTGACGGTGAGATGGATGAGTATCCGGAAGCAGCGTTCTTCAATGTAGGTACGATTGATGATGTGATCGAGCGTGCGAAGGAGATGGGGGCATGAATACATTTAGTCTGAAAGTGATTGCCTGTGACCGTGTCTTTTTTGACGGAAGATGTGAGCAGGTCGTTCTGCCGCTGCATGACGGAGAGAAAGCAATCCAGGCGCATCACGAAAATATGGTGTTTGCCGTTGAGATCGGCGAGATCCGCATCACGGACGAAACAGGCGAGGAGATCGTGGGTGTGACAGGCACCGGATTTGCACAGATCATCAATAACCGTGCAATGGTGATTGTTGACACCTGTGAGTCCCCGGAGGAGATCGATGTGCGGCGTGCCGAGGAGGCAAAAGAGCGTGCACAGGAGCAGCTCCGCCAGAAACAGAGCATTCAGGAGTATTATCGTTCCAAAGCATCGCTGGCGCGCGCGATGTCGCGCCTCAAGGTCGGGAAAAAAGACCGTCCGACCGGATATTAAGAAGAAAAAGGGTCTTGTGCAAGGTTCCGGCGGGTCTGAGAGAGAAAAAACGTCTCTCCAGACCCGCCGGGACCTTGTTATTATGCGCGTGGGAAGAAAAAAGGGCTGTTCGCGGGTCTGGGAATGAAAAACCAGCCCGTGAGACCCGAAAAGAAACTGATTTCGGGTCTGGGAGAGAAAAAGAGTGTCGCCAGACCCGGCGGAAGCCAAAATGCAGCCATGTAAGTCAAAAAAATAGAAGATTGTACGCAAAAACGGGTCTACAGAGAGAAAAAGTCCTCTGTAGACCCGTTTTGATCTTATGCACAACATCAGCAAACAATGATTGACCAAGAAAGCTCCTGTGGGTGCATGTAAGGCTCAGCCCTGCAGCTTGCCAGTCGATGTAACTTACAAATTTACCCAGTCGTTGCAGGTCACACAACGTTGCAGCCCAGCCAGTGTATGCAACGTACCTATCCATGCAGCCAGTCATTACAGATTACATACCGGTATATTGCCAGCCAGCCGATACAAGTATTAACGCACATGCCGTTGCAACTTACTTAAGCCCCACTGTAGCCAGTAATGCAACTTACTAGCCAGCTTATACGGCTTACTCATCGGTGCAGATTGCTTCCCCGCGCTGCTTACAGTACGAAGAATGTACAGGTTGCCGGTGCAAGAGTCACTGTTCCGGCTTCCTGTGCTGCCGGAGTGAGTTCCGGAAGCGAATTGCCGGCACCCAGAACAAGTGGCTTGCCATTTAAAGTCATGACAGCGGCACGCACGTTGCCGCCCTCGCCGGCGAGTGTGTAGCGCTCTGCGCTCTTCGGAAGCTCTACGGTGGTTGCCTCTGTCAGCGAGTTGTTGATCACAAGATATACAACGCCCTCTTTTCCATCTTTGCGGGAATGTGCGAAGACATGTGCGCCCTCGCGGATTGGCTCTGCGGTATCGTAAACGGTCGTACCCATCAGGCGGTTCCACAACAATACGGCAAAATAGTTCGGGCGCGGATCAAATACTTCGCGGGCCAGGAAGCCGTAGTCGGAAGAAGCCAGTGTATTGTGGAAAATAACGCCGTCTGTGATCGCTGCGAATCCAGCGAGCTCGTTTAAGGTACGGAAAACATCCAGATACGTGGAAGCCCATGTATCACCGCCACCGCCTGCGTCGCCGGACTCCGTTACCCACATCTCGCCGCCCGGGCAGTATTTGTCGCGGAGTGGAGCATAGGTGCGCGCACAGTTTAATGCAACGTCCAGATACGCCTCGGTATGGGCGGTATCTGCCAGCCAGTGTCCGCTTGGCATCACGGAAGCAAGACGCTCGGATACACCGTTGTAATAATGGTAGCTGAATACGTCCAACGGCTCTTTGGTGTCCTCTAACAGGTCGGTTGTGGAGCAGTTCTCTCTTACAAGCTGCTCGATACCACCACTCTTGCTGTTGTCATCACCGCCATTGATGGTAAGACCCTCGCCAACACTGCTCGGTCCGATACAGATACATTCCGGATAGTTGGCGCGTACCCACGCGAAAAACAGATCCTGATCGCGGTGGTAATCAGCCGGTGTATAACCAGCCGGGAAGCCGGTATCCTCCATCATGTTCGGTTCGTTTGCGAACTCGGCGCCGTCGATCGGTACGCCGTGTTCTTTGCTCAGACGAAAAATCTTCTCCGCCTCACTCGGATTCCACGGTTCCTCTGCGGAATGCAGACCCGGGCAGTTCGCAACGGAAATCATCAGTTTCGCATCGATCGCTTTTACGAAGTCGAGCACACCAATCCACTGCTCCTTTGTCAGGACATTTAAGTAGCCCTCCGGAGCAATACCGCCTGTTGCATTGTCAAAATCATAGTAAGTCTTGGTTGCCCAGGTGCCGGACACACGCACCCATGCGGTTCCGAGCTCCTTTGCGAGGGAGCGGAGCTTCTCGTTGTACAGATCGATCGGTGCGTATACCTGCATCAGATCCTTGTACATTGCAGCAATGCCGTCTGCGCTCGGAGCGACATGGAATTCCTCGGTTCCTGCAACCTGCTCCGGTGTGTACGCTTTCCAGAAGGTGCCGCCGGTTACCTCGGCGAATTCTACATTATAAGACATCAGGCGCGGATTTACTTCGCGCAGCGCCTTTAAATTCTCGGGAACTAATTTTACAAACTGTGCCATAGAAATCATTCTCCTGTTCGTTTTTATTTGCCGGTGATCCGGATCCCCGTATCACCTTTGCATAAAAACAGCGTACCACAAAAATTGTATTGTGTATGCAGGAAAACAACTATTTACAAAAATTGTGCAAAAACAGGACAAAATCGTTCCCGCCCTTAGCGCTCAAATCTGCCGCTTGCCCCGCACGGAAGCACCAGACCGTTGCTGGAAACCGGCAGACCGATTTCATCTGCGGCGATATGACCACCGTGTTTTTTTAAGACGGTATTCATCATATAGCTGAGCACTGCCGGCTGAAGACCAGTGGTGTAGGAGTTGATCAGGAAAAACAGAGGATCGTCCGACAGCAACTGCTCACAGAGCTGCACCAGCGGATAGATGGCGTCCTCGATTTTCCAGATCTCACCCTTGGGTCCTCTTCCGTAGGAAGGCGGGTCCATAATGATCGCATCATAGTGGTTGCCGCGGCGGATCTCGCGCTCAACAAACTTTACGCAGTCGTCCACAATCCAGCGGATCGGGGCATCACCAAGACCGGAAGAGACGGCGTTTTCCTTCGCCCAGGTCACCATTCCCTTGGAGGCATCCACATGCGTGACGCTGGCACCGGCAGCAGCGGCGGCAATCGTGGCACCGCCAGTGTAGGCGAACAGATTTAACACCTTGATCGGACGTCCGGCGCTGCGGATCTTTTCGGAAAACCAGTCCCAGTTGGCAGCCTGCTCCGGAAACAGTCCGGTGTGCTTAAAACTGAACGGCTTTAAGTTGAAAGTCAGCTTGCCGTAATGGATGGTCCACTGCTGGGGAAGATCAAAAAATTCCCACTCCCCGCCGCCCTTGGCGCTGCGGTGGTAATGGCCGTTCATTTTGCGCCAGCCGCGCTCGGTCTTCGGCGTGTCCCAGATGACCTGCGGGTCGGGACGGACGAGAAGATAATCTCCCCAGCGCTCGAGCTTTTCTCCTTTTGAGCAGTCAATGACTTCGTAATCTTTCCAGTTATCTGCAATCCACATAGCAATCTCCATTCCTGTGTACTTCTAATTTAAAACTATAACAAATATATACCACAAGCCAGCAGAGGGCAAGGAAAAAGTAAAAACGTCTGCCTGCGGGCAGAGAAAAAGCCTTCGCCACGGCGCGGCGCAGGCATTAACGGATGCGGATACAGCATCCGGAGCAGGAAAAAGCCCATAAAAAGCCAATAAAAAACCGGTAGAAAAATATCTACCGGTTCAAAACTGCGCAGCCCAAATTGCCGGCTGCACGTTATTTTTTACGCCAGGTGGACGGCATGAACAGAATCATGAGCGGGAAAAGCTCCAGTCTGCCGGCGAGCATGTCAAAAATCAGCACAACCTTGGAGAGCGGCGAGAAGATCGAAAAATTCTGCGCCGGTCCGACACGGTTTAAGCCAGGACCGATGTTGTTCAGACACGAGACGACTGCTGTAAAGTTCGTGGTAAAATCGAACTCGTCCAGGCTGATGATAAGCGTTGACAGCATGAGCAAAATAAAGTAAATGACCAGAAAAACATTGGTAGAGCGCAGGGTGCTGTGTTCTACGACATGTCCGTCCATGCGGATCTTGCGGATCTCGCGGGGGTGGATAATCAGGGAAAGCTCTTTGCGGATGGTTTTGAATAAAATCACCAGCCGGGATACTTTCATACCGCCGCCTGTGCTTCCCGCACATGCGCCGACGAACATCAGCGTCACAAGAATCGTCTGGGAGAGCGCAGGCCACATGTCGAAGTCGGCAGTGGAATATCCGGTGGTGGTGATGATCGCACCGACCTGGAAAAAGGCATTCCGCAGCGCGTCCCTGGTATTTGCGTAAAGCGGGCGTATATTATAGGTAATCATTCCGACAGAAGCAAAGATCAAAAAGAGATACCAGCGCACTTCCTCGATGCGGAATGCATCCTTGATTCTGCGCGATAAAATACAAAAATAAAATGTGTAATTGATACCGCTTAAGATCATAAAAGTTGTGACCGTGTTCTGGATAGCAGGCGAAAAGCTTGCAAAGCTGTCGTTACGGAAACCGAAACCACCGGTGCCGGTCGTGCCGAAACTCGTCAGAAGAGACTCAAACAGCGGCATGCCGAGCGCACACAGAATGACAATCTCAAGGAGCGTGATGGCAAGGTAAATGCCGTATAATATTTTCGCGGTATCCTTGATGTGCGGAACCAGACGGCTGACGGAAGGTCCCGGGCTCTCCGCCTTCATGAGGTTGATCGTAGAGCCGCCCATCAGAGGCAGGATCGACATAATAAAGACGAACACACCCATGCCGCCGATCCAGTGGCTGAAACTGCGCCAGAAAAGGCTGGCATGCGACAGGGACTCGACATCGGAGAGAATACTTGAACCGGTCGTGGTAAAACCGGAGACCGTTTCAAACAGGGCGTCTACATAATATGGAATGTCGCCGTTCCACACGAAGGGGATAGCGCCGAAAATACTCATAACGATCCAGCTCAAGGCGACAGTAACAAACCCCTCCCTTGTATACACGGTCGAGGAAGACGGTTTTTTATGTGTGAAAACAATCCCTAAAACCAGACAGATTGCAGCGGTAATGACAAACGGAATGCCTGCCCTTTCCTGATAGATCAACGATACCAGCGCCGGGAGCATCAGAAACGCGCTCTCAAATTTTAAAATATAGCCCAGAATATATAAAACCATGGAATAATTCATTGCAGGTTAATCCTCCAGAATCTCTTTGATGTCGGAGATGCGGTATCCGGAAATGACGACCAGAACGGAGTCTCCGGCGAGCATCATATCCTGTCCACCCGGCAGAATGACCTTACCGTTGCGGTAGATGCAGCAGATTAAAGTATTCTTGCGGAAATTCAGATCCTGCAGCGGAATGCCTGCGACGGCAGAATTCTCCTTGATGATGAATTCCAGAGCCTCGGCTTTTCCGCCGGCAAGCTTGTAAAGCGTCTCCACGTTGCTGTTGATGGAATTCACTGTGGAGCGCACATATTTTAAAATGTAATCAGCGGTAATGACACGCGGATAAATAATACTTCCCAGATTCATCTCGTTGATGACGGAGTTAAAGCTGCTCCGGTTGATCTTGGTCACCGTTTTTGCATTGGAGACATCGTTGGCGTACAGCGACAGCAGGATGTTTTCCTCGTCAAGACCAGTGAGAGCTGCAAAACCCTGCGCCTGCTCTAAGCCCTCCTCGGACAGCAGATCCTGATCGGTGGCATCACCGCAGATGATTGTCGCCTCCGGAAGCAGCTCGCTTAAAACGTCGCAGCGGGACGGATTGATCTCGATGATCGTCACACGGATGCCCGACTGGATGAGAATCTTTGCGAGGTAAAAGGAAACCTTACCGCCGCCAGCGAGAATGGCATTGCCGACGCGGTTCTTGACGATGCCGATCTTACGGAAAAAGTCAATGGCGTTGCGGCGCTCGGAAGCGATTGCGACGGTATCTCCGGCGCGGAATTCAAAATCACCGTTCGGGATGATGACCTCGCTGCCGCGGATGACGGTACACACCAGCACGTTGCTGTGCAGGGTCTGGTGCAGATTGAACAGCTTTAAATGAATCAGCGGGGAATTCTCGCTGACTTTAAAGTGAAGCAGCTCTACATGCCCCTTTGCAAAAGAATCCACACGGATGGCGGAAGGAAACTGAAATACTCTTGAAATCTCGTTGGCTGCCGTCAACTCAGGATTGATAATCATGGCGAGCCCGAATTCCTTTTTCAGGAAGGCGATCTCGCCGTTGTAGATCGGATTGCGCACGCGCGCGATGGTCTGGCAGTGGCCGGTCTTCTTGGCAATCACGCAACACAGAAGGTTTTTCTCATCATCTCCGGTAACTGCGATTAAAAGATCGGCAGTGGCGATGCCTGCCTCCAGCAGTGTCTTATGGTTGATGCCGTTCCCCACGATGCCCATCACATCCAGACGGTCGGTAATATATTGAACCTTTTCCGGCTTTTCATCAATGACAACAATATTGTGATCTTCGTTGCTGAGCTGTTCGACAAGCGTAAAACCAACTTTTCCACAGCCTACGATAATAATGTCCATAGAAATCTCCTTAAAGAATAATCAAAGACATTATAGCATATACAAATTGTTTTTGGGAAAAAAAGCGTAGAAATTGGCAAAATCTTAATGGTAAAAACAATTTTTTCGAGGAAACGCCCGCGTGGACAGTTCTTGTGTTTTAAATGAGGGTACGTTACAATGAGTGACAGAGAACTAAATGACAGGAGAGGAAAGAGGAGTTTATGCTGGAACAATTAGTGGAGTGTGAGAACCGGCTTTTAGAGGAACAGAGACGGTTCAATGAGTTACTGCTTGCCTGGCGGTCCGGGGATCTGGGGGACGATCTTACACGGATGAAGATTGAGCAGATGCAGCGGGAAGTGGATGCGCTGGGACGACAGCTGACAGCGCTGCGCACAGTAATTGCGGCACAGGCAGACCGCGAACGGGCGGGATACCGTCAGGGGGCGATGCCGAAGGCGGCGTATGGATGGCCGGCGTATGGACAGGCGGTGGCAGCGGCACAGCCGTGGAATCAGACAATGCCGCGGCCGGCAGCGCAGACAGCGGAGCCGGGAAAACCGCAACAGGCGTATCAGCAGACACCGCCGCAGCCGGCAGTGCAGACAGCGGAGACGGGAAATCCGATACCGCCGGCGCCGGGCGCAATGTCACAGTCCGCGCGGGAGACGGGAAACCCGCAGCAGGCGTATCAGCAGACACCGCCGCGGCCGGTGGCAGCACAGGCGGGATACCAGCAGGCATCCGGGAAGCAGGATCTGGAAAAAACGATCGGCAGGGCGATTCTGCCGGTCTGCGCTGCAGGACTGATCTTCCTGAGTCTGGTGTTTTTTGCGATGCTGGTGCTGCCGTATCTTAGCCAGGGAGTAAAGATGGTTCTGATGTATACCGTCAGTGCCGCGATCACGCTGGCAGGAGGAATTCTTGTGGCACATGACCGCAGGAATAAAGCATTTCTTGGGCTGCTGGGCTGCGGCATGGGAGCGTGGTATCTCTCGCTGTTTTTAAGTGATTTTTATTTCCGTGCAATAAACGACGGCATACTTTATCTGGGACTGCTGGTGTGGGCGGTGGTTCTGTGTGTGCTGTCACGTCTGCGGTCGAATCTCTTCCTTATCATAGGGCAGATTGGTGTGGGCATCTCATTGATTCTCGGCGTGCTCATGTGTAACTGGACGGAGGATGCGGAAAGGTTTCTGATTCTTTCTATATATTATGCGGTAACGCAGACCATCTTTTTCGTGTCCCACCTACGGCGGGAATATTACCGCAATGCGGTGAATCTTGTGTCGTGGAGCATCGGGCTGCTCATTCTGGTGCTTGGAGCAGCTGCTTCCTATACAGAAGGCTCCGCTGCGGGAAACGTGTCAGTGGTATTGCTTCTTGCGCTTGCAGCGGTTCCGGTACTGCTTGGCGTAGCCGCGGCGGAAATGGACGAGAATGGAAAACTGCTTGGCGGTATTGTGGGGGCACTGTGTATCATCATTTTTTGCGGACTGTTTTTGAACCGGTTTACCGGAGCGGCGCTGCTCTTACTGGTATTTGGCATTGCAGTTCTGGCGCTGCTGGAATTCCGGCGCCCCGGGGATCTGTCCGCGGGTACGGTTCTGCTGGAGGTGGCTGTTTTTGCGCAGATGTTCTTTGCGGGAGCGGCGGCACCTTATTTCGGGGAGTATATATCGACGGGACTTCTGGCGGAGGCGTGCCTTCTGTACGGTTTCCTGCGCAAAAGAAAAGCATACCGGGCGGCGGCACTCGGCTATGGCATCCTGCTGTTGCTGATCCCGATGAACGGGGGCATGAGAACGGTCTGGGGACTGGTGTTTTTCTGCAGCGCGGTGCTGCTGATCCGGTTCTGCAGGGAACAGTATGAAACCTGGATGAAGATCTGTGGTTATCTGATGTTTTTGGCATTCCTGTCAGAAACGGCGGTGTGGGGAACGGATCTGGCAGCGGTCGCAGATGTTTACCTGAGCGATCTGATCTGTTTTATGCCGATTGTGCTCTGCAATATTCTGGCGGCGAAAGTTCCGCTGTTTCGCAGAAATCCAAAGACGGGAGAGGAAGAAAAAGCATTCGCGGCGGTAACGATGGCCGTGCAGGCGCTCCTTATTGCAGCGGTTCTGGTTCTGATGGGAAAACCGGACGCGCCGGTGCTTCACCTTATCTATGTGCTTTTGGGACTGGTGCTCGTGTGCACCAATACCTACAGCCTGCTGATAAGAAAGGACGGAGACTGGTGGGGAATTTACGTGGCGTTAAAGCTGCTGCTGTTTGCATCGGTCGCACTGCACTCCTATGGGGTGCCCGTGTTCGTGAACGATGTGACGGGCATTGTGATTGCGTTCTGCTGTATCGTGGCGGGATTTCTGGCGGAAATGCGGATGAAGAGAAAATATAAGGCGCTGCGGGTCTGCGGACTGGTTCTGGTGCTGCTGTGCGTTGTAAAACTGGTGCTCGTGGACATCCGCTACGACAATGTGCTGCTCCGGGCGGCGGGATTTTTTGTCGGAGGCATCCTTTGCTTTGGTATCAGTCTTGTATACAATCTGGTCGACAAGTGGATGGGGCGGCGCGAAAATGCAAAAAACTGAAAAAAAATCCTTGCAATTCGCGGTTTCATCGTGTATACTATGCATTGCTGTGACATTGATAGCGTTGAAGCGTGAGGTTGCTGCAGAGCATTGCAGGTTTTCCGTGGAGCGAATGTCAAGTTAGGAAACTGGCGACAAGTCACTGTATCACGAATAGAATTTGTCCGAAGGACAGAGGGATGGCGTGTAGGAAGCGCGGGCTTCTTTGTGGGCGTGAGTCCATGATACACGCGGGTATGTGTGCAGTCACCGCTTGTCGTACAAAAAGCGATTACATCGCTTGTAAAAGTGCGAAAAGGAGGCGACTTTTTTTATGGCAAGTCAAGTAATGAGAATTACACTGAAAGCGTATGATCATCAGTTAGTAGATGCATCTGCACAGAAAATTATCGAAACTGTAAAGAAGAACGGAGCAACGGTGAGCGGACCAGTACCGCTTCCAACGAAGAAAGAGGTAGTAACAATCCTTCGTGCAGTTCACAAGTACAAAGATTCCCGTGAGCAGTTCGAGCAGAGAACCCACAAGAGACTGATTGATATCATCGCACCTACCCAGAAAACAGTGGATGCATTAGCAAGACTGGAAATGCCGGCTGGTGTTTACATCGATATCAAGATGAAAAACAAATAAGATCAGCTGTAAAAAGTCCGGGATCAGCCCCCGGCCATCAATTAAGTAAGCAATAGATGATATAGAAGCAACACTCATTCGAAGGAATCAACATCCCTAAGGGTCATAGTGTTCCACTTATATCAACTGTTCGCTAGAATGAACTTCTTTATAATAGGAAGTTCCGCTGTAGATAAAACAGGAGGTAAAAGGAATGAAGAAAGCAATTTTAGCTACAAAAGTCGGAATGACTCAGATCTTCGACGAAAACGGTGTTTTAGTACCGGTAACTGTATTGCAGGCAGGTCCGTGTGTTGTAACACAGGTGAAAACCGCAGACAACGACGGGTACAGTGCAATTCAGGTAGGCTTCGGCGAGAAGAAAGAAAACCGTGTGAACAAACCAATGAAAGGTCAGTTCGCAAAAGCAGGTGTTTCCTGCAAGAGATATCTGAAAGAGTTCAGATTTGAAGACGCTGAAACCTATACATTAGGACAGGAAATCAAGGCCGATATCTTTGGCGCAGGCGACAAAATCGACGCTACTGCAACAAGCAAAGGTAAAGGATTCCAGGGTGCCATCAAGAGACATGGTCAGTCCAGAGGACCTATGGCTCATGGTTCCAAATATCATCGTCATGCAGGTTCCAATGGTGCTTGTTCTGATCCGAGCA
>OLRY01000982.1_pt1 | contig 31310 bp, 25 predicted proteins | sample 1672541 | NCBI WGS metagenome assembly OLRY01 (sample SAMEA3136697, study PRJEB25190) | human gut metagenome | biome: human gut; feature: human-associated habitat; material: faeces | place: Austria | collected 2013 | reverse complement strand
ACCGATCCGTATCCTTCCGCTTGAGGGGGCGAAGCATATTTTCAGTCATGTGGAGTGGCACATGACCGGTTACGTGATCACGATCGAGGAGCCGGAGAAGGAGACGGAATATTTATTTGTCGAGCCGCGGGAGACGGAGGAGAAATATCCGATTCCGGCAGCATTTGCAGCGTATACGAAATACCTGCAGATAAAACTTGGACAGGAGAAATACAGGGAGGAAGAGTAGAAGTTTATGAAGATACTATCCATTGCAATTCCAAGCTATAATTCGCAGAATTATATGAGAAAGTGCATCGAATCGCTGCTTCCGGGCGGCGAGGACGTCGAGATCATTATTGTGGACGACGGCTCAAAGGACGACACGGCGAAGATCGCGGACGAATACGCCGCGAAATATCCGACCATCGTAAAGGCGGTGCACCAGGAGAACGGCGGTCACGGCGAGGCGGTGAATGCCGGTCTGCGCAATGCCACCGGGCTTTATTTTAAGGTTGTTGACAGTGACGACTGGGTAGATAAGGAAGCCTATCCGAAGGTGATCGCCACGCTGAAGAGCCTGATCGGCGGTCCCGATGTGGTCGACATGATGATTTGCAACTACATCTATGACAAGGTGGGCGCAAAGCGCAAAAAAATCATGCAGTACCGTCATCAGCTCCCGGTGGGACGCGTATTCAGATGGGATGAGGTAGGCGTGCGCACCGGACATTATATTCTGATGCATTCCGTTATTTACCGCACAAAGCTTCTGCGCGAGTGTAAGCTGGAGCTGCCGAAGCACACCTTCTATGTGGATAATCTGTTTGTATTCCAGCCGCTTCCGTTTGTAAAGAAAATGTATTATATGGACGTGGAGCTTTATCATTATTTCATCGGGCGCGAGGATCAGTCTGTCAATGAGCAGGTAATGATCGGCAGGATCGACCAGCAGATTAAGGTCAACAAGATGATGATTGATATTATGGCGAATCTGAAGGGGCTGAACAAGCACTGCCGGAAATACATGATGAGCTATCTGGATATTATTATGACGGTGTCCTCCATGCTGCTGCTCAAATCCGGCACGGATGAAAATTTCGAGAAAAAACAGGAACTCTGGCGCTACCTGAAAAGTGCGGACATGGGGCTGTACTGGAAAATCCGTCACGGACTGCTTGGACGGGCGTGCAACCTTCCGGGAAAGGGAGGACGATCCGTATCGGTGGCAGGCTACAAGCTGACGCAGAAGTTTTATGGATTTAATTAAAAAGAAACTGCCGCTTATCCGATGATAAACGGCAGCTTTTCTTCGCTTAAGGAGACCTCCATGGAAGCTTCAACGGCGGCAGCCTCTCCATCCGTGTGGATCGCCTGCGCAGAGCCTGCGAAAAGCTTCGCCTTTTTGCAGCGCAGGATATGTACGCCCTTGTAGCCCACGTGTCTGCCGCTGAAGGCGGTCGGGAGCAGGAGGAGAATCTTCAGCTTCGGCATTTTTTCAATGAGGCAGATATCGAGAAGGTCGTCCTCCGCCGTGGCATTGGGGCAGAACATAAAACCGCCGCCCTCGTATTTCAGATTCATGACCGCGGCAAAATAAACCGCCGGGAAGGTGACCGGCTCTTTGTCATCCAGCACCAGCGTGAGAGAAAACGGGCGCAGCAGGAGGAGCTGCTTCAGGGCGATGCCGAGATAGGTGAGCTTTCCAAGTCCGACGCGGTTTAAAACAGGCTTTATTTTCGAGCGGAAGGTCTCGTGACAAACTGCCGCGTCAAAGCCGATGCCGGTGCTGACAGCGAAATGGCGGTCTTTTCCGTTTACACGGACACAGCCGGAATGAATGCGGCGGATTGCACAAGGGTGCAGAATCGCTGCAAGCGCCGCCTCCGGGTCTGTCGGAAGTGAGAGCCCTCTGGCGAGGTCATTGCCGGAGCCGGTGGGAATATAGCCGAAGCGGATAGCGGAATAATCGTGCAGACCGCTGATAACCTCATTTGCCGTGCCGTCGCCGCCCACCGCCACGATGGTGCAGAGGGGGCTGCCGGACGTGCGGGTGTCTGCCGCCTGCGGGGCATATTTTGCGCAGAGCATGTCCGCGATGCGCGTGGCGTGGCCGGGTCCCTTCGTAAAAAATACTTTGTAGGCGACCTGCTCCTGCCGTAATATTCCGGCAAGCCGTTCCCAGATTTTCCGCCCTTTGCCGGAGCAGGCGTTCGGATTGACGATGAAACAGTACATGATGTTCTCCTTTGCAGCGCAAAGTCCCGCAAAGCGGGAACCTTTTTTCTTAATCATACAGGATATACCGAAAATTGTAAACAAAGATGTGGAATTTACAGGTGCGAACGGTATTCCGTCGGGGTTACGTTTTTGTATTCCCGGAATTTACGAATAAAGTAACTGAAATTATCAAATCCGACGGAAAGCGCGACCTGGGAGACCGGCAATTCTGAATCCGTGAGTATCTGGCAGGCTTTTTGAATCCGGTATTCATTGATAAAAGCAATAGGTGGTTTCCCGATTTCCTGTTTAAAATAATGGCAGAAATAATTGGGACTCATAAAACATATTTTGGCCAGATCCGGTAAAGATATCGGTCCGGCATAGTTTTCGTGTATATATTCTATCACTTTCTTCAGTTTATTCTGGGAATCCTTTTCTTTTGAAGATATGGTATTTTCTAAAAAGCAGTCTGCCTGAAAAAACAATTCCAGTATCTGTAATATATGAATTTTGATGCTTAAAGAAGCACAGGAGGGGAGCGTGTGATAGAGCCGTATAATCTCCTGCATGTGAAACAGAATCATCTGGGATTCTTCCGGCGAAAATACAGAGGGAAGCGTGGGGAATATCAAATTACCGCTGGTGACCGGGCGGATAAAATTATGCTGGCATATATCGTATAATGTAAAGTCCAGAATGTCCGGATTAAAAACGATTGCGTGATGCAGAGAGGGTCCCCCGGATTTAATTTCATGCAATTCTCCGGAATTAATAAAACAAAATTCGCCTGGGTGCAGGGTAAAAGACCTGCCGCGTACGGTCAGATTCAGCACGCCGTGCTCTGCACAGATCCACTCTAATTCCTCATGCCAATGCTGTGACACGGAAAAGAAACCATCCTTATCATGGTGGGAATATACCTGCAGGGGAAAAACGGCTGTGCCGTGCGTATTGTTTTCATGGTAAATCGGAATCATGCAGTTTCACTCCAAATCGTAAAATAGTGTTATTATCTGGTAAGATTATGCAAGCATGAAAGCTTTTTCTATACTATACTAAAAAACACAATGAAAAACAAGAAGGGGGCAGAAAATATGGAAAAAAAGTGGTGGAAAAGCAGTGTTGTATATCAGATTTACCCGCGGAGCTTTTGCGACAGTAATGGGGATGGAATCGGCGATTTGAACGGAATCCGGTCAAAATTGTGGTATTTAAAGGAACTGGGAATCGACGTAATCTGGTTAAGTCCGGTGTACCAGTCGCCCAATGACGATATGGGCTATGATATCAGCGATTACCAGGCGATTATGAAGGAATTCGGAACGATGGAAGACTACGACCGTATGCTCGAACGGGCACATGAGCTCGGAATTAAGATAATGATGGATCTGGTGGTCAATCATACCTCCGATGAACATGCATGGTTCGTGGAAAGCCGGAAATCAAAAGATAATCCGTACCGTGATTTTTATATATGGAGAGAAGGAAAGGACGGAAAAGAACCGAATAACTGGGGGTCCTGCTTTGGCGGTTCGGCGTGGAAATATGACGGGGCGACAGACCAGTATTATCTGCATCTGTTTTCACAAAAGCAGCCGGATCTTAACTGGGAGAATGAGGCTGTAAGAAAAAGTGTGTTCGATATGATGACCTGGTGGTGCGATAAGGGCATCGACGGATTCCGGATGGACGTGATCAGCCTGATATCGAAGGTGCCGGAGCTTCCGGATGGAACGGTGGGGAAAAGCGGATATGGAGATTTCGGACCATATTGCGCAAACGGACCGAGAGTACACGAGTATTTGCAGGAGATGAACAGGAAGGTCTTATCCAAATATGACCTTATCACAGTAGGAGAGTGCTCCGGGGTTACGGTAGAAGAGGCGAAAAAATACGCTTCCTCTTCGGGAAAAGAACTCAATATGGTGTTCCAGTTTGAGCATATGGATCTTGACGGCGGAGAAAGCTTTAAATGGAATCACAAAAAGATAAAGCTGTCAGAGCTTAAAGCGGTTATGAGCAAATGGCAGACACAGCTCCAGGGAAAGGCGTGGAACAGTCTCTACTGGTGCAACCATGACCAGCCGAGAATACTTTCCCGTATGGGAAACGATACTCAGGAGTATCGCGAGATATCCGCAAAGATGCTGGGCACATGCCTGCATATGCTGCAGGGAACCCCCTACATTTTCCAGGGAGAAGAGCTGGGAATGACAAATTATCCATTTACATCGCTGGATGAGTTCCGGGACATTGAAAGCATTAATGCCTACCATGAACTCACAGAAAAGGGAATTATCTCACCGGAAGAAATGTTTGACTATATAAGCTATAAAGGAAGAGATAATGCCCGCACTCCGATGCAGTGGGATGACAGCGAACATGCCGGATTTACAAAAGGGACCCCGTGGATAGCGGTAAACCCGAATTATAAGGAAATTAACGCGAAGGAACAGCTGGAGAGAGCGGATTCGGTATTTCACTATTACCAGAAGCTGATTGCGCTGCGCAAACAGTACGATATCATTGTGTATGGAGATTATGAATTACTGCTGCCGGAAAGCGAAGAAATATATTCTTATATCCGCAGCCTGGAAGAGCAGAAGCTCCTGGTGATCTGCAGCTTTACGGAGCAGAAGATATCTTATGAAGTGCCGGAAAATTTGCGGGGAAGAAATGGGAAAATACTGATTTCTAATTATAACCGGGCCAGGGTACAGGAATCTATGACGCTGGAGCCGTATGAATGTATGGCAGTTTTGTATCAGGACAGACCCGTGGCAGAGTGGTAAAATACGGATCAGCTATGAGGTTACTGCGAACGGAGTGAACAGTAACATTATGAGCGCTCTGACGGGGAAAGGCTGAACTGTTCCTATTGAATTTGCGGAAATTTTATGCTACTATGGAGCAACAGGGCAAAAAAATTTCCGCCTGCACGGACAGATGGACTACGATGAAAGATGCGGGCGCAGAAATCAGTCTGGAGGAGATCAGCCCGGAGAAAGAAGAATGATGGAGGAGCGTTATGGAAAAAGAGACAGTTTCCAGAAATTTTATCGAGCAGATAATTGATAAGGACATTGCGGAGGGAAAATGTGATACGGTCTGCACGCGGTTTCCGCCGGAGCCGAACGGCTACCTGCACATCGGACACGCAAAATCCATTTTATTAAATTACGGAATTGCACAGCAGTACGGAGGAAAATTCAACCTGCGCTTTGACGACACGAATCCGACGAAGGAAAAGATGGAATTTGTAGAATCCATCAAAGCCGACGTGGCGTGGCTGGGAGCCGACTGGGAGGATCGCCTGTTCTTCGCGTCCAGCTATTTTGATCAGATGTATGAGGCGGCAGTGCTGCTCATCAAAAAGGGCAAGGCGTTTGTCTGCGATTTATCGGCGGAGGAAATCCGCCAGTACCGCGGCACGCTCACGGAGCCGGGCAAAAACAGTCCCTACCGTGATCGCAGCATCGAGGAGAACCTGCGTCTTTTCGAGGAGATGCGTGAGGGAAAATATGCTGATGGCGAGAAGGTGCTGCGCGCAAAGATCGATATGGCGTCGCCGAACATCAACATGCGCGATCCGGTCATTTATCGTGTAGCGCACATGAGCCACCACAATACCGGCGACAAATGGTGTATCTACCCGATGTACGATTTTGCGCATCCGATCGAGGATGCCATCGAGGGCGTGACACATTCTATCTGCACGCTGGAATTTGAGGATCACCGCCCGTTGTATGACTGGGTGGTGCGCGAGGTCGGTTATGAGAAGCCGCCGAAGCAGATTGAGTTTGCAAAGCTCTACCTCACCAATGTCGTTACCGGAAAACGTTACATCAAAAAATTAGTCGAGGACGGCATCGTGGACGGCTGGGACGATCCGCGCCTGGTGTCGATCGCGGCTCTGCGGCGCCGCGGCTTTACGCCGGAATCCATCAAGATGTTTGTGGATCTGTGCGGCATTTCCAAGAGCCAGAGTTCTGTGGACTACGCGATGCTTGAATACTGCATCCGCGAGGATCTGAAGCTGAAGAGAGCGCGCATGATGGCAGTGCTCGATCCGGTGAAGCTGATCATCGACAACTACCCGGAGGATCAGGTGGAATATCTGGAGGTTGTCAACAATCTGGAAAATCCGGAGCTTGGATCGCGCAGAGTGCCGTTTAGCCGTGAGCTTTATATCGAGCGTGAGGACTTCATGGAGGTTCCGCCGCGCAAATATTTCCGTCTGTTCCCGGGCAATGAGGTGCGTCTGATGAACGCCTACTTTGTAAAATGCGAGAGCTTTGTAAAGGATGAGAACGGAAAGATCACTGAAATCCACTGTACCTACGATCCGGCGTCCAAGGGCGGCAACAGCCCGGACGGACGCAAGGTGAAGGGCACGATCCACTGGGTGGCGGCGCCGACAGCCGTGAAGGCGGAGGTGCGCCTGTATGAAAATATTGTTGATGAGGAAAAGGGCGTCTACAACGAGGACGGCAGCATCAACGTGAACCCGAATTCGCTTACGGTGCTGAAGGAATGCTGCATTGAGCCGGAGCTGGCGCAGGCAAAAGCATATGACAGCTTCCAGTTTGTCCGCCAGGGCTTCTTCTGTGCGGATGCGCACGATTCGAAGCCGGATGCGCTGGTGTTTAACCGCATCGTATCGTTAAAGAGTTCCTTCCGTCTGCCGAAGGATGAGACAAAAGCATGAATGAATTAACCATCAGTCTGGACGCGAAAGCGTCCAGACCGCTTTATGAGCAGATTTATGAATATATCAGGCAGGAGATCCAGAGCGGGGGACTGCCCTGCGGCGAGCGGCTGCCGTCCACCAGAGGGCTTGCGAAGTATCTGGAGGTGAGCCGCAGCACAGTGACGCTTGCCTACGAGCAGCTTCTCTCGGAGGGCTATATCGACAACCAGCCCGGCAGCGGCTACTTCGTCAACGACCTAGAGGGGCTGTACCGGCTGCCGCAGGAGGAGAGCTTTGCCCAGAAGCATTCGGAGGAGCGCGCGGAGAAATGGCGGTATGATTTTTCGCCGTCCGGCGTTGATCTTGGAAGCTTTCCGCATAACACCTGGCGGAAGATTTCCAAAAATATTCTGATGCAGGATAATAAAGACTTTTTTCTGCTCGGCGCGCCGGAGGGTGAGGAGGAGCTGCGGCGGACCATCGCCGCTTATGTGCGTCAGGCACGCGGCGTGCGCTGCCAGCCGGAGCAGATCATCATCGGGGCGGGAAACGATTATCTTCTGATGCTGCTGAATGCGGTTCTTGGAGAGTGTACTTACGCGCTGGAAAATCCGACCTACAAAAAAGCGTACGATATCTTTCAGACGCTGGGGCGGCAGGTGACGGCGGTGGAAACCGACGAATACGGGATGCGTGTGGAATCACTTGCCGTAAGCGGCGCGCAGGCCGCTTATGTGATGCCCTCGCACCAGTTTCCGCTCGGCATTGTCATGCCTGTCGGACGCAGGCGGCAGCTTCTTAACTGGGCGGCGGAAAAAGAAGGGCGCTATGTGATCGAGGACGATTACGACAGCGAATTCCGCTACAAGGGCAAGCCGATTCCGGCGCTGCAGGGGCTGGATGAAAACGGAAAGGTGATCTATATCGGCACCTTCTCCAAATCCATTGCGCCGGCGATCCGTATCAGCTTTCTCGTGCTGCCGCCGGAACTGATGGAGCGCTACCGTGCGCGCGGACGTCGGTTCTCTTCGACGGTGCCCCGCATGGACCAGAAAATTCTGGCGGAATTTATCAAAAGCGGCGCCTATGAGCGTCATTTAAACAGAATGCGCGCCCTCTACCGGACGCGTCACGATGCGCTTTTAGAAGCTCTGAAGGAATTTCCGGAGATCTTTCATATTTCCGGCGAGTATGCGGGCACGCACCTGCTTGTTACGCTGCCGGAGCGCATCAGCGAGCGCACGGCGGTGGAGGCGGCGAGAGAGCGGGGGGTACGCGTCTATGGGCTTTCCGCTTATTGCGTGGAAGGGCATAGACCGAAGGAAACGACCCTGATCCTCGGCTATGCCACTATGCATGAGGACGAGATCCGCCAGGCGGCGAGAATTCTTGGAGAGCTTTATATGCTGCTGTAAATACCACTTTTATGTAAAACTTGCATCATTGTGATGAAATCTTTTAAATTGACGAATGCACATCTTTCCTGTATAGTAGATAGAAGAAGGCGAAGAGGCTTTTGCAGAAAACTGCAAAGGTCTCTTTTTTTATTAAAAAAGGGAGTGAAAGTATGAGAGATCTGATAGAGCGCACGGATATGATTAACCAGCTTCTCGCGCGTTATGGCGTGAAGTTTGGCATCTATAAGAACAACACGTTCCACGAGCAGCTTTTTCCGTTTGACGCGATTCCGCGGGTGATCACGAAAGCGGAGTTTGAGGTGATGGAAAAAGGGCTGGTCCAGCGTGTGGATGCTTTAAATTTGTTTTTGAAGGATATTTACGGGAAGAAGCAGATCGTAAAGGACGGCGTGGTGCCGGAGGAGTTTGTGTTTTCCTCAAAGGGCTATCTGCCGGAATGCGAAAACCTGCTGCCGCCAAAGGGCATCTACAGCCACATTTCCGGGATCGACCTGGTGCAGGCGAAGGATAAAAGCTGGTACATTCTGGAGGACAATCTGCGGATCCCGTCGGGCGCCTCCTATCCACTGATCGCACGGGAGCTGTGCAGGCGGGCGGCGCCGGAGACCTTCCGGCACAACGGAGTGGTGGACAACCGCAATTACGCGCAGCTTCTGAAGGAGACGATGGAATACGTAAACTGCGGCGGCATCCGCGTGATCATGACGCCGGGGCGTTATAATGCAGCATATTTTGAGCATTCCTACCTTGCGGAGCGCACCGGCAGCGTACTTGCCACCGGCAGCGACCTGTTCGTGGAGGATAACTGCCTCTACTATAAGGATTATGGCACGCATAAGCAGAAGGTTGGCGTGATCTACCGGAGAATTTCCGATGAATACCTGGATCCGTGCACCTTCCTGCCGGAATCGCTGATCGGCATTCCGAATCTGATGTCGGCGTACCGGGCAGGCAACGTAGCGATCGTCAACGCGCCGGGCAACGGGGTGGCGGACGACAAGGGCATCTACTATTTTGTACCGAAGATGATCGAGTATTATCTGCAGGAGACGCCGATCCTGAAAAATGCGCCGACCTATCTTCCCTACTATGAGGATGACCGGCGTTATGTGCTGGAAAATCTGGAAAAACTGGTGATAAAGGACGTCTCGGAGGCGGGCGGCTACGGCGTGGTATTCGGAAGGGATCTGGATAAAGAGGCGCTGGAAAACATGCGCAGCCTGATCGTCACGCAGTCGCGGCGGTTTATCGCCCAGGAGGTTATCGATTTTCTGGATCTGGAGATTATGGATGGCTATGAGCGCGTGGAGCGCAAGGCGGATCTGCGCGCGTTCGTGCTTGCCGGAGAAAAGACAAGAGTATGGGCGAGCGGGCTGACGAGATTTTCACGCAACCCGGATTCATTTGTGGTAAATTCATCGCAGGGAGGAGGCTTTAAAGACACATGGGTACTGTCTCATTAGAAAAAATGAACCATCTGTTCTGGCTTGGCAGATATACGGAGCGGGTTTACACGACTCTGCTCATGTTTGACAGATATTATGACATTATGATCGATCAGGATGCGCACGTTTACCGGGAATATTGCCGGAGACTGGCGATCCCGGACATTTACACGGACCGGAAGCAGTTTGCGCAGTCGTATCTGTTCGACAGGGAAAATCCGGATTCCATGTACGCCAATCTCATGCGCGCGTTCGACAACGCAGTTGTTCTGCGCGAGGAGGTGAGCAGCGAGGTGCTTGCCTACATCCAGATGTCGCTTGACGTTTTAAAGGCCGCGAAGAACCGTCCGGCGCCGGTCATGGAGCTGCAGAAGGTGACGGATTATCTGCTTGCGTTCTGGGGCGCGGCGGACGATTATGTGGAGAACGAGGAATCGAGAAACGTTATCAAGTGCGGAAAATATCTGGAGCGTCTGGATCTTTACTTTCGTTTTGACAGCCCGGCTCCGATGCTGGAAAAGGAGTACAGCAAGCTGATCAACCGGATAAAGCGCGTCAGCCTGCCGTTCAGCAGGGAGAATCTCGACACCTTCATAGATATTGCGCGGGACGGCGAAAAGCGGAAGGCGCAGTATACGGAAGCGCTGGAGCTGCTTGGCAGCGCCGTTGGAGTATAAATATGAAAGCGCTGGATTTTTATTACCGGATGCGGCTTGATTTTGATGCACCGGTGCGGGAGCATGATTTTGCGCTGCGCTATGTCCCGCACACGGACAGCGTGCAGGAGATCAGCGTCAGAACAAAAAAAGTGGAACCGGCAGACTGGCTCTGTGAGGAGACGGATACGTTCGGAAATCATGTTTATATCGGGCGCTGCAGCCGGGAACACGATTATTTTATGTGTGAGGTTTCCGGAACGGCAAAGGTAGACGTCAGCCGCCGGGAGCGGGAGGAATGCCGCTGCTGTTATTCCTATCCTACGCGGTTGACTGCATATGAGCCGGAGGTGCTTGATTTTTTGAAGCGTTTCCGGCTTCCGGATTGTACAAATTTTGAAAAGGCATGTATTTTAATGCAGCATCTGTACGATCATTTTAAATATGAGAGCGGTGTGACGAATATCGAGACGACTGCCGGGGAAGCGCTGCGGGGAGGGCGCGGTGTGTGCCAGGATTATGCGCACATTTTTATTGCGCTCTGCAAATGCAGCCGCATTCCGGCACGGTATGTGGCGGGACTGCAGATCGGCGAGGGGGCGACGCACGCCTGGACGGAGATCTATGACGACGGCATGTGGAAGGGCTTTGATCCGACGCACAACCGTTTTATTGACGACGTTTATATCAAGCTGTCGCACGGAAGGGATTATACTGATTGTATTCTGGATCGCGGCGTCTTTTACGGGCGCACGGGGCAGAAGCAGGAAATTTATGTAAATGTGGAGGAAGTGTCATGATACTGGAGGTTTCCAAGGCGGATCTGCCGGTGGGCGAGCATCTGCTGATACAGAAAAACCGTATACAACCAGAAAAGCTGACGGGAAAGGAAAAACGGATCGCAATCGTGACGGGCACGCACGGGGACGAGCTGGAGGGGCAGTTTGTGTGCTGCGAGCTGCAGCGCAGGATCCATGAGCACCCGGAATATCTAAAGGGCATTGTGGATGTCTATCCGGCACTGAATCCTCTGGGAATCGAATCGATCACGCGCAGCATTCCGATTTTTGATCTTGATATGAACCGCATTTTTCCGGGAAACCGGGAGGGCGGCATTGCAGAGAACTGCGCGGCGGATATTATTGAGGATATCAGAGGGGCGGACGTCTGTGTTGACATCCATTCCAGCAATATTTTTCTGATGGAGATCCCGCAGGTGCGTATCAACGAGCTGACGGCGGATACGCTGGTGCCGCTTGCAAAGCACCTGAATGTGGACTTTGTGTGGGTACATGCTTCTGCAACCGTACTGGAGTCGACGCTGGCGTATAGTCTGAACCAGGCAGGCGTGCCGACGCTGGTCGTGGAGATGGGCGTCGGAATGCGCATTACACGGAAATACTGCGATCAGCTCACGGAAGGACTTTTTAATCTGATGAAGGAGCTTGGCATGTGGGAGGGGGAGACAGGACCGGTCATCGAGCCGGTTATTTCCACTGACCACCAGGTTGGCTTTCTGAACGCCAATACCTCCGGCATTTTTGTGCCGTCTGTGGAGCACGGCGATTATGTGCGAAAAGGGCAGCATATGGGCGACATCCTGCATCCGCTTACCGGGGAGACGGTTGAGAGGGTATGCGCCTGTATGACGGGGATGGTGTTTACCAGGAGGGAATACCCGATCGTCTACAGCGGATCGCTGCTGGCAAGGATTCTGGGAGGTGTGATCTCATGAGGATGGAGGATATCTATGCGCTGGACGGCGTTTACCGCGAGCCGATGTGCGTGAAGGGTTATTTTTTCGGAAAAGGAAAGAAGGCGGCGTGCGTGGTCGGCTCCATGCGCGGCAATGAGATCCAGCAGCTCTATGTATGCTCGCAGCTTGTGAAGGCGCTGGAGGAGCTGGAAAAGAAGGGGGCAATCGCGGCAAACAATGAGATACTGGTGATCCCGGCGGTCAATGTCTACTCTATGAACATTGAGCGGCGCTTCTGGGCGCTGGACAATACGGACATTAACCGGATGTTTCCGGGGTACAGCGAAGGCGAGACGACGCAGCGCATTGCCGGCGGCGTATTTGAAAAGGTGAAGGATTACGATTACGGCATTCAGTTTGCCAGCTTTTATACACCCGGCGATTTTGTGCCGCATGTGCGCATTATGGATACCGGCTTCACGAACGAAAGCCTGAGTAATCTGTTCGGACTTCCCTATGCCGTTATCCGCAAGCCGCGCCCGATCGATACGGCTACACTGAATTATAACTGGCAGATCTGGGAGCGCAATGCCTTTTCCGTGTATACCAAGGAGACAGACTGCATTGACGAGACATCCGCGCAGCAGGCGGTCGCTGCAGTCCTGCGGTTTCTCACACGCATGGGAATCATCCGTTACCACAGCCATAGCGGTTACATTGCTTCTATTATAAATGAGGAAGAGCTTCGCACCGTTCATGCCGACATGGGCGGCATCTACCGCCGCCATGCAAAGCCAGGCGACGAGGTGCAGTGCGGAGAGGTGATGGCGGAAATCCTCCACCCCTACGAGGGCTACGTCATGTCGCAGGTCATTGCTCCGGTAGACGGCATCGTCTTTTTTGCACACAAAAAGCCGCTCGTCTGCGAGCATGAGATTGTTTATCGGCTGATCAAGCGGATGCATCTTTAGCTGGGTGGAATTCGCTTTTCTTCTGTGGGAATGTGTGTTATATTAAACATATAGAAACCACAGGAGAAAAGCGCATGAAACAATACTATGATTATTTGACGGATTTTATTTTTATGGAGGATACTCCGCAGGAGGCGGACGTTATCTTCATCCCGGGCAGCGGCTACGGCGAGCTGGCGATCCATGCTGCAGAGCTGTATCACCAGGGCTTCGCAAAGAAAATCGTGGCGTCCGGGAAATACAGCATTCTGGGCGATTCCTTCGCAGGACCGGTTTCTCCCAGGGAGTATGTTGGGAAAAACTATAAGACGGAAAGTGATTTTCTGACGGCGATCCTTCTGGAAAAAGGCGTTCCGCACGAGGCGATCCTGCAGGAAAAACAGGCGACCTATACCTACGAAAATGCAATATACACGGCAAAGCTTCTGGCAGGACAACAGATAAAACGGGCGCTGCTCGTCTGTCAGACCTTCCATGCGCGCAGGAGCTTTCTGTATTATAAGATTCTGTTTCCGGATACGGAGCTTCTTGTATGCCCGGTGAATACGCGCGGCATTACGAGAGAAAACTGGTATCTTGACGCGGAGAAGATCGACACGGTATTAGGAGAGGTGGAGCGCTGCGGCGGGCAGTTTCACGAGATTATGAAAGAGCACGCCGCACGGATGATAAATGAAAGATAAAAAACGCCCGGTTCAGAGCCGGAACTGACCGGTAATCGCCAGCTTCAAAAAGCCAAGTATGATCAGATGCACTGGATAGAACCAGTAGAAAAAGTATTTCATCTGCTTTCCGCGGGTACCGTTATAGAACCAGACAAGGATAAACGACAGGGGCGCCCATGCTTCCCAGGAAATTGCGATAGCGCCGAAAATCGACTGTAAACGACGATCGAAGCGCAGGAAATAAAGCACCTCGATTAAAAATACTCCCTTAAATCCATAATCCGTATACATGACCTTTGCAAGGTACAGACCGCCCGCCAGGATCGCGGCTTCCATGAGAATGGAAAACCAGCGCTGCAGGGCGTTTTTTGTCGGTCTTTGCTCAAAATAGGTGACACCCATCATGACCAGCAGTCCGATGAGCAGGGTAAAGTAAACATTCTGGTGATGCCAGCTGAACAGGTTGTTTGCCAGTGCAAAATCAAACGGCAGCTCGGAAATCAGCGCGAAGAGAAATAACCGCAGCGCATATTTTACTGTGCTTCTGGTATGGATAAAGCCTTCCACGAGCAGAAAGCAAAAAACAGGAAATGCCAGACGACCGATAGCGCGCGTAACGGGATAAAGCTCCGTAAAAAAATGCTGCATATTTTCGGGCGCGAAATACCGAAGCGGTCCGACGAGAGCCGCTCCGGTATGATCGATCATCATTGTAACGATTGCGAAAATTTTCAGGGTACTTCCGCTGAGGGAAGGGCGTTTGTATGTGTACATGGTCTATTCCGTATCGCTTTCTGCTTCTGTTTCCGTTACCGTTTCGCTGGTATCTTCGGCAGAAGCCTCATCATCGGAAATCTCATCATCAGAAGCCTCATCGTCGGAAACCTCATCATCAGAAGCCTCATCATCAGAAACCTCGTCATCAGAAACTGCATCATCAGAAATTTCAGCATCAGCGTCCTCGTCTATGACTTCGACATCCTCTTCATCCAGATACTCGATATCCAGATCGTCCGTGTCGTAGTACAGCTCGGCATCCACATCGTTGAAATGATTATTTTCACCAAGGAAGTCAAGCACCTTTGTACGAAGCAGATAATATTTATAAGAAGTAATGTCCCCGATCGATTTTTCATATTCTTCCGTGGAGAGATACTCGGAGTACAGCATATCCTCCTCCAGACTTGCCTGATATTCCTCGTCGGATACGGAAAGCTTTTCCTTTGCGGCAATGGTGTACACGACCATACGCTCGTACATCGTTTCCAGAATGTAGGCTTCCTGGTCGTAATCCTCGCCGTAAATTTCCTGGATATCGTCGACGCCGTAGTCTTCCATAGCTGTTTTTTCCTCGGTTTCCACGGCGGTCCGGCAGCTTTCATAAAGCTCCTCCGGACGTCCGCTGAAGGTAGAGCTGTCAATGACGGAGATCAGCAGATCTTCGCATGCCATATCCATTGCGTCGGCGGCGTATTCCTCTTCGAGGGAGGTCCTAAGCTGCGCTTCGTATTCTTCGACAGTAGAGCAGTCAGAAACACTGGCGACATATTCGTCGTTGTATTCCGGCATAACGACTTCATATATTTCGTTCAGCGTAACCTCAAAGGTGGCGAGCTGCCCGTCCAGAATGCCGTCGTAGGGTTCCGGGAAGGTAATGTCGAAGGTCTTTGTCTCGCCGGCCTTCATGCCGACGATCTCGTCCTCAAAGCCGTCGATGAAGCTGTCGCTGCCAAGCTCAAGCTCCATATCTTCCATGGAACCGTCCTCCAGCTCTTCGCCGTCTACCGTGCCCGCGAAATCGATCACAACAACATCGCCGTCTTTTGCGGCGCGGTCTGTGATCTCGTTGTATTCCGCCATCATATAACGCTCGTTTTCGATAGCGCTCTGCAGATCCTCATCGGTGATGGTCGTGACCTGACGATCGACAGTGAGACCGGTATAGGCGCCGAGATCCACATATTTTTTCGAGTAGTCCTGGACGAGACCCTTTTCGCCGCTGCAGCCGGCGAGAAGCGCTGCGCTGCAGGCAGCGGTAAGGAGCAACATGATTTTCTTATTCATATTCATAAAGCTTTAATCCTTTCGTGTGAAATTGTGAATAAAAAGAGTATAGCATGAAAATGTGAAGCTTGTGTGTAAAATTTTTTAATAATGAAAAAAAAGATTGAGATTCCATGGGAAGTGTAGTATACTAAGCGCATGAGCTTTGAGACAAGGAGGATACAGCACTATGAAGCATATTAAAACACTGAATACGCAGAGCTTGCAGAATACTTTGAAAAAAGGCGGATGCGGCGAATGTCAGACATCCTGCCAGTCAGCATGCAAGACTTCCTGCACAGTAGGAAACCAGAGCTGCGAAAACAACAAATAAGAAAGACGGATAAGCAGCGGAGATTCTTCGCTGCTTATTATAAGTTAGCGGAGTGTAAGAAAAAAATGGTTCACCAATACAAAAACAATGGTTTCAACATGGTACTGGATACCAACAGCGGTGCCGTCCATGTCGTTGATGAGACCGTATACAGAGTCATCGGGCTTTTGAATGAGGGACGATCCCCGGAGGAGATCAAGAGCGCGCTGACGCCGGCATACGGGGAGGAAGAGGTCTGTGAGGCGCTCGCCGAGTGCGAAGAGCTCAAAACGGCGGGGCAGCTTTTCACAGAGGATATTTACAGAGATGCGATTATTGATTTCAAAAAGCGCAAAACCGTGGTGAAAGCGCTCTGCCTGCATATCGCGCACGACTGTAATCTGGCGTGTCGTTATTGCTTTGCGGAGGAGGGCGAGTACCACGGAAGGCGCGCGCTTATGAGCTATGAGGTCGGAAAAAAGGCGCTCGACTTTCTGATCGCCAATTCCGGCAGCCGCAGAAACCTGGAGGTCGATTTCTTCGGCGGCGAGCCGCTTTTAAACTGGCAGGTCGTGAAGGATCTGGTAAAATACGGAAGAGAGCAGGAAAAGCTGCATGATAAAAAATTCCGTTTTACGCTCACGACCAACGGCGTGCTTTTAAACGACGAGGTGATGGAATTCTGCAACCGTGAGATGGCAAACGTCGTGCTCAGTATCGACGGAAGAAAAGAGGTGCACGACCGGATGCGCCCGTTCCGCGGCGGAAAGGGCAGCTACGAGCTGATCCTGCCGAAATTCCAAAAGTTTGCCGACAGCCGCGGCCAGCAGAAATACTATGTGCGCGGCACCTTCACGAGAAATAACCTCGATTTTGCCGAGGACGTGCTCCATCTCGCCGATCTCGGCTTTAAACAGATTTCGGTGGAGCCGGTGGTGGCGGCTCCTGAGGAGGACTACGCGCTGCGCGAGGAGGATATCCCGGTGATCTGCGAACAGTATGATAAGCTTGCAAAAGAGATGATAAAGCGCGAAAAAGAAGGGAGAGGCTTTAACTTTTTCCACTTTATGATAGATCTTACCGGCGGACCGTGCGTGTATAAGCGTCTGTCCGGCTGCGGTTCCGGAACAGAGTACCTTGCGGTGACGCCCTGGGGCGATCTCTACCCGTGCCATCAGTTTGTCGGGGAAGAAAAGTTCCTGATGGGAAATGTGGACGAGGGCATTGTGCGCACCGACATTGTCGATGAATTCAAGGGCTGCAATGTCTATGCAAAGGAAAAGTGCCGGGACTGCTTTGCAAGATTTTACTGCAGCGGCGGATGTGCGGCAAATTCCTATAATTTCCACGGGCATATCAACGACGCATATGACATCGGCTGTGAGCTGCAGCGCAAGCGTGTGGAATGCGCGATTATGATCAAGGCGGCGCTTGCGGAGGATTAAGCGTTTTTTTGGTAAAATGTTAATTTAGGAGGAAGAGAAAATGAACAAGAACAAATCACTGGCGGTTGTGATCGGAACGGTCGTTCTGGTCCTGCTGCTGGGCTTCACCACGATCGTCGGTTTCGGACCGACAGGCACGGGCGCGGCAAGAAATATCCTGCTCGGGCTTGACCTGTCCGGCGGCGTCAGCATCACCTACCGCGCGGTCGGCGAGGAAACGCCGTCTGCGGAGGACATGAGCGATACCATTTACAAGCTGCAGCAGCGTGTCGCAGGCTACAGCACGGAGGCGCAGGTTTACCAGGAAGGCGCCGACCGTATCAATATCGAGATCCCGGGTGTATCGGATGCGAACGCGATCCTGGAGGAGCTTGGAAAGCCGGGTTCCCTTACCTTCCAGCTTGAGGACGGCACGGTCGTGCTGGACGGTACCGACGTGAAAACGGCAAGTGCAGGCACCGCGCCGGATGAGATGGGCAACAGCCAGAATGTGGTAGAGCTGGTTCTTACCGATGAGGGCAGCACAAAGTTTGCCGAGGCTACCAGCGAGAATATTGGTAAAATTATTTATATTGTTTATGATGATGCGGTGATCAGCAGTCCGGTCGTGCAGACGGCGATCACAGGCGGTACGGCGCAGATCAGCGGTATGGCGGATCATGAGGAGGCGGAACAGCTGGCATCCTCCATCCGTATCGGATCTCTGTCCATCGAACTGGAAGAGCTTCGCTCAAACGTTGTCGGCGCTCAGCTTGGACAGAAAGCGATCTCCACCAGCCTTATGGCAGGTCTGATCGGTCTGATCCTGGTGATTTTGTTCATGGCGGTCGTTTATCGCGTGCCGGGTATTGTGGCGGGCGTATCTCTGCTGATCTACACAGGACTTGATCTTTTATGCTTAAATGCATTTGACCTCACGCTTACCCTTTCCGGTATTGCCGGTATCATCCTTTCTATCGGTATGGCAGTGGATGCAAATGTCATCATCTACGCGCGTATCCGCGAGGAGATTACGGCCGGCGTATCGGTGAAGGCGGCGATCAAGACCGGTTTCCAGAAGGCGCTTTCCGCAATTCTGGACGGAAATATCACGACCCTCATCGCAGCGGCAGTGCTGGCGTGGAAGGGCACCGGCACCATCCAGGGCTTTGCTCAGACGCTGGCGCTTGGTATCGTGCTTTCCATGTTTACGGCGTGCGTGATCTCCCGCCTGATCATGACGGCAGTATATACGCTGGGTGTGCAGGATGAGAAGTATTATGGAAGAGCAAAGGAAGTAAAGCCGATCGACTTTGTCGGCAAGAGAAAGATTTTCTTTATTATCTCTCTGGTACTCGTGCTTTCCGGTCCGGCAGCAATGCTGATCCACAAGGGCAGCGAGGGTAAGATCTTAAACTACAGTCTGGAGTTTATGGGCGGTACGGCGACGACCGTTACCTTTAACGAGGACTACAGCATCGAGGAACTGGAAGAACAGGTGCAGCCGGTAGTAGAGGGCGTCACTGGCGACGCGAACATCCAGATGCAGAAGGTGACCGGCGGCAATCAGGTTATCATTAAGACGAGAGAGCTTACTGTTGATGAGCGTCAGGAAATGGAAGAAAAGCTGGTTTCCGATTTCGCAGTGGACGAGACGCTGATCTCCACGGAGAGTATTTCCTCCACGATCAGCGGAGAGATGAAGAGCGACGCTATCGTGGCGGTTATCATCGCGACCATCCTTATGCTGCTGTACATCTGGTTCCGCTTTAAAGATATCCGTTTTGCGACCAGCGCCGTTATCGCGCTGCTGCACGACGTGTTCGTGGTACTTGCCTGCTATGCAATCGTATGGATCAGCGTCGGCAATACCTTTATCGCATGTATGCTGACGATCGTGGGTTACTCCATCAACGCGACCATCGTTATTTTCGACCGTATCCGTGAAAATCTGCACGGTATGAAGAAAAAGGACACGATCGCGGACGTTGTGAACCTCAGTATCACGCAGACGCTCACCAGAAGTATCTACACCTCCATTACCACGTTTATCATGGTTGCGGTGCTGTATATACTTGGCGTCAGCTCCATCCGCGAGTTTGCGCTTCCGCTGATGGTCGGCATCGTTTGCGGCGGATATTCCTCCGTCTGCATCACCGGGCCGCTGTGGTATGTTATGAAAACAAAGATTAAGAGCAAACAATAGAGCTTGGGGACCGTGAAGAGCGGTCCCTTTTTTACAAAGATCAAATAGAAGGAAGATACATATGGAAAAATGGGTGGTTGCCGCCAAGCGCGCGGATTTTGGTGCGATCGCGAAAAAGTTTGGCATTGATCAGGTAACGGCGCGGCTGATCCGCAACCGGGATATCATCGGGGACGCCGCCATCGAGGAATACTTAAACGGAAGCCTTTTAAATCTTCACAGCGCGCATCTGATGAAGGATTGTGAGAAAGCAGTGGAGCTTTTGACGGACAGGATCGATGCGCAGAAAAAGATCCGTATTATCGGGGACTATGATATCGACGGGGTATGCGCGACCTATATCCTGTACCGGGCGCTTTTGCTCTGCGGGGCGAATGTGGATTACGATCTGCCGGACCGCATTCTGGACGGCTACGGGCTGAATCAGAATCTGATCGACCTCGCAAACGACGAGGGCGTGGATACGATATTGACGTGCGACAACGGAATAGCGGCCGTGGAGCAGGTCGCCTATGCGCGCAGTCTTGGCATGACGGTAATCGTGACGGATCACCACGAGCCGGGAGCGGTGCTGCCGGATGCGGACGCGCTGATAAATCCGCATCAGAAGGAATGTCCGTATCCCTACAAAAATCTCTGCGGGGCGGCGGTGGCGTATAAGCTGGTAACGGTGCTCTACGAGGCGATGGGCATCCCACAGGAGGAGAGCGAAAAGCTGGTGGAGTTTGCGGCGTTTGCAACGGTCGGGGATGTGATGGACCTCACCGGCGAGAACCGCATTCTCGTAAAGGAAGGGCTGCTGCAGCTCAACAATACCTCAAATCTGGGGTTTCAGGCGCTTATCCGCGTGAACGGTCTGCAGGATAAGGAAATCACAGCCTATCACATTGGATTTGTGCTCGGACCCTGTCTGAATGCCGGCGGACGCCTGGACACGGCGAAGAAATCGCTGGCGCTGCTGCTGGCGGAGTCGGAGACGGAAGCGACGGAGCTGGCTGAGGAGCTGCTGGAACTGAACGGGCGGCGCAAAGAAATGACGCTGGAGGGATACGAGCAGGCGGTGGAGCTGATCGAGACAAGCTCCATGAAGGAGGATAAGGTGCTGGTCGTCTATCTGCCGGGCTGTCACGAAAGCCTTGCCGGGATTATTGCCGGGCGGCTGCGGGAGCGCTACTATCGCCCGACGATCGTGCTGACGCAGGGCGAGCATGAGGTGAAGGGCTCCGGGCGGTCGATCGAAAGCTATTCCATGTTTGAGGAGCTGCAGAAATGCGGCGACCTCTTCTTAAAATTTGGCGGGCATCCGATGGCGGCGGGCTGCTCGCTGAAAAAAGAAAACGTGGATAAGCTGCGCAGGCGGCTGAATGAACAGACGACGCTCACGCAGGACGATCTGACAGAGAAGATCGTGATCGATGTGCCGATGCCGCTGGATTATATTTCTGAGCGGCTGATCGGCGAGCTTTCCTATCTGGAGCCGTTCGGGAAGGGCAACAGCAAGCCGGTGTTCGCGGAAAAAAATCTCGCTGTCTGCAGCGCAAGAGTGGTCGGACAGAGCGGGCGCGTGGTGCGTATGCGGGTGGCGAACGCCGCCGGGACGATGATGGACGCCGTTTACTTTGGCGACGCGAAGGTTTTCCGTGAATACATCGAAGAAAAATACGGGCATGCAGAGACGGAGAAGCTGTTTCAGGGGCGGAAAAACGCAGTGCATCTTTCGGTAATCTACTATCCGTCCATCAACGAGTACAATGGACTGCGCAGTATTCAGATCGTGGTGCAAAGTTATCAGTAGAGGGGGCAGCTCCGAAAGTATAAAGCCGGATACTGCCTGCGCAGGCATATATTAATCAGAAAAAACAGTTGACATTCCACCTTGTGGAGGGTATATAACAGGGGAAAAGAAAGGGGGATTTGTTGTGAGAGGGAAATGGAAATTGGCAGGATTGCTGCTTTGTATGGCGCTTTGTCTGTTGCCGGCGGCAGCGGGAAGGGCGGCGCTGCTTCCGGTGCCGGATGAAGAAAGCATGAAGGCGGATGCCCAAAAGGTTGCAGAGGATCTGCAGGCGGGGGATTTTGCCGCGGTGACGGAAAAATTCAGCGCAGAGATGGCGGCGGCGCTCGATGAAAAATCGCTGGAGAGCAGCTGGAATTCTGTGGTTGCTGTTCTGGGAGATTTTATAGAAACACTTTCCGTGGAAACCTATGAAAGAGACGCGTATTTTTGCGTGGATATTCTGGAACACTATGAAAATAACGGTCTGAAGCTGCATATTGTCTATGACGCGCAGGGGAAAATTGCCGGAATGCAGATCACCTACGCCGATGTGGAGCCTTACCTGGAGACGGAGGTGCAGTTAGGAGAAGAAGAGCTGTCTTATACCGAGGAAGAGGTGACGGTGACAGCGGATGAGCGCGTTCCGCTTGGCGGCACGCTGACCTTGCCCAGGGATACGGAAAAGCCGCCGGTCGTGATCCTCGTGCATGGCTCCGGTTCCTCCGACCGCGATGAGAATATCAATGGAAATAAGCCGTTTGCCGATATCGCGCACGGGCTTGCGGCGCGTGGCATTGCAGTGCTGCGTTACGACAAGCGCTACTATACGTACCCGGATTGTCCGGACGTCGGCTCGGCGGAGATGGTCACGCTGCGTGAGGAGACGCTTGATGACGTCGATGCGGCGATCAAGCTGATGCAGGAGGATGCGCGCGTGGACGGCAGCCGGATTTTTGTGCTCGGACATTCGCTCGGCGGCTGCTTAAGCCCGGCGATCGCCGCAAAGCATCCGCAGCTTGCCGGGATCATTTCTATGGCAGGCAGTCTGCGTCCGCTCTGGGAGATTGTCTACGATCAGAACCAGGAGGCAATCGCGGCGGCAAAAGAGGGCGAGCTGACAGACGAAGAGCAGGCGCAGCTTGCGGAAGCGGCGGAGCAGGTAGAGACGTCCGTGAAGGTTCTGCGCGAGGAGCTGGAGGCTCAGCCGGATGACGAGCTGCTGCTCGGCATCCCGGTACGGTACTGGAAGTCGAATAAAGAATACTGCGGAGAAAATTTTATCGACCAGGTGGAAATGCCGGTCCTCATCCTGCAGGGCGACACCGATTTCCAGGTGTACCCGGAAAAAGACTACGTGCTCTGGCAGGAGACGCTTGCGGGCAGAGATAACGCAGTATTCCATCTGTATGAAGGGCTGAATCACCTGATGATGCCTACGCAGGGAAAGCGCGACATCACAGAATATTCTGTGAAAGGTCACGTGGATGAGCAGGTAATTGACGATATTGCAGAATTCATAATGGATGTGGTTGGATGAGACAGTTGTTTCGCCGGAAAGAAGGCGAACGGAAGAAAGACTGCGGCAGAAAAAATGCGGCGGACGGAAAAAAACGGAAACGGCATGTAAAAAACCGGGTGATCGTTGCTATTATATTGTGCTATCTTCTCGGCGGAGCGATCCTTCCGTTTGCCTATCAGCCGCCGGTATCGGAAAAAACGACAGCAGAATTTTCTTCGGCGGATTTTTACGGAGACGGATATTCCGGGGAGCGCGCGAAGGTAATTTCCCAGAACGGGGAGGCGCTTGAGGAACGCATCCGCCTGATCGCGCAGGCAGAGGATGAGATCATCCTCTCCACACTGGAATTTGATGCGGATACCAGCGGAAAGCAGGTGCTGGCGGCACTTCTTGACGCTGCGGAACGAGGCGTAAAGGTATCTGTGCTTCTGGACGGTTTTTCCTACTGGACGCAGGTGTGGAGAAATCCTTATTTCCTTGCGCTCGCGCAGTCGGAGCAGGCGGAGATCCGCGTTTATAATACAGTGAATCTTCTTTGCCCCTGGACGGCGATGGGCAGACTGCACGACAAATATCTGATCGCGGATGATTTTGCATACATTCTGGGCGGGCGCAATACTTACGATTACTTTCTCGGCGACCAGCCGGGCTATAAAAATTATGACTGGGATGTGCTGATTTATGAGGACGCCGGAAGCGTCGGTCAGAATACCTCCCTTCATCAGGTGCGCGATTATTTTGAAAAGGTGTGGGACAGCAGGGACTGCCGCACATTTGGTGAAAGCTGGACGCTGACGACGGGCTCGAAGATATCCGCCGCCCGCGAAGAACTGCGTCAGCTTTATCAGACGATGCAAAAGGAGCACGCCGACTGGTTTGAGACGCCGGACTATATGGAAGAAACGCTGCCGGTGCAGAATATCCGCCTGGTGTCCAACCCGACGCATATCTTTTCCAAAGAGCCGGTCGTGTACTACACGATCACGGAGCTGATGAAGCAGGCAAAAGAGCAGGTTGTGTTCCATACGCCCTACATTGTCTGCAACGACTGGATGCTGGAGCGTCTGCGCGAGGTCTGCAGCGGGACGGCAGAGGTGCAGATGATGACAAATTCCATCGCTAACAATGGAAATCCGTTCGGAGCGATGGATTACAAGAAAAATAAGGGCAGGATCCTGGGGACCGGCGTGCAGATCATGGAATATGACGGCGGCATTTCCTATCACGGAAAATGCTTTGTCATCGACGACCGGCTATCGGCGATCGGTTCCTTCAACTGGGACATGCGCAGCGCCTATCTCGACACGGAGCTGATGCTGGTGATCGACAGCGAGCCGGTGAACGAGGCTCTGCGGGAGGCGATGGGGCAGTATGAAAAGGACGCCCTCCGGGTAATTGATGAGAAAAACCATGATCTGCCGGAGGGCAGAGAGCCGCAGAAGATCAGCAGACAGCGCGATCTGCGCATCAGGGTGCTGGGACCGCTTGTCGGCTGGGCGCGGTTTCTGATGTAGCTTTTTTGCTGCATAAGTCCCGCTGCTTTTGTGAGCGGGCAGCTTTTAGTCCTGATGATTTTTCTCAAGCAGCTTTGAAAAACCGATCACGGCGACAAACAGCACGCCGGCTACCGGCCAGATGATCCAGCTTTTCTCCCAGTTATTCCTGTAAAAGCTGACGGCGAGATAGATCGCCGTGACGCTGCACCAGTAGATGGAGCTGATCGTCTCGTTGCGTTTGCTCTGCGCCCGTTTTTCCGGGGAGAAATTACCCGCCTGCAGAAGCTGCTGGTAGCTCTCGTGGATCATGCCGTTTTTTACCAGAATATATACAGCGATCGAGATGAGCGCGAGCAGGAGGCAGAGGCAGGAGATCAGCGTCATATCGGAGGCGCCGAAACCGCCCGCCAGCATCAGCGGAACAATTCCGAGAATGATGAGGAGAACGCCGCACACGATGCCGTTTGTGTAGGTTCCGGAGAATTTTTCCATGCGGTCATTGACGATGCCCTCCACCCCATACTCTGCGTGAAAGCAATGCTCGGTGATATGCTTGTAATGTTCAAGCTTCATTCCGTTTTTAATAAAAAGCGGGAGGGCGGCTGCGATCATAATAAGAAGGATCGCGACGCCAAGACCGCCGGCTATGTCCTCCGTGATGTGCCCGCTGCCCGTCTCAGAGAGACCGCCGAGCAGCAGAAGCGCGATAGGCGAGAGTATGCAGATGGAAACGCCGAGGGCGATCTGCTTTGACGCCGTCTGCACGTCAGAAAGGAAACGGTTTGCTTCCTCCACCGATACGTGCGGCAGGTCATCCATCGGTTCGCTTGCGTCGTACTGGATTTCATTGCAGTCGATCTCATCCTTTACAAGATAGTCGAGCGTCACACCGAAGATCTGGCTGAGGGCAAGCAGCTTGTCGAGATCTGGGATGGACTGACCGCCCTCCCATTTCGAGACGGACTGCCGTGAGACGGAGAGCCGCTGCGCAAGCTCCTCCTGCGACCAGCCGTTCTTTTTTCTGAGATTCATTATTTTTTCCGCTAAAATCATACAATATCCTCTTTTCTTTTTAGTTACGAAGCGCTCTCGTTTATGCTTTTACTATAGCAGACGGGGCGGTTGCAGTCAATCAAGCGGACCGGAAAATCTGTCAACCGGCAGTTGCAGGGTTGCTGTTTACAGCAGCCTTCGCAGATCCATTTAAAATTCGCTATCGCTCCTTGTTGAAAGAAATCTTTCATGATATGATAAAAAAGAATTCTTTTCACAAAACAGACATATTTCTGTGATATCTTCATTTTTAAATGAATGAATTGCGTAATGGAGGTCTTTGTTATGGATAAATTAAAGATTTTGGTTGTGGATGATGAGAGCAGGATGCGTAAGCTGGTGAAAGACTTCCTGGTGAAGAAAGACTTTACGGTGCTGGAGGCGGAGGACGGTGCGCAGGCAGTCGACATCTTTTTCGCCACGAAGGATATCGCGCTGGTAATTCTGGACGTCATGATGCCGAAGATGGACGGCTGGCAGGTCTGCCGGGAGATCCGCGGCATGTCGAATGTGCCGATCATCATGCTGACGGCGCGCGCGGATGAGCGGGACGAGCTGCTTGGCTTTGAGCTGGGCGTGGACGAATATATTTCCAAGCCGTTCAGCCCGAAGATCCTTGTGGCGCGCGTGGAGGCGATCCTGCGCAGGAGCAACGCGCTGGCATCGGATAAGGTGCTAACGGCGGGCAAGATCAGCCTGGACAAAGCGGCGCACGTCGTAAAGGCGGACGGGGAAAATGTTGATCTGAGCTACAAGGAATTTGAGCTTCTGAGTTATTTTATGGAAAATCAGGGCATTGCGCTCTCGCGTGAAAAGATTTTAAACAGCGTTTGGAACTATGATTATTTCGGGGATGCGCGCACCATTGACACTCACGTGAAAAAGCTGCGCAGCAAGCTGGGAGCGCAGGGAGATTACATAAAGACCATCTGGGGTATGGGCTATAAATTCGAGGTGGAATAAGAGATGAAGCACTCGATCAGAACACAGCTTATCATCAGCTTTGCCGGATTGATTGCGGTGATGCTTGCATTATACCTGCTGATCAACAACCTGTTTCTGGAAAACTTTTACATCAGTCAGAAGGAAACGGATTTGATCGAGATTTACAATGCGATCAACAGTGTGGAGGATTATGCCGATTACCAGGGCGACGCCTTTGACACGGACTTTCGCCGCATCAGCGGGACGAACAATGTCAGCCTGGTGATCCTGTATGTCGATACAAACGGAAGCGCCTGGGCGGTTTATCAAAGCAAAGAAGATAAGGTCATGTTCGCGCGCATCCAGGGATATCTGTATGGCTTTAATCTGCAGGACGACGAGCGCGACGTGCTGCTGCAGACGGATTCCTACCGGATCCAGAAATTTAAGGATTCCGCGGATTCCACCGAATATCTGGAGGCGTGGGGACGGCTTGATAACGGCTGTTACCTGCTGATGCGCATACCGCTGCAGTCGATCGTGGAAAACGTAAAGATTTCCAATCAGTTTACCTTATATATTATCCTTGCCGCCACGCTGCTGAGCATTTTCTTTGTATGGTGGATTTCCAAACGGATCTCAGAGCCTATCCGGGAGCTTACCATTTTATCCCGGCGGATGGCAAACCTGGAATTTGACGCCAAATATACCAGCGGCGGAAAGAATGAGATCGGGGAGCTTGGCAAGAATTTTAATCATATGTCGGAGACGCTGGAGCGGACGATCTCCGAGCTGAAAACGGCGAACAATGAGCTGCAGAAGGACATCGAGAAGAAAACGCAGATCGACGAGATGCGCAAGGAATTTCTTTCAAACGTATCGCATGAGCTGAAAACGCCGATCGCGCTCATCCAGGGGTACGCAGAGGGACTCAAGGAGTGTATTAACGACGATGAGCAGAGCCGGGAGTTTTATTGTGAGGTCATTATGGACGAGGCTTCCAAGATGAACAATATGGTCAAGAAGCTGCTCAGCCTCAATCAGCTCGAATTTGGAAACGATGTGGTCAACATGGTGCGCTTCAACCTGACGGAGCTTCTCGGCGGCGTTGTGCAGTCCACGCATATTCTGGCAGAGCAGAAAAATGTCACGGTTGTGTTTGCGGAGACGGCGCCTCTGTACGTATGGGGCGATGAATTCAAGCTGGAGGAGGTTGTCACCAATTACGTCAGCAATGCGCTCAACCATGTGAACGAGGGCGGAAGGATCGAGGTAAGGACAGAACGGCAGGGCGATAAGGTGCGCACGAGCGTCTTTAATACCGGCAGTCATATACCGGAGGATGAACTTGAGAAGGTCTGGATCAAATTTTATAAGGTGGACAAGGCGCGGACCAGGGAGTACGGCGGGAGCGGCATCGGACTTTCCATTGTGAAGGCGATCATGGAATCCATGCATCAGCAGTACGGCGTTTATAACAGCGCCGACGGCGTCTGCTTCTGGTTTGAGCTGGATTGCAGCAAAGGAGAGTAAATGAAGAGAATACGGGAGGCAATTAAAAATGCCGACGCGGTGCTGATCGGCGTCGGTGATGAATTTACACAGAGAAAAGCAGAAAAAGAGCAGATCATCCGCGCTTATAATAAAGTGGCGGAGCTGATCGAAGGAAAGCCGTGGTTTGCGGTAACGGTAAACACCGATGATCTGATCTACGAATCGAAGCTGAATGAATTTTTTATCGTCGCACCCTGCGGAAGCGAGGCAGCTGGCAATGTGGTGACGATGGAGAACTACGATGAATCGGCATACCTTCCGCAGTGGCAGTTTTACCGGAACTGGCTTGCCTCGACCATCGGGAAAAAGCTCTGTATTCTGGAGCTTGGCGTGGGCCTTTCCTACCCGTCCGTCATAAGGCTGCCGTTTGAGCGGACGGCGCTTTTCAATCAGAAGGCGGTGCTGGTGCGCATCCACAGCAAGCTGGCGCAGGCGCCGGAGGAGCTTGCGGGGCGCAGCATCTGCATTCCGGAGGAGCCGGTTGATTATATGAACCGCAAAGAGCCGTCTTTGGGTGAGTAAGATTATTTTTCATAAAAATGACGAAAAACAATTGTAATTCTCTTGATGTATGGTATACTATTCACAAAAGAACTCATACAGGAGGGTACATATGGAATCCAGAGTCATCAGAATACCATCAAAGTCAAACAGCAACGTGGTGCTTCGGGTCATCCCCGGACATTTTGTAACCAATCACTCCCATATCAATTATTATGTGGATATGACCTTTTTAAAGGCGCGTAAGAGCGAAGCGGAGGGCGCAGCAAAGATCCTCGCGCGCAATTACGAGACGACTACATACATTGATACGATCGTCTGCATGGACGGCTGCGAGATCATCGGAGCATATCTGGCAGAGCAGCTTACCAGAAACGGCATCATGTCCATTAACTCCCATCAGACCATGTACGTTGTTTCACCGGAGATCCACACCGGCGGGCAGCTTATTTTCCGGGATAATATGCAGGGCATGATCAAAGACAAGCATGTACTGCTGATGCTTGCCACGGCATCTACCGGTATCACCATCAAGCGTGCGGTAGAATGTATCCGCTACTACGGAGGCATTGTGGAGGGCGCAGCGGCGCTGTTCAGCGCAACGCAAGAGGTAGACGGGGTGAAGGTAAGCTCGCTGTTTACCGACGAGGATATTCCCGACTACAAAATGTACCATGCGACAGAGTGCCCGATGTGCAGAGCAAAACAGAAGCTGGATGCAATTGTAAATAGTTACGGATATTCCCGCATGTAAAGCGTTGTAAGTTAAAAAAAAATGTGTTAAACTAAGGGAGTGCAGACAAAATGCACTCCCTTATGCGTTTCCTGATATTCGTAAAAATTTCTTCATACGAATTATTTACGAATTATCTGCGTAATGACGTGTAACGAGATGTGATAAAATATAACAAGAATGGGCGATGTTCTCAAAGAAGACTTATGGAATAAGTCCTGAAAATACCCGGTTATGGGAGGAAAATGACATGATCGCGATTATCGACTACGATGCCGGCAACTTAAAAAGCGTATATAAGGCGCTGCAGTTTCTTGGAAAGGAAGCCTGTGTCACCAGGGATGCAAAGGAGATTTTGCGGGCGGACAAGGTGATCCTGCCCGGCGTCGGTTCCTTTGGGGACGCGATGGGGCGGCTGAATGAATATGACCTTGTGCCGGTCATCCGCGAAGTGACAGCGCAGAAAAAGCCGTTTCTTGGCATCTGCCTGGGGCTGCAGCTTCTGTTTGAGCGCAGCGAGGAATCTCCGGGGGTGGCGGGGCTTGGTATTTTGCCGGGCGAGATATTGCGTATACCGGAGACGGAGGGCTTAAAGGTGCCGCATATCGGCTGGAATTCTTTAACGTTCGACCATCCGGGGCGTCTGTTTGCGGGGCTTAAGGAGGAGACATACGTCTATTTTGTCCATTCCTACTATCTGAAAGCGCGCGAGGCGGGGATTGTGACCGCTTCCACGGAGTACGGCGTACACATTCACGCCTCCGTGGAGAAGGACAACGTATTTGCCTGCCAGTTCCACCCGGAGAAGAGCAGTCGTGCGGGACTTCAGATCTTGAAAAATTTCACGGAGCTTGGGGAGGAATAGCGATGTTTACAAAGAGGATCATCCCCTGTCTGGATGTACATAACGGAAGGGTAGTTAAGGGCGTTAATTTTGTGAACCTGCGGGACGCGGGCGACCCGGTGGAGATTGCGGCGGCTTACGACAGGGCGGGCGCGGATGAGCTTGTTTTCCTTGATATCACGGCGTCCTCGGATGAACGCAAAACCGTGGTCGATATGGTGCGGCGTGTTGCCGAGCGCGTGTTTATCCCCTTTACGGTGGGCGGCGGCATCCGCACCGTTGAGGATTTTAAAATACTGTTAAGGGAAGGAGCCGACAAGATTTCCATCAATTCCTCCGCGATCAACCGCCCGGAGCTGATCAGCGAGGCGGCGGATAAATTCGGCAGTCAGTGCGTGGTGGTTGCGATCGACGCCAGACGCCGGGAGGATGGGAGCGGCTGGAATATCTATAAAAACGGCGGCAGGATCGACGTAGGAATCGACGCCGTCGAGTGGGCCGAGAAGGTCTGCCGCATGGGAGCGGGCGAAATACTGCTCACCAGCATGGACTGCGACGGCACGAAGGCGGGCTATGATATTGCACTCACGCGCGCGATCGCGGACGCTGTCCCGGTGCCGGTGATCGCCTCCGGCGGCGCAGGAACGATGGAACATTTTTACGATGCGCTGACGGCAGGAGGCGCGGACGCGGCGCTTGCCGCTTCGCTGTTTCATTATAAAGAATTGGAAATACAGGAAGTGAAGAGATATCTGCAAAGCAGAAAGGTCTCTGTCAGAATGTGAGGAGAAAAACTATGCCACCGATTTCAAACGACTGGCTTACTCCGCTGAAGCCGGAGTTTTCCAAGCCATATTATAAAAAGCTGTATCAGACCGTGAACGAGGAATACCGCACGCACCTTATCTTTCCGCCTGCGGACGATATTTTCAACGCTTTTGCGTTTACGCCGCTCTCGGAGGTGAAGGTGGTTATTCTGGGTCAGGACCCGTACCACGGCGACGGACAGGCGCATGGACTCTGCTTTTCCGTCAAGCCGGACGTCGAGATCCCGCCGTCGCTCGTGAATATCTACAAGGAGCTGCAGGACGACTGTGGCTGCTATATCCCGAATAACGGTTATTTAAAAAAATGGGCAGACCAGGGTGTGCTGCTTTTGAATACGGTGCTGACCGTGCGT
>OLRY01000978.1_pt1 | contig 31384 bp, 25 predicted proteins | sample 1672541 | NCBI WGS metagenome assembly OLRY01 (sample SAMEA3136697, study PRJEB25190) | human gut metagenome | biome: human gut; feature: human-associated habitat; material: faeces | place: Austria | collected 2013 | reverse complement strand
AATATATCGCTTCACTTTATAATTGTGAGATTGAGATTATTGATAATACTGAAAAATCCGAACAGCAGGAACTTGTTGAAGATCTGGTTCAGATAATCACAGTATTCAGTTGTAAATTACAAGGAAAACGAGCGAATATAGCTAAGAAACTTGTCCGTGAACTGATACAGGAGGAAACAGATGGTAAAAGCCATAAAAGTAATGCTGATACCAAACAATGTACAGAAAACTAAGATGTTTCAGTACGCAGGTGCTTCAAGATTTGCTTATAACTGGGCTTTGGCAAGGGAAATAGAAAACTATGAAAAAGGCGGAAAATTCATTTCAGATGCAGAACTCAGAAAAGAATTTACAAAGCTTAGACATTCTGATGAATATGCATGGTTATTGAGTATTTCAAATAATGTAACCAAACAGGCAATCAAAGATGCCTGTATTGCTTATAAGAACTTTTTCAAAGGTTTGCAAAAATATCCGAGGTTTAAGTCTAAAAAGAAATCAACACCGAAGTTCTATCAGGATAATATTAAGATACAATTCAGCAATACTCATGTTAAGTTTGAAGGATTTTCTTCGAGCAGGAAAAGAAATAAACAAAAACTAAATTGGGTAAGACTTGCAGAGCATGGTCGTATTCCTACAGATGCTAAATATATGAATCCGCGAATATCCTTTGACGGATTGAACTGGTGGATCAGCGTATGTGTGGAATTTCCTGATTGCATAGAAAAACTTAATGATGATGGAATTGGTATAGATCTAGGAATCAAAGATCTGGCTATTTGCTCTGATGGAGCTAAGTATAAGAACATCAATAAAAGTCAGAAAGTAAAGAAACTAGAAAAACAGAAACGCAGATTACAGCGTAGTATCTCTCGTTCTTACGAGAAAAATAAGAAAGGGGAAAGTTACTGTAAAACAAATAATGTAATCAAAAAGGAAAAACTTTTATTAAAACGAAATCACAGATTAACAAATATCCGTAAGAACTATTTGAATCAGACTACATCTGAAATTGTAAATCGAAAACCAAGATTTATTTGTATTGAAGATTTGAATGTTAGTGGAATGATGAAAAATAGACATTTATCAAAAGCAGTTCAGAATCAGGGCTTTTTTGAGTTTAGAAAGCAGCTTGAACACAAGTGCAGCGATAAAGGGATTCAGCTTATTGTGGCTGATCGGTTTTATCCATCATCAAAGCTTTGCAGGTGTTGTGGAAATATTAAAAAAGACTTGAAATTATCTGATAGAATTTATAAATGTGATTGTGGAAATGTCATTGATAGAGATTTACAGGCATCTATAAATCTCAAGGCTTATGGAGAAAGATTTGCAAGCTAACACTAAAACGTTAGTGCAAATATGTACGGGTACGTTAATCCGGAATTTACGCCTATGGAGAGTACAAGAACTTGTGAGTAGATAGATATTTATATCATCAAAAGCATACTCGTTGAAGTAGGAATGAAACATAGAAGTTTATAACTTTTTATAAGTTTTCAGTAACGGGAGGAAACTGATTATGGAGAGAGTGTTTGGGGCAATCAACGGTGTGTTCAGCTTTATCGGTCCATTATCTGATTTTTTGTGGGAATTTCCCACGAATTTTGGCTGGTACAGCAGTATTCCGATTCTGGGGAATATATCATTTGCGATCATACTACTTCTTGGATCCGGAATTTTTTTCAGTTTCAGGATTGGTTTTATGCAGGTGACTTACTTTAAAAAAGGAATCCGAACCATGACGGAAAAACGTGTTGTGGAAACGGGAATTTCCCCGCTGGCATCGTTTTTCCTGAGTTCGGCCATGCGTGTAGGTCCCGGAAATATCCTGGGTGTAACAGGAGCCATTGCAGCAGGCGGTCCGGGTGCGTTGTTTTGGATGTGGATCTCCGCATTTTTCGGAATGGCAGTTGCATACATGGAAGGCGTGCTTGCCCAGATTTTTAAAGAGAAGAAAGACGATGAATTCGTAGGAGGACTTCCCTTCTATGGAAGGAAACTTCTCGGAAACAAAGTATGGATCGGAATTTTTCTTTCTGTACTGTATATTTTGTACGCACTTTGTTGTCTGCCTGCACAGGGATTCAATGTTGTTTCCTCTGTGGGACGCATGGCAGAGATCGTAACCGGAAAAACCATCCCAAGCGGATCAGCCTTCTATTATATAGTAGGTACGCTGATCGTAATCCTTACAGCAGCTATCGCATTTGGCGGAATCAAAAAAGTATCCAGATGGACAGATATGATGGTCCCGGTAATGGCAGTGCTCTATATGGTAGTAGTGTTACTTCTTATTATATTGAATTTTACCCGGATTCCGTACTTTTTCGGAAGTGTGTTTGCAGGAGCCTTTAAACCGGAGGCGTTCTTTGGAGGAGTTTTTGGAACTGTACTTGCACAGGGAGTAAAACGAGGCCTGATGTCAAATGAGGCCGGACAGGGAACGATTACCATGTCAGCGGCAGCAGCTGACGCAAAGCATCCATGCGAGCAGGGCGTGATCGCTTCTCTGGGAGTTTTTCTTGATACTATCGTGATCTGCACACTTACCGGATTTGTGGTAGTTATGGCACATTGCTGGACGGGAGCAGATGCGGAAAGCTGGCAGGCTCTTGATAAACTTCCAAAATATACGGAGTCCATTGCTGTGCTGACTCCGGGAACTGCAATGAACGGGATCGTTACATTTCTTGTAACCTTATGTTTCTGCCTGTTTGCATTTACCTGTCTGCTTGGAATGATCAGTTTTTCCGAGATCGCGGCAAACCGTATACGCAAGGATAAGATATGTATTAATTTTGTACGCTGCATCGGACTTTTTGTTGCAGGATTTGGAATCCTCTGTAATATCGCAGGACTGGAGCTTGGAAATCTCTGGGCATTTTCTGATCTGGGAAATATCCTGATCGTATATTTCAATGTTCCGATCGTGTATGTTGGTGCGAAATATGTTTTCCGTGCCACAAGACATTACAAAAAGAATGACGGAACCCCATTCACCTCAGAAATAATCGGCAGAAAAGACTGCACTTACTGGGATGAACGTGCGAAGAAAAAATAATAAAATAACAGATCCCCTTATTGCAGAATGTGTCTGTAATGAGGGGATTTCTGCGTTTTTCTTTTTTGTTTGTAACATAGTAAAAAGATGTGTTATACTTAACCCCAAAGTGACTACATGGGGAGTAATTATGAAAACAAAGGATAAAGATCAGGGGATAGATTTTGTTATTGCCTGGGTTGATGGAAATGATCCGGCATGGCAGGAAGAAAAGAAAAACACCAGAATACAAAAAGGAATTTTCAGTGTGGATGACAGAAAGGAACGTTATCGGGATTGGGATAATCTGCATTATTGGTTCCGTGGAGTTGAGAAGTATGCACCGTGGGTAAGGAAAATCCATTTTGTTACCTGGGGGCATATCCCGGCATGGCTGGATACAGCGAATCCTAAACTGAACATTGTCAGACACGAGGATTTTATTCCCGGAGAATTCCGCCCTACATTTAACTCCCATACTATTGAATGGAATTTTCATAGAATTCCAGATTTATCAGAAAATTTTGTGTATTTTAATGATGATATGTTTTTATTAAAACCGATAACTGCCGAAGCCTTTTTCAGAAACGGCAGGCCGGTAGATATGATGGCTCTTCAACCGGATGTTGCCAATGCAGATGATGAAGTCATGCCATATATTTATCTGAATAACGCCATGCTCCTGGCGAAATATTTCGATAAACGGGATAATATAAAGAAGCAGCCCGGGGCATATTTTCATATAGGGTATCCGCCGATGTATTTCTTTTACAATATGCTGGAGATCGCTTTTCCCCGGTTCACTGGATTCTATACAGTACATGGCCCGTCACCGCTTAAGAAGAGTACTTATGAAAAACTGTGGCAGCTGGAACCGGAACTGTTGGGAAATGTATGCAGCCATCCATTCCGGCATAAAGAAGATGTTAATCAGTATGTGCTGAGAGAATATCAGAAGCTCAGCGGAGATTTTTTTCCGGAGAATATACAGAAATTCTGTGGATACTATGATGTAGAAGAAACCAACGAAAAACTGATACAGACCATTACCGGGCATAGGAAAAAAATGATCTGCATCAATGACAGCAATCACGAAATTGATTTCGAAAAAGCCAAAAAAGAAATCAATAACGCGCTGGATCAGATTCTTCCGGAAAAATCAGAATTCGAACGCAAATTATAAACAGCAGGAAGAGAGGCATAAAGATGAATATTCTGTTGGTGGGCGGCTCCTGCAGCCTGATGGACAGCATGATCCTGAAGCTCCGGAAAGAGGGACACAGGGTTTTTTTGCTGACCGGAGATAAATACAGACATAATAAATATCAGAAAGTATTTGAAAGATATGACTTCGCCTATGACTGCGAAAATCTCAACGATATTTTGGAAAGTGTCAATGCAGACGTGACCATTCTTATGGGGGCATTTGATACCAATTACCGCTGGAATGGGGAAGAAAGAGAAACCGTGCATTTTATTTCTCATCTGGTAAATATTCTGGTAGCTTATTCTATGGCAAATAAGAAGCGGCTGATCTTTCTTTCTTCAGATGAAATTTATAATGGAAATTATAAGGATGATATAGAAGAGGAAGAAAAATTTTCCGGAATTGGGATCCGGGCAGATGCCTTGTCCCAGGCTGAGGAAATCTGTGAGAATTTCAGGATAAACCGGGGGCTGGATATCGTGACCCTGCGCCTGGATCATCTCTACAGCATTCCCAAAGAGAAAAAAGACATAAATAACATCTGCGCCCGGATGTGTCTGGACTGTCTGCGTGACGGACATATCAAGGCAAAAGCAGATCATGTTTTTTCTCTTCTTTATGAGAAAGATGCAGTGGAATATATTTATCAGCTTATAAAAAATACAAAGCACGAACGCAGTCGGTACAATCTTTCTTCCAATGATGTGATCAGTGAGGTGGAGCTTGCTGCAAAGGTCCAGGAAACCATGGGGACAGAATCCAACATTGCAGTGTTCTCAGACAGCAATGGAAGGTGCGTCTTGTCAGGAAGACGTTTTGAACAGGAATACGGTGTTCATGCATTTGGAAATCTGGAAAAAAATATCAAGGATATGGCTGCTTACATGCAGCGGCATAAAAATGTTTTTCTGAATGAAGATGAGCTGAAGCTTCCCTGGTGGAAGGTTCTTATCGAGAATTGGAGATGGCTGATCAAAGTGCTTTTCCCGTTTTTCGAAAACATGGTCTGCTTTATTCCGTTTTTTATGATGAATAACCGGACTGTAGGAAGCGAGTATTTTGCAAATCTTGATCCGTTCCTTTTGTATGTGCTGCTTTTTGCCATTGTGTACGGACAGCAGCAGGCTACTTTTTCTGCAATACTGGCGGTTGCAGGATATATGTTCCGGCAGATGTATACGCGAAGCGGATTTGAGGTACTTGTGGATTACAATACCTATGTGTGGATTGCCCAGCTGTTTATCCTGGGACTTGTTGTAGGATATATGCGTGACCAGATCCGTACCATGCGTCTGGAGAGCCAGGAACTGGAGGAACATTTGAGCAGGCAGATTGCAGATATCCGCGATATCAACGAGAGTAATGTCCGTGTAAAAGAAATCATGGAACAGCAGTTGATCGACCATAAAGACAGTATCGGTAAGATCTACAGCATCACAGCAGGACTGGAACAGCATATGCCCGATGAAGTTATTTTCTATGCGGTAGAAATGCTGGAGAAGCTGATGCAGACCAAGGATGTAGCTCTTTATAATGTAGTCAACAGAGATTACGCCCGTATTTTTTCCGCAAGCTCAGATAAGGCAAGAAGTCTTGGAAACTCTATCCGTTATAAGGAAATGACGGAGATATACGATGCCCTGACTGAGCAGAAGGTATATATCAACAAAAATATGGACGAGCGTTACCCGCTGATGGCCAGCGGAATTTACGAGGGTGGCGAGGTTCAGATGATCATCATGCTCTGGGGATTAAGCTGGGAAAAAATGACTCTTGGCCAGGCAAATTTTTTAACTGTTGTCAGCTATCTGATCCAGAACGCGATGCTTCGTGCACAGAGATATATGCAGGCACTGGAAGATCAGCGTTACAGCCGGGATTCTGAAATTCTGGAGCCGGATGCTTTTGAATCCCTGGTACAGGCTTATATGAATGCAGAGAGTAAGAACCTGGTGGAATGTGTGCTTGTAAAAGTGGATATCTCAAAGGAACAGTACCGTGAGATCGATGAGCATATGTCAGGACAGTTGCGAGACAGCGATTATCTGGGAATCATGCCAGATGGAAATCTCTATATCCTGCTTACAAACACAACAAGAGAAAGTGCTGTGATCGTACAGGAACGATTTGAGAAAAACGGTTATAAAACAGAATGTGTGGAGAAGATGGCAGTATGTCACAAAGAATGAAATTATTTATTTTTCTGCTGATCATAAACTTAATTGTTATTGTGATCTATCTGGTCTGGAATCATATCCGGAGAAAAGAAAATCTCCGGAGTGTCTGGATGAAGGCGGTCATGATGTTTCTGTGTCCTGTAGTCGGGCCTATGTTTGTGCTACTTTCTTTTATCCTGTTTAAATTGTTTTCATCACAGGGAATGGATCTTTCGGATGTTGTGTTCAGTAAGGACAGAACAGAGAATTTTCTGCGCCCGGACGAAGAAATGGAACGAAATATGGTATCTCTTGAAGAAGCACTGGAAGTTACAGACAAAAAAAGTCTCCGTACTCTGATGCTGAATGTGATCAGAGGAGATTACCAGAATTCCCTGTCCTCTATTAACCTGGCATTGAACAGTGAGGATTCTGAGACTGCTCATTATGCAGCATCCATTCTCCAGGACGTGCTGAATAATTTCCGAAGCCAGGTACAGGAAAAATATCTTCTGTGCCAGGAAGAAAACGAGCAGCAGGTTGAAAATTGCGTGAATCTTGTGGAGTATATGAATCCCATCCTGGAACAGAAGGTACTCACAGATATTGAGCAGAAATCCATGACAGATAAAATGCAGGAAGTCCTGCAGAAAGCATGGGATCTGGACAAGATCAGGATCAGCAGCACAGTCTACGAAAAAGTCTGCCAGCGTCTGCTGGAAATCAAAGACTACGAAAAATGTACACTGTGGTGCGACAGAGCTATGGAACAGTATCCAAGAGTTCTTTCCAGTTACACCTGCCAGCTGAAGCTCTGTTTCTCCTGCGGAAACAAAGAGAAATTTTTCCAGGTCATGCAGGAATTAAGAAGTTCTGATATTATTATTGATAATGAGACACTTGAAATGATCAGAACGTTTATGTAGAAATAAAAGGGTGAACAGATATGTCAATGACAACTTTGGTTATATTACAATTTGTGGGTATATTTGCTGCCTATACAGGTCTGACAGTTTTGCTTCCGGCAGTTATGTTTCGCAGAGTACTGAGAGGAAGAAGATTGTCAGAGCAGTTTCTGATGTGTTATACATTTGGAAATTTCTATATTATAAATATTGTATTTGCGGTTCAGCTGCTTCATATTTCCAATTTTCAGACACTTGTACTGCTTACTGTGGTTCTGAGTGTGCTGATCTGGAGCCGAGTGAACCGGATTTCTCTGAGAAAACTTATCATAAAGAATGCAGAAGCTTGCAGAAAACTTCTCCAGGGCAGCATGGGAATAAAAGGAGCCTTATACAGAGTATGGCAAAAGTTCATCAGAATGCTGAAATATGCAATCTGTTTCTTTTATCGCGAAGTGGTATGTAATACCCTGCAATGGATATTGGCAGGTGCAATTGTTGCGGCACTTTTCTGGGTTTACGGCAGACAGCTGATCCTTACTTATGGATATCGAGCATCTGATATTCCGGTACATCTTAACTGGATCAATCAGATGAGCCGGGGAAATCTTTTTGTAAGTGGTGTATATCCTTTTGGATTTCACTGCGTGGTGTATTATCTGCACACAGTTTTTCGGGTGGATACTTATGTGATCTTGTGTCTGTTTTATCTGGTACAGGTATTTTTTATTCATGTGGTTCTTCTTGCAATGCTGAAAATGTTGTGCAGATCTTTGTATTTTCCGTATGCAGGAGTACTTGTATATATACTTGGAAGCTTCTGGGCAAGGCAGACATATTCGCGTTTTGGTGCTTCATTACCCCAGGAATTCGGTATGATCTTTGTAATCCCGTCTATATATTTTCTGATCCGGTTTTTTCAGACAGAAAAAGAAAATTTGAAGACAAAAGAGACAAAACTTACACTTGGGTGTTTTGCCATTGCGTTTTCGTTGACATTAGCTATTCATTTTTACGGAACTATGATTGCGGGACTCTGCTGCATCGGAATTGCCGTTGGATATGTTTTCCGCTTCTTGAATAAAGAGTATTTTCGTCGTATTATGATGACGGGAATTATCAGTGTATTTCTGGCTGTTCTTCCAATGGCGATTGCTTTTGCAGGAGGAACACCTCTTCAGGGCTCGCTTGGCTGGGGACTTAGTGTTATTAATGGCGGAAACTCTGATAATGAAGAGGAAGAAAATACTGTTACGCAGGATATGACGATTGAGGAAATAGCTGCGAATCTGCAGGGGGCTTCGGAAAGTAAAGAAAATACCGGTACAGCGTCTGTACAGTCGGGAAAAAATACACCGACTGTAACGGAAACTCCGAAGCCGTCACTTGGGGAAAAAGTCGGAGAAATTCCGGGGAAAATAAAAGATACATGGAATATGATGGCTCAGCGACTCCGGGAGTTTATTATTAATTTACCGGAGAAATGGTGTGCGTATGCTGTGCTGACGGGAATTGGAGTATTGATTCTGCTAGGATTGGTGTTTATTATTTTTCGCAGGACTGCTTATGGTGAAATGCTGATGTCAGCAGGATTTTGCATGGGAATTTTGACTTTACTGCTTTGTGCGGGAAATCTAGGCCTTCCGGTTTTGATGGATTCGGCCAGATGCAGTATTTACTATGCATATCTTCTGGTTGCGACGCTGACATTATTGGGAGATGGAATCCTTTACCTGATATTTATGCCCAGGATTTTGAAAGTCATTCGAAATGCAGCAGCTTTAGGACTAACAGTGATAACTGTAGCAGGAATGATTCATCAGAATCTGATCAAAACACCAGATTTTTTGTCCGGCTATGTATCAAATGGAGCATTGACCTGTCTGACAAATATTATCAGGGAAAATGAAGATAAGACATGGACTATTGTATCAGCCAACGATGAAACTCAGATGGGCCTGGATCATGGATGGCATTATGAGACAATTGCTTTTTTACGTAAGCTGGAAAAGATGGATAAGGACACCAAGGTAATTATTCCTACGAAGAATGTATATTTCTTTATAGAAAAAATTCCGTTGGATTATTCTGTGGTGTATTCTGGAAGTGGACAGTCCATCTCAAAAAAAGGGGCAAGTCAGAATCTGCCAAATGTAGGTGGAATTTCCATGTATCAGGGAGAAGGAAGATGGATCCTTATGTCCAGAATGTATTACTGGGCACAGGCATTTATGGAAAAATATCCAAATGATATGAAAGTATACTATGAATCCGAAGATTTTATATGTTATGTGATGCCTCAGAATATGTATCATCAGTATAATTTTGCTATAGATTACGGCTATAATCAGGTTCAGACACAGGAGGAAAATAATTAACATAATGGTTTCCAGAAGAAAATTTTTCAGCATAGCTATCATGATGTTCGTATTACTGTTTCTGTTTCAGTTTTCCATGGTGCTGAGGGATAGGCAGAACACCTATGATGTTAACTCAAATCTTACACCAAAACAGAATGATGGAAAAAATGTCTGGAAAAACGAAGAACTCGATCCTGCGTCTGTGGGAACAACGGACAGAGGGTATGTACTTTTTGTAGGTGATTCGTCTTCTGATATGGCAGAGGCTGTAAGCAGATGGTGTATTTATGCAAAATGGGATATTTCAAAATGCAGTTCTATGGAGAAATTTAAAGAGAATGACAAAAATCTTCCGGGAATGCTGATCTTGGAGTCCGAAAAGTATGCACTTGATGATAATCTGAAAAAAATAGAAGAACTGGAACAAAAAGGAGTAATCATTGTTTTCGGATGTCTGGAAAATGCGGAGAATATTGAAAAGAATCAGGAACTTCAGGACTTTCTGGGAATTTATAAAATCGTCTCCCAAAAAACAGAACTTACAGGGGCAAAGCTTTTTGAGGGGCTGCTTCTGGGTGGAGAGGTAATTTATGAAACGCCGGAAGATAAAGATGAAAGAGATCGACAGGATCTGCAGCTTAATGTGCCCTGGTATCAGGTTGGCAGCGGAACCAAGACCTATATGGTCGGACTCCTGGATCAGTCCAAACAGAAGGAAACGGTAGAAAATGAAGAACTTCCCACACTGATCTGGAGAAACGGAATCCGGAACGGAAGCATCTTCTGTGTAGTTGGAGATTACATGAAAGACAGTACGGCACTGGGTCTTCTGGATGGCATGGTGGCAGAGGCATCTTCATATTACATTTATCCGGTAGTTAATGCACAGAATCTTTCCATGATCAATTTTCCTGTATTTGCAGATGAGAATAATGAACAGATGATGGAGTTATACAGTCAGTCCATAACAGGAATGGCCAGAGATATCATGTGGCCGTCACTTATATCCATTGTCGAAAAAGGCGGCTTGAAGATGACCTGTTTTATGCAGCCGCAGACAAACTACGAGGATGGAATAGAGCCGACCAGCAAGGATCTGGTATTTTATCTGAAACAGATGAAAGAACAGAATGCGGAAGTCGGTTTGTCCATGCAGTATAAAAATGCGGAATCATTAAGAGATAAACTGAATCAGGATGCTGAGTTTTTCCGGAAGGCTGACAGCAGCTATAAATTCGGAGCAGCTTATATAGAAGAAAAGGATCTGGACACTGTAAAAGCTCTGATGAATACTGAATTAATGAAGAATGTAAGCACTTTGATATGTGAATACACAGAGGATGAGCCCGTAATATCCTACTGTACAGATTCTGTAACCTTGCAGTCTGTCACAAGTGACGGAATGAATTATACCTACAGCGATGATATCCGTATGAGAAGTATTCAGAGCTCCCTGGGCTATACCAATGTTATGCTGAATATGCAGAAGATTTTCTGGCCGGAACGGAAAAAAGACCGCTGGCAGATCATGCAGAAACGTTTTTCCAGCAATCTTCTCACCTACTGGAAAAAATTTACCGGTTTTGACAGCACCACACTTTCCGAGAGCAATACCAGAACAAGAACCTTCCTGAATCTGGATTTTTCAGAGACCAGGACAGATGATGAGATTATTCTGAAAACATCTGAGAGCGGAAGCTGGTTTATCTTAAGAACCCATGGAGAAGAAATCGAAGAAATCGAAGGCGGCACACAGAAAAAACTGGAGGATAATGTTTATCTGATCCAGGCACAGGATACAACTGTGAAGATCCAGGTAAAAACAGCAGGACTCCATTACAGCAAATAAGAGAGGACACAGATGAAAGTTTGTATTGTGGCAGAAGGGTGTTATCCGTATGTAGTCGGAGGTGTATCCGGCTGGATCAACAGTTTGATAAAGTCATTTCCAAATGTGGAATTTATATTGCTGGCAATTGTAGCCAACCGTTCTTTTCGGGGAAAATTCGTCTATGAGCTTCCGGAAAATCTTACACAGGTTTATGAGGTATATCTGGAGGATAGTGAGTGGGAAGGCGGAGACAGAAAGAGAAAACGAAGAAAAAAAGTTCATATTTCCCGTAAAGAATACGATGAACTTCTGAACATGGTCCTGAACCGGAAAACAGACTGGGGCGTGATCTTTGATCTGTTTCATAAGAAACGTCTTTCTGTAGATGATCTTCTTATGGGCGAGGACTTTTTTATGATCGCCAGGGAATGTTATAACAGAAATTATTCAGACATCAATTTTTCGGATTTTCTCTGGACGCTGAGATCGATCTATCTGCCAATGTTCTGGACATTAAAGATGGATGTGCCGAAAGCGGATATTTATCACTGTGTAGCTACCGGTTATTCCGGGATCCTGGGAAGTATGGCGAAACATTTTCATGGAAGCTCTCTTCTGATATCTGAGCATGGTATTTACACCAGAGAGCGTGAGGAGGAGCTGATCAAGGCTGCCTGGGTCAGGGGCGTATATAAAAATATCTGGATCGAGCAGTTTAAGAAGATGTCTCTTCTGGCCTATGAGAAAGCGGACACTGTCACCTGTCTGTATGATCATGCAAGGGAGCTTCAGATCGAGCTTGGCTGCCCGGAAGAAAAAATCAAAGTAACACCCAATGGTATCAACACAGAAGGACTGGCAGATCTTCCGGGAAAGAATGAAGAAGAGCAGCAGTTTATCAATGCGGGAGCTGTTCTCCGTGTAACCCCGATTAAAGACGTAAAGACCATGATACAGGCATTTGATTTTGCAAAAAAAAGGGTCAAAAATCTGAAACTCTGGATCATGGGACCTGCAGACGAGGATGTGAAATACGCTCAGGAATGTTATGATCTGGTGGAGTCCCTGGGAACAAAAGATATCGAGTTTACAGGAAGAGTTAATGTAAAAGATTATCTGGGAAAAATGGATTTCACATTGCTCACCAGCATCAGTGAGGGACAGCCGCTGACGATCCTTGAGAGCTATGCAGCTCATAAACCGGTCATAGCTACAGATGTAGGAAACTGCCGGGAGCTGATCTATGGCAGCAACGATGATTTCGGGGAAGCAGGGATACTGACACACATTATGAATATTGAGGAGATCGCCCATGCCATGGTGACGATGTCCTTACAGGAAGAAGAAAGATTGCGTATGGGAGAAGCCGGTTATAAACGTGTAAATGCGTTTTACCGGATCGAACAGATGAAAGCAGTGTATCAGGACATTTACAAAGGATTTTCTGATAAACAGGGACTTGAGTGGACGGAGGAGCCCTTCAGTATAGGAAAATAATAATCTCAGGACGGAGAGAATACATGGCTGGAATAGGTGTAAAACTGACAAACATATATAAAAAGAATACGCTGACAACAGATATCATAGGAGTTGGATACAGTACGGTCGTTACCATTGCACCAATGCTTGTTGTGATCGGTGCACTTGTACTTATGGAATACTTTCTGGATTTTTCCTCTGTAGCTTATATTACAAGGGAACTGTTTTCTTGTACAGTGCTGTATATTTTTATTTTCTCATTGCTGACAGCATCACCGTTTAACTCTGTACTGTCAAAATATATGTCGGATGTGATCTATGAAGAGAAATATGAGGATATCCTGCCCTGCTATTATGTGGGAATGTTCATGAATATTCTTCTCAGTTCTGTGTTGGGAATTATATTCTGTGTTCGCGAGGTGATCGTGGGAAAGGTAGATATCATTTATGTTTTTACAGGATACTGCGGATATATAGCACTTGTCCTGGTGTTTTATTCCATGCTGTATCTGTCTATCTGTAAGGATTACAAAAAAATCTCGTTTTTCTTTGCAGCAGGCATGACAGTTACTTTCTTTCTGTCATTGCTTCTTGTAAAAATATTTCACTGGAGTATCACCTACGGAATGCTGTTTTCACTGGCTGTCGGGTTCTGGCTGATCGCCTGTATGGAAATGTCTGTGGTGCGAAGCTATTTCAGGGAAAACAGCGGAAGGTACAGAGAGGTTCTGGGATATTTCAGAGAATACTGGCCGCTGGTTGTAACTAATTTTCTGTATACACTGGGACTTTATATTCATAATTTTGTTTTCTGGACAACAGATCTTCACATGATAGTGGTAAAATCCTTTGTATGTGTAACAACATATGATATGGCAACCTGCCTTGCGATGTTTACAAATATCTCTGCAAGTGTTATCTTTATCAGCAGAGTGGAAATGTATTTTCACGACAGATACAAGGCATATTCGGAGGCAGTTATCGGCGGAAGAGGAGCGGATATCGCCATTACGAAAAAAAGGATGTTCCGTACTCTTTCAGAAGAGCTGATGAGCCTTGCAAGAGTCCAGTTTATTATTACACTGGTGATCTTTCTGGTCTGTATGATCTTTCTTCCTCAGCTTGGTTTCGGAGGAATGACAATGAGGATCTATCCGTGTCTGGCAGCAGGATATTTTATTCTGTTTCTCATGTATGCAGAAATTATTTTTATGTATTATTTTAATGATATGAAAGGCTGTGTGCTGACAGGACTGGCATTCTGCCTGATCACGATGGCAGGAAGTATGATTTCCACACATTTTTCGGAGATCTGGTATGGTGCAGGACTTGTTGCAGGAAGTTTCGCAGGATGGACAGTAGCCTATATGAGGCTTCAGTGGATGGAAAAACATCTGGATTTTCATATATTCTGCAACGGACATCTGCTGAAAAAGAAAAAAGGAGACTGCCCATCGCCCAAAGTATTTGACAGATATGAGCAGTAGGAAAGGAACGAAAAAATGGCTTCAGGAGATATACTTAGATTATTTGTAATTGCGGCAGGAGCATATATGCTTGTAAAAGCAGTACTGTCACTTGCAAAAAGAAAAATGACAGAACCATTTTGCCTTGCATGGGTATTATTATCTGCGCTGATGATTCTTTCCGGTGTGCTTTTGAATCCGTCTCAGCTGGATCGGTACATAAGCACAAGAGGACTGATCCTGATCATCATCGTTGTATCAGGAATTTTATGGGGACTGTGGTTTATAAGCATCCAGGTATCTCTTCTGAAAAGACGGAATCAGGAAATGGCCATGCAGATATCACTTTTAAACAACGACTGTGAGAAAATACTTAAAGAGCTGGAGAAAATGAAAAAAGAAAAATGAAAAAAGTATTGTTTGTTATCAACACTCTTGGAGGTGCTGGAGCAGAAAAAGCACTTCTGGAGCTGCTGAAAAGATTTTCGCCGGAGCAGTATCAGACTGATCTTTATGTACTGCTTGAACAGGGCGAACTGATCAGTCAGGTGCCGGAGTATGTAAATATCCTGAACAGAGATTATACAGCAGAATCGGTTCTTACAAGAGAGGGAAAAAAGAAACTGAATAAAAAGGTTTTCAGGCGGCTGTTTACCAGAGGAGCTTTGTTTAAAAACATTCCGTATCTGATAAAAAATATCTCAGTTATGCTGAAACAAAAGAAAATTCATGCAGACAAGCTTCTGTGGCGTGTTATGTCAGACAGCGGAATGAGTCTGGATAAGGAGTATGATATGGCGATCGCTTATCTGGAAGGCGGTTCCACATATTTTGTCCATGACCATGTGAAGGCAAAGCAGAAGTTCACATTTTTGCATGTGGACTATTCGTATGCAGGCTACAGCAGAAAACTGGATAAAAACTGCTATCTGGATTTTGACAGGGTCTTTACGGTGTCCGGTGAAGTAAAAGAAAGCTTTGAAAAAATATATCCCGAGTGTGCAGACAGAACCTTTATTTTCCACAATCTGATCGACAGGAAGGAAATCATAAGAAAAGCAGAACTTCCAGGTAGTTTTGAGGATACATATAACGGAAAAAGGATACTGACTGTAGGAAGATTAACTGTTCAGAAAGCTTATGAAACAGCTATTGACGCAATGAAACTTCTGAAAGATCAGGGCGTAAATGTGCGCTGGTATGTGTTGGGAGAAGGCGAGCTGAAAGAGCAGCTTCAGCAGAAAATAGACAGTCTTGGACTTACCGGAGATTTTATTCTGCTGGGAGCAGAGGAAAATCCCTATCCCTATTATAAGCAGTGTGATCTGTATGTGCATGCTACCCGTTTTGAAGGAAAAAGCATTGCAGTACAGGAAGCACAGGTTCTTGGCTGTGCGATCCTTGTGTCGGACTGCAGCGGAAACCGGGAACAGGTAAATGATGGAATAGACGGATCCTTGTGTCAGCTGTCAGCGGAAGACATCAGCAGAAATATAAAAGAGCTGCTGGAAGATGATGAGAAATGTATGCAGTACAGAAAAAATGCCTCTCGTCGAATCTCAGATAATCAGGAGGATGAAATGAAACTGTTTTGCTGCAGCAGGAATGACAGGAATGGAGCAGAGCGGAATACAAAAGTTCGATATATATAGCGTAAGAAAAGAGAAAGAAAGCCATGGGAAACAGAAAAGAAGTTTTGATTATTATTCCGGCGTATAATGAAGAAAAAACGATTGTTCCAGTGCTTGAAAAGCTGGAACAGCCGGAGATCGCGCAGATCGCAGATGTACTGGTCATGAACGATGCATCCTCAGATGCAACCAATCATGTAACAAAAAAGAGAAAACATGATGTTGTGACTCATGTATTTAATCTTGGATATGGAAGTGGCCTGCAGCTTGGATATAAGTATGCAGTGCGAAAAGATTACCGTTATGTGATACAGATGGATGCAGACGGACAGCATGATGTATGCAATATTCCGAAAATCTATGAGGCATTGCAGACCAGAGATGAGAACGGTGAGCTACCGGATATTGTCCTGGGTTCAAGATTTATGGAAGGAAGCACAGATTTCCCGGTATCTTCGGCGAAAAAAATTGCATTTGCGTGGTTTCGGACAATGCTGAAACTGGGAACAGGAAGAAGCATTTCTGATCCGACTACAGGCCTGCAGGGGCTGAGCTGGAGAAGTTTTCTTTTTTATTCCAAATATGATAACTTTGATGATAAATATCCAGACGCAAATATGCTGATGCAGATGCTGCTTCTGGGATTCCGGGTCAGGGAAATTCCGGCAGTGATGCATATGAGAACAGAAGGAATCAGCATGCATTCCGGGCTGAAACCAATACTCTATATGTTCCGCATGACTTTTTCCATTCTGGCAGTATGGATCAGGGAAAAAATCCTCAAGATGGATGAAGGTAAGATACATGCTCTGGAAAAATATGATAAATAGAAATGGCTGGGATTTCCGGCAGGCAGAACTCGCAGAGAGTCTGGATGAACCGGAAAATCCCGGCAGAGGATGGTACGGGATCTATACTTTTATGGTTGAACAGAGTATAGATCCGGTAGAACTGAGATGGAGTCTGAGACAGGGGGAGTCGCTGGCACTGGTACTGCTTGATATCCACGCATATCGCAGTAAGCTGCTGGATGAAGATGCCCTTGGAAATATCAGGAACATTCTCAGTTTTTTTATGCAATACAAAAAGGATGTGATTCTTCGTCCTGTATATGACCGGGAAGGAAATGGACGAAGCTGCGAGCCGGATGCTTTTGAACTGGTGCTGGAGCACATGAGACAGATCGGAGAAATATTGAAAAGTGTAAAACATTCTGTGTTTATTTTTCAGGGAATGCTGGTTGGCAGCTGGGGAGAGATGCACGATTCCGAATATTTATCTCCGGAACATCTTCATAAGATGTGGAGCTGTATGAGGGGGTACCTTGGAAAGGATATCTGTCTGGCTGTGCGTACGCCGTCACAGTGGAGAATCCTGAAAAGTGAAGAGGATTTTTTGCAGAAAAAATACTCCCGGCTGTCGTTGTTTGACGATGGTATACTGGGATCTCTGACACATCTTGGAACATTCGGTACTATGACAAAAGAGGCGGCAGGATGGCGTGGTGCATGGACCAGAAAAGAAGAGCTGGATTTTATCAGCCGGCTTACAGAAAGCCTGCCCTGTGGCGGTGAGGTGACTTCCTGTACAGGAGAAGATGCCGTGAAAGTCAGAGAGGCGGATTTCATTATCAGTGAACTGAAGAACATGCATCTTGTTTATCTGGACAGTACTTACGATATGGAAGTTCTTAACTGGTGGAAACAAATAAATTATACAGGCTCCGGGATCTGGCAGGGGCGAAGCCTTTATGAATATATTGGCAGCCACCTTGGTTATCGCCTGACAGTAAAAAGCGTTCAGATGAAACGTACCTGGCTTGGAAAAGCAGAATTTACCATTGAAATTGAAAATACCGGATTTGGAAAGCTGTTTCAGGATGCGGAATTATTTCTGATGATCGAGAATGAGGATCAGCAGAAAGAAGTTCCGGTTTCTATGGATTTGCGGAAAATATTGCCGGGAACTGTTCTCTGTGGAAAAGCAGTGACAGAGCCTGCCCACGGGAAAGTTTTTCTGAAAGCCCGGAGAAGATCAGACAGGCGAAGTATTCGGTTTGTCAATAGAGGCAGTGCAGACAGCCTTTATATTGGCTGCCTGCATAAATAAACATAAATATTGAATTACTGAAGAGTAAGAGTACCAACAGGAACGGTTTTGCTTTTTTCATATCCTTTGTTGGCAAAATGGATATAGTTTTTTGTGTATGGATCTTTCATACGAAGAGAAACTGTATAAGTTCCCTTTTTAAGGGAGCGGACATCCAGGTTGAGTTTAAACTCAGAGAAATCATTACCTGCGATAGAACGGTTATCAATAGTTGTTTCGACTTTTTCTGATTTACCGGTATCTTTGCTGGTGAGAATCAGATCTGTGGTATATTTCGTATATGCAGAGGAAAATCCGGTATTGGCAACTGTCAGATATAAAGTGGCAGTGTCATTGAGTACAGAATGAAAATCAATGGAGGACTGCTGTACAACATAACGGTAGCCCAGATGAGCACTGATGTAATCATATCCGCTGCATCCGGAAAAAACATCGGTATCTGATCCTGTGTAAGTAGAATTTTTCCATTTGTTAAGGACTGCTTCATCATGTTCCGAATTCAGATAAGACACATGCATTTGTGAGAGATCTGAGATGGCATTATCCAGATCATTGTATTCGTTGTCTACAGTAACCTCTCCACCATTAGGAACATATTGACAGAGTTTGTACTGAAAAAGAAGTTCATCACTGCGGGTACCCTGTTCTTCTGGTTTGCTGCTGGATTTCAGAGGCGTACTTCCGTAGGTGCCGAGATCATAGACTGATCCAAGCATACCGTCGTTAAACAGACTTAATCTGGATGCGAGTGTGCCGCTGTAAGCTTCTGAACTTGAAAGTGGCGTACTGGTACGGAGAATACCTCTTAACTGCGCCGGAGTACGGACTGCCAGATAAATTTCCCGGGAGATATCATTGTCAAGTTCTTCTATGATCTGACGTATTTGATTGAGATCTCCATAATTGGAATTATTCATCTCACCATTATTTCCTGTAAATGTTCCCTGTAGGATATATACACAGTCAGAATGTTTGTTGACAACAGTGGAAAGCCGTGAAATATGTTTTCTGATCTGCGGAAGGCTGGATGGTTCTGCAGATAAAGCCTTTCCATCCCAGTCATAGAGAAAACGGAGGATCACCTGCTTTTTGGCCTGTGTACATACAGTCAGCATTTTATCCAGCTGAGTAAGAGCATTTGTGCTGATATCAGAATCTGAATAATTTTTCAGATTGATTTCCAGAAGCATCAGTGGGTAGGGATTTGAGGTGCAGTTTTTTTTGCACCAGTTTGCAGCTGTTTTTGGCTTTTCCTTATCTGAAAGAATGTATCCGCCCATTTGATAAAAACCGCGGTAAGGATTATCCAGATTCTGGGAAGATTCTTCGCTTGAGGAAGGTGTATATTCAATTTTCAGATATCTGGAAGAGATTAAATGATGGAGGATAAGCGCAGCCAATGTAAAACAAAATATAAAAAAAAGACTATGCAGGATTATCGGTAATTTTTTTTTCATGGATAATTGCTCCTTTAAAAAATATCTATACATGCAATTATGAATTAACTATAATGTATTATAACCAAAAAGAAAGGATAAGTGAAGATTGAAACAGAAATCCAGGACCGAATACTCTGTCATGAATACAACAGTAGCCTTTATTGCACAGGTAACAGCAATTCTTATGGGCTTTTTTACAAGAGTCGTTTTTACGAGAACGCTCAGTGAAGGTTATGTAGGAATCAATGGTCTGTTTACAGATATATTAAATATATTATCATTATCAGAACTTGGAGTGGGAACTGCAATTACATATGCTCTTTACGGTCCAATTGCCAGAAATGATATCAAAAAACAGCAGCTCCTGATGCGGATGTTCCGTACTTTTTACAGAATGACAGCAGGTTTTGTTCTGGTGGCAGGACTGTGCCTGATTCCGTTTCTGGATATTCTGATGAAGGACAGGCCGGATGTGGATCATCTGATCGTGATTTATATTCTGTATCTTACGAATTCAGTTGTGTCTTATTTGCTGATTTACAAGAAGACATTGGTGGATGCTCACCAGATGAATTATATTACTGTGATGTATCATAATGGATTTCTTGTATTGCAGGATATCTGTCAGATCGTTGTATTGCTTCTGACCGGGAATTTTATCCTGTTTCTTATTGTTGCGGTTGTGTGTACGATAAGTGGAAATATTTGTATGTCCAGAAAAGCGGACAGACTTTTTCCTTACTTGAAGGAGCCTTGTAAGGATAAACTTCCGCAGAATGAAAGAAGGGATATTTTTCAGAATGTAAAAGCAATGCTTATGCACAAGATTGGCAATGTAGTGGTGAATAATACTGATAACCTCCTGATATCTAGCTTTGTTGGGGTTGTTACAGCCGGTATTTATTCCAATTATTTTCTGATCATAGGATCTGTGCGTCAGGTATTGGATCAGGCTATGCTGGGGGTTACGGCAAGTGTGGGAAACCTTGGCGTGACAGAAGATAAGGAAAAGGTAGGGCAGATCTTTGACAGGCTATTTTTTATTGGATACTGGTTATTCGGATTTGCGGGAATCTGTCTTATGGAACTTCTGAATCCTTTTGTGGAGATTGCATTTGGAAAAAAATATCTGTTTGCGAGAGAAATCGTGCTGATTCTTTGTATTAACTTTTTTATCAATGGAATGAGGCGTGCTATACTGATCTTCAAAGAATCTATGGGCTTGTTTTGGTATGATCGTTATAAAGCTGTGGCAGAGGCTGTCTTAAATCTGGTGATTTCTGTTTTGCTGGTAACACATTTAGGAGTGGCAGGAGTGTTTGTGGGAACATTTTGCAGCACTGTACTTACCTCTGTATGGGTGGAACCTTATGTGATCTATAAATACAGACTTGAAAGACCGGTGACTGGATTTTTCATAAAGTATGCCGGATATCTTGGAGTGATGGCAGCAGTATGGGGAATTACCGAATATTGCTGCAGGTTTATTTCAGGACAGGCATTTTTTGTTTTGGTATTAAGGCTGATGATCTGTCTGATAGTACCGAATATTCTGTTATGGCTGATTTACAGAAAAACTGTAGAATGGAGAGAATTATGGAGTTTACTGAAAAGAATTGTAAAATTTCCGTGATCATACCTGTGTATAATGCAGAGAAATATATAAGAGAAACGCTGAACAGTATTATAAATCAAAGCTATAAAAACTGGGAAATCATTTTGGTAGAAAATGGTTCGGAGGATAAAAGTCCGGATATTATCCGGGAATATGAAAAGAAATATCCGGAAATCCGTATGATCAAAGGCCCTGGAAAAGGTCCTGGACCTGCGAGAAACAGAGGATTGAAACTGGCAAAAGGTGATTATATGGTGTTTGTGGATGCAGATGATTATCTTCCAGATACAGAAATATTCCGTAAATATATAAGTATTGCTGAACCTACAGGTGCAGATATTGTAGTAAGTAATTATGCAAGATTATGGGAGGATAAGATTCTTCCGGCATCGAAACATGAGTCATTTGCATTGTGCAGTCCTTTATCAGAGGAATTCAGGTTTCGGGGATTCTTTTCTGTGGGAACACTTTCGTATGTATGGGGAAAGCTTTACAGAAGTGAATTTCTGAAGAAGAATCAGATTATTTTTACAGAGATTTCTTATGCGGAAGATAAATTATTCAATATGCAGTGCTATATCTGCAATCCAAAGTATGTTTTTCTGGAAGATGTAGGATATGTCTACAGAAAAAATGATGTATCAGTTTCCTGGCAGTATCGTTCGGATTCCACAGAGAACTGGTTTAAGATAGCATATGAGCTGAAGGGATGGATTGAGAAGAAGAATAAAGATCCTGTGGAATATATATCACTTACCAGATATTTGATTTTTTTTGCTGCATTTTTTGATGCTAAAATGGAATATATGCAGCACAAAAAAAGATTAAGAGCAATCCATAAAATACTGAAAGAATATGGGGATCATCCAGTGGGAAAGAAAGTTTTTTGTGAACTGGCAGATAGAAAACGGCCACTTCAGATCAGCCAGTGGATGTGGAAGGCTATGATACAGATTTTTTCTTTTGGAATGAAATCAAAATGGTACCTTCTGATGTCAGTGGGTGTTAAAATTTTGATTACGCAGAAAGTAGATGAAAGACTTTCTGATACCGGGATCAGGGAATAGGTAATGCAAAAACAGTGACTCCCACTCAGGAATCACTGTTTTCAAAAATTTTGACAAGTTTTGTTTTCTGGTTGCTTTTTTTGAAGTTACGAAGTGTCTGCAGGAAGGTTGTATTCCGTACTTTGTAGGTGTTGCGGATGAAGCAGACGAAAGTGATCACCCAGAGTACCGGCCAGAGGATCGGGAAGTGGCTGGCTTTTGGGAAGCGGACTTTCATCTGGACATGACCTTCACGGAAATAAGTAAACAGATTGATTTTCTGGTAGGAGCTGCTTCCAACCAGAGTCTGTGAAACATCGGTTCCCATGTCACCGTCTTTCAGGATCTGTGTGATAAAATCCTGACAGTCAGAGGTATCGTAGTGGGTATGGGGATCTATGGAATCCGGGAGGCCGAGATATATCCGGCAGCTTTCCAGAATGATCTCATAGAGATGGCTGATCCGCGATTCCCTGCACCATGTATGTATCTGGTCAAAATCAATTTCGGATTCATGACGTTTCAGATAAAAAGTGAAATCGCAGAGAAGCCGGATTCCGAATCCGCTGTACAGATAGTGTTTCAGCATGTGATGGATCATGTAAAAAACGTATTCTGTTGGCGGCAGGACTGTATAGCTGTATCCATGGATCATCTGAGATGATTTCTTCAGCTGTGTCGGTGAATAAACGAGATCTACGATCTCATTGGTTCGGCTGTACTGGTACTGTCCGACAACTCTGTAATGAAGCTCCAGGATAAAACGGCGTCCGGTTTTTGGAAATGTATAATAGTAAGTTACATGATGATCACTGAGCTCGTCCTGGAGAATGTATCCGTTGGATTCCAGAACAGTCTGTGCCTGAGAAAGCATTTCCGGTTCGGCCAGATAAAGGTCAAGATCTCCCAGCTTGCGATACTCCGGGACAGGATAGCAGTCGGCAAGACTTAAACCCTTCAGAAGGTAGCAGTCAATATGGTTCTCTCTCAGGAGAGATACGGTAGTCTGGGTAAAATGTTCGATCTGATAGTAATTCAGCATCATTTCTTTTACCTGGTGCTTCATGGAAGGATAAACAGAAGCTGATCTGAGACAGGGAAGCACGAAGGGAACGGTACAGTGCTCCTGTGCCAGGTTCGCCAGAGCCGGAAGCTGCTCCGGTGTGACAGAAACAGGATTGTTGGAATCTGTGCAGATATTTTTTATTATGTGCAGATAAGTTTGGTATATTTGCTCCATGTTGATCTCCTGAAAAGGTATAAAATAATAATAAGTATATCATGAATATATTTGGAAATAAAGGGGAAGGGAAAATGAAAAAGACAGAAGGATATATTGTAAAAGAGCTGGAAGATGAGTATATTGTGCTTCCGGTGGGAGAAAGAACAGAGGAAGTCAATGAGGTGATCTCCTTAAGCGAAACAGCAGGATTTATTTATATCCATGCAGATCAGGCAGAAGATATTGAAGAATTGGTACAGCTGGTTGGAAACGAATATGGGATAGAAGCATCCGAGGTTTACGAGGATGTGAAAAATGTGGTAAAAACCTTCCGGGAAAAAGGAATTCTTCTGTGAGCCTAAGAGTTTGGCTTTCGGCAGATCCGGCGAAAAAATGCAGTTAAACGAAAACAGAAAGGACGAACCGGCAGCATCAAAAGCCACACAGAGGACAGAAAACGATAAAAAGGATTCTGTGCGGAAATCTCCCGTCCATTGCGTACAAAAGCTACAAGTTTTCCGATAATCTGATCAGAACGAAGCGGGCCTTCAATTTCCCACTGATTATCACCAACCATAAAAAATCCCTCTTCTGTGATCTTATCGATGCGGTGGAGCACAAGGATACTCCGGTCACGGCGGTAAAGAACTACATCATTTCTGCGGCAGTCTGTGGAAGATATCTGCTGGATCAGGGCTTCATCCCGGCCGGGAATAAAAAGAGGGTACATGCTGTAGCCCTGTGGTTTGATGCGGATGATATTTCCGTCACGGAGAAGCTGTTCCAGATCGATTTTCGGTGATGTTTGGGATGTATTGTTCATGGTGATCGTCCTTAAATTTGGTATAATATTGGTGTGTTTGGTTGTACCCGGCAGAGTATCTGCTCAATGAAGAGAATTTTGTCTGCCTGGCTAGTGCGTATTATAGCATTCCTGTAAATAAAGAACAACAATAACTGACAGAAACGTGTCAGAAACAGCACGATATTTTTTATAATAATACTTGACTTTCAAGGGTCTGATAGATATCATAAAAGAAAAGATGAAACAGATAAATTACTAGTTTTTGATAGTATAAGAGAGGAAAATAAACTATGAAAATGTATAAAAAACCGATAGTAACTGTTGATGCCGGACTGGCAGAAGGCGTATATGCGGCAAGCGGTGCAGCCAAGGGTACACTGAATGTAACATATCATGGTGTATGGGATCGTTGGGGAACTAATGGCGGTAAAGGTCTTGCAATGGCAGACTGGTCTGGTATTGACGGAACGATCACACTGAATATCACATTTAATGATACTGTGGATCAGGCAGAGACAGACGATGCATCTGTACAGCATTCCTGGTCAGGAAAGACAGCGACATTTACATTCGCAAGTACAGCAAGTAATCCACTGACGATCGGAATTCATCTGAATCACGGAACAAGTATTGATGATCTGAAGATGACTGGATTTACATATTCTGTGAATTAACTGAATCTGCGAATCTAGATCAAGATTAATTCAAATATAAAAAATCCCCCACAGAAACAGGCAACCATTTCTGTGGGGGATTTTTTTAATACATTTGACAAGTTAATGATTAAAAATCAGGCCGATTATATCGCAGATCAGAACTCCTTCACCATCTTCTGAATCTCCCCATCCCCAAGCACCTCGCATCTTTTATCCCGTATTGCATAAACCCGCGTACAGATATTTAAGACCGTGGGCCGATGAGTTGTCACGATACAGGTTCGGGGGTAAGTATCCTGCATGATATTCCTGAGAACTTTACGTTCTGTGGCCACATCCAGCGCGGAAGTTGCTTCATCCAGCAGAAGGATCGGAGATTTTCTGAGGAGTGCCCTGGCAATGGAAAGTCTCTGGGCCTGGCCCTCTGAGAAACCGCCGCCCCGTTCTTTAATGACGCTTTCGATTCCATCCGGAAGCTTTTCCACGAAATCCCATGCACAGGCCAGTTTCAGTGCCTCGATAATTTCTTCATCTGTGGCATCCTGCTTCACATTTCGCATATTTTCAGCAATCGTTCCCGAAAACATGGTATTTCCCTGAGGCACATAAGAAAACAGCTTTCTGGTAGACGGTGACATATCCAGCATATTCGAGTGATTTTTGCCCGCACAGATATGGAAAGAACCGGTCTGTGGCGTCAGAAGGGACAAAATCAGACGCAGCATAGTTGTCTTACCTTCGCCGGAAGGCCCAACCAGGGCAACGATCTCATGAGGATAAGCCTCCATGGAAGCATTGGCAAAAACAGAAGTTCCGTTATGATAAGTATAGCTGAGATTCTGCATATTCAGGCCGATTCCCTCCTCACGATACTGCTTTTCGAAGCTTCGGACAGCGGAATCCTGGCTGTAATCCTCCTGGGGCATTTCCACAATATCCATCAGTCGGCCGGCAGAGATCGTCAGCGAGATCGCAGAAGGAATCAGGCTGACCAGGGAATTCACTGCACTTGTCAGCGTGCCGGAAAGAGAAAGAAACATGGTCATGGTTCCGTAACTGATCGCATTGCTCCATACACGGTAAATTCCCCAGCCATAACAGCTGTACGATACGATAAAACCGATAATGGACATAAGGACAGAGGTCAGGATGGACATTTTCTGGAAATCCAGCCGCATATTGATATAGTCTTTCTGAAGCGATTTCAGTTTGTCCGTGTAAAAATGGATCAGGTCAAAAGCTTTGATAGTCTGGATATTGGAAAAAGCCTCCTGGTTAAATCCGTAAAGCTTTGCATTCATGGCAGCACTTCGCTGGTTATTATCCCGCATACGCCGAAGAAGCGGCCTGGAAAGCAATGCGCTGAACGGCATTCCAAGCAGTGCGAACAGAGCAAAGGTAGGATCATAGTAAAGTACGATTGCGAGAGCACTGATAAAACGGAACGTATAAATGATCAGGTTCGGTATCCAGTTCAGGATTCCGCTGGAAATATTGGAAGCATCGGAGCTCCACCGTGTCACCAGATCGCCGGTATGGTAATCCGTAAGAGATTCCCAGTCAGTCACCAGCATTTTGGAAAAAATATCGTTTTTGATCTCTGAATCCACCTTTAAATTAATAAATGTGGAGGCATATCCGGAAGCCTGTGAAACCAGGATATTGGCTACGGAAAAACCGATCATTGCAGCAAAAGTACTCAGAAGTTTTCCGGTCTGGTGGCCGGTGATGATATCGACCAGATCTTTGGAGATCAGGCTGGAGATCAGGGAAACGCCGGTTCCGGTAATTCCAAGCAAAGTATAGAGGATCATAGCTTTCCAGTAACGTTTGCCGTACTGATAGATCCATAAGGTCTGTTTCCATATTTTTTTCAAGGTGCCCTGTTTCAGATGCTTCCAGACCAGAAATATTTTATCTTTCATTGCAGCTCCTCCGCAGGTCAATGGCGTTCTTCATAGTGTAGGCAGCAGAAGGATTTTTTGTGCACAGAAAATGGAGCACTGGCACGCAGTCTGCGATTTTTTCTGCAAAGGACAGGTTCCTGGTAAGCTGAATTTCTTTCCAGGCAGGAGAAATCATACGCTGCATAACCCGGAGGATTTTTTCCGAAGGAGGTAATTTTTCCAGCCGGTCTGTCTGCGAGTCCTGCCCCAGGAGCACGATCCCTCCGAGCTCATATTGTTCTGTAGTAAAAATCTCAGAGGTTCCGCACCAGGGAATTCCGTAAACAGTGATATGACCGTCTTCGAATCCCAGAAGATTCAGATCCCCGTTCAGATACGGCGTGCCAAAAAGCTCATGCCATAAAGCTGTATGAGTTGATTTTCCCATTCCCGAATGCCCGGAAAAAAGCCAGGCCTTATCATGGTAAAGAATGGATGCGGAATGAATGGCAAAGAGCCCGTTTTTCTGCGCAATAAAAAGAAAAAACAGGCGTATTGCGTGAAACAGGTTGTCTGTATTAAGCTCAGTTGCCTGGGCATGGCAGTGGATCCGCACATAGGAACCATCCTTGAGCATGTGAGCTTCGTAAATATTCTGCATCTGAGGAAAAAGAACAACGTAGCGGTCAGAATTTTCGAAGATAGTCATTTCGGAATTCTGCAGAAGAACCTGCTCATAACAGCGGCTGGCCGGAGGTGCAGTGATCAGCTCAAGTATCTGATCTGGTTCCGCAGAAAACTTTTTATAAAAGGGTTCGAAACATTTGGAAAACAGTTCCCGGGGACCATATAGCTTCATTGTGATCCCGGCAATGACCATAGAGCCGGAAGGTTCTTTGGAAATCGGATGGAGATCTTCTGTGATCATTCCCAGGCCTGTAAGCTGTGTAAGAAAATCCATCACATCACTGCGCAGTTCAGGGAAAAAAGATTCATCCAGCTGATAAACCCTGGCAAGCAGTTTTACCAGCTCCTCTGGTTCTGCTTCTTCATTGTGCTGCAGAATATTCCATAAAAATGAGCTGGTCTCATTGAGGATAAAGCTTTTTTTCTGGTCTGCGATCTGCTGGCCATATGGCAGCAGGTAACAGGTATCTTTGATTTTCCGGAGGGTATATCCGGGTTGACATCTGAACATAATAAAAAGGTTTCCTTTCTCTTTCTGAAAGTCAAAGTTTTCAAAACAGATTATAACACAAAAATCAGCAAAATCTCTCGATGAGTTGAAAATAGACATTGTAAAAATTCTGTGACTCATTTATAATGAGTAACAGATTCTAAAGATGTTATAAAAAACAGGAGGAAAGCCTTGAAAAGAGAATTAGTTATTGTCATTGATTTTGGCGGTCAGTACAATCAGCTGGTTGCAAGACGTGTCAGAGAATGCAATGTATATTGCGAAATCTATTCTTACAAGACAGATCTTGAGAAGATTAAAGCGATGAATCCGAAGGGAATCATCCTTACCGGCGGACCAAACAGCTGCTATGAGGCAGATTCACCGACTTACCAGAAAGAATTATTCGAGCTTGGTATTCCGGTACTTGGACTTTGCTACGGAGCACAGCTCATGATGCATGTCCTTGGCGGAAAAGTTGAGAAGGCAGATGTCAGCGAATATGGTAAGACAGAGCTTCTCATCGATAAGAAAGATTCCAGGATCTTCAAAAATGTATCCGACAAAACAATCTGTTGGATGAGCCATACAGACTATATTTCCCAGACTGCACCAGGATTTGAGATCGCTGCACATACTGCAGACTGTCCGGTAGCAACTGCACAGAATGAAGAGAAGAAACTGTATGCGATCCAGTTCCATCCGGAAGTACTGCACACAGTAGAAGGAAAGACAATGCTGTCCAACTTCGTACTTGGTGTCTGCGAATGTGCCGGAGACTGGAAGATGGATGCCTTTGTTGAACATACGATCAAAGAGATCCGCGAGAAAGTCGGTGATGGAAAAGTTCTCCTTGCCCTGTCAGGTGGGGTAGATTCCTCCGTGGCAGCAGGACTTCTTTCCAGAGCGATCGGTAAGCAGCTTACCTGCGTATTTGTAGATCATGGCCTTCTTCGTAAGGATGAAGGTGATGAGGTTGAAGGTGTATTCGGACCGAATGGTCAGTTTGACCTGAACTTTATCCGCGTGAATGCACAGCAGAGATATTACGACAAGCTCGCCGGTGTTACAGAGCCTGAAGCGAAGCGTAAGATCATCGGTGAGGAATTTATCCGTATCTTCGAGGAAGAAGCCAAGAAGATCGGTGCTGTAGATTTCCTTGCACAGGGAACCATTTATCCGGACGTTGTAGAGAGCGGTCTCGGCGGAGAATCCGCAGTGATCAAATCCCATCACAATGTAGGAGGTCTTCCGGATTTCGTTGATTTCAAAGAAATCATTGAGCCGCTTCGTGACCTGTTCAAAGATGAGGTCCGTAAAGCCGGCCTTGAGCTTGGAATTCCGGAAAGACTGGTATTCCGTCAGCCATTCCCGGGCCCGGGACTTGGAATCCGTATCATCGGTGAAGTCACCGAAGAAAAAGTACGCATCGTACAGGATGCAGACTACATCTACCGTGAAGAAGTCGACAATGCAGCCGCCGACTACAAGAAAGAACACGGAGAAGATCCATCCTGGATGCCGAACCAGTACTTTGCAGCCCTTACCAACATGCGAAGTGTAGGCGTAATGGGAGACTTCAGAACATACGATTATGCAGTGGCACTCCGCGCCGTTAAGACTATTGACTTTATGACTGCTGAATCTGCTGAGATTCCTTATGCAGTGCTTAATAAGGTGATGAACCGTATTATCAACGAGGTTAAGGGCGTAAACCGCGTATTCTATGATCTTACAAGTAAGCCACCTGGAACGATTGAGTTTGAATAATCCACACAATTTGACAAAGCCAGTATTTATGCGGGCTTCAAACAAATTTGCTTAGTATCTGGCAACAAAATGGCAACATTTTGTGGTTATTCAGTGAACAAAAATTTTATTTCATAACGTATATAAAGAAACCTTACTGATTTTCAGAAGTAAAAAACTGAATATCGGTAAGGTTTTTCTTTTCTCTTATTTTTCTTTTTTAGTCAATTCTTTTACGAGGTAATCACTTAGTTCCTGAGATGGTACCTTGGCACGTTTCTGGTAAGTATCCAGTTCCGGGTACTTATATCTCCATTCATCATATTCTTCCTTGCTGATTTCACCGTTTTTTAGTTTGTCAGCCTGTTGCATCCATGCACGAAGCATTTCATCTGCAGATGAGCCAGGAGCGGATATGGAACGGTCAAGACAGAGGTAAGGCTTTCCTTCTACATTTGTAATTTTCAGACCGTACATATCTTCCAGAGCAAACAGTGTGTGCATCAGACCTACATAAGTATCAATATCCGGTACTGTGATGGCACGAGCATCGACATCGAAGATCTGAGCCATTTCCTTTACAAGATCAATTTTTGGAACTCTGGCTTCTGATTCATATTGAGCCATGCGGACATCTGAGGTTTTTCCCTTAAATCCCAGTTTCTCTCCCAGTTGCTTTTGTGTCATGCCGATACGGTTACGGAAATATTTGATACGCTGCCCGATTGCCATAGTTGTTTGCCTCCTTCATGAATAACGTTCATGTGTTGCCAGTTTTGTTGTGATATAGAATAAAACAATTCTGTTTAGGTTCAGTATAGCATGAGGTATTTGGGATAGCAAGAAGAACTTAAACAAAAATATTTAATATTCTAATCAAAACCACTTGACTTAAATAAATATGTTTAGTATCATGCAAGTACAACAACTTAAACAAATTGAGTTAGGAAAAGAAGGGAGGGTATGCTATGACGAACAAAACTTTTATGACAGTAGAAGAAGTTGCAGTGGAAATGGGAGTTTCCAAATCCTATGCCTACAAGATAGTAAAACAGTTGAACGAAGAATTGCAGAAACTGGGTTATCTTACCGTGGCAGGCAGAGTGAACACCAATTATTTCCGCAAAAAGGTGTGTTACAGCGAAGCGTAACAGAAAGGAGAAATCGTATGAGTATTTACAAAGATAATGTCACAGGAAAGTGGCGGGTGGTATACCGCTACACCGATTGGACAGGGGAAACGCACCAGTCGTCGAAAAGAGGATTTCCTACAAAACGAGAAGCGTTGATGTGGGAACGGGAGCTGTTACTGAAGAAAGAAGCAAAACTGGATATGACCTTCGAAATCTTCTATGAGATTTATGTGGAGGATATGCAAAATCGAATCCGTGATAATACCTGGGGAACAAAAACAAATATCGCCAGAACAAAAATTCTTCCCTATTTCGGAAAGCGAAAGATAGGAGAAATTGAGCCGAGAGACATTATTGCATGGCAGAATGAACTGCTTGCGATCCGGCAGCCAAACGGAAAATCGTATTCATCCTCTTATCTGCAGAAAATTCACAGTCAGTTAAGTGCTATTTTCAACCATGCAGT
>OLRY01000976.1_pt1 | contig 31421 bp, 24 predicted proteins | sample 1672541 | NCBI WGS metagenome assembly OLRY01 (sample SAMEA3136697, study PRJEB25190) | human gut metagenome | biome: human gut; feature: human-associated habitat; material: faeces | place: Austria | collected 2013 | reverse complement strand
CCGCGGCCGCCAGGCAGGCCGCTCCCGGGTAGGCGGCCGATCCAGCCACGAGGCTCAAATGCCCGCGGGTGTATTTGTTGGCGTCGGCGGCCGGGTGCGGCAAGAGCCGGGCCAACTCGGCGTTGCCGCGGCCGGCCGCCACGTCCAGGTCGTGCCCCTTTTCCGTTGTCCTCGTATCATGCGTCGCTTCCATCTCTTTCACGCCTCCCGTGTCGTTCGCGCTTTCTCCCCCGGACACCTTTTCCCCGCCTTCCAAATAATGAGCGAAACCCTCATGAAACGCAGCGCCAACGCAGCGCAATCCTGTCGGAAACGGGAGGGGCGCGCGGCGTAATTCTCACATTCCCGCTTCTAGAATGAATATCGTCACCGTAACACACTGCGATGGCAGATCGTCAAAGGGTTAAGGAGTTGTGATTATCATGGACATCAAGGTAGGACGCAACTGGGGCCTGTTCGCCGCGGGCATTGCCCTGGTCATCATCGGGTTCGTGCTGCTTATGGTGCCGGGGCTCACGTTGGTGAGCATCGCCGTCATCGCCGGCTGCATGTTTCTGGCCGCGGGCATCGTGGACGCCTACGCTTACTTCAAGTACCGCGAGGCCGAGGGGCTGTCCGGCTGGGCGCTCGCCTACGCCATCTGCGACATCATTTTGGGCGTGCTGTTCATCGTGCACCCCATAGCGTCAGCCGTGGTGATCCCCTGGGTCATGGGCATCTTCGTCGTGGCCTATGGCATCTTCGAGATTGTGGCCGCCGTCCGCTTCCGCGACGCGCTTCCCGGCTGGGGCTGGGTGCTGTTCGCCGGCATCGTGTCGCTGTTCTGCGGCATCGCCTTCTTCCTGTGGCCGGGCACCTTCGCGCTGTTCCTGGGCTTCTTCCTGATGGCCCGCGGCGTGCAGATGGCCGTCTACGGCGTGTCGCTGCCCCAGGCGACCATCGTGGCCCACACCCACTAGGAAGTGCGATGCGCCGTTGGGGAGTCGCACCCTTGGGAAGCGATGCCCGCTAGGCGAGGAGTTGGCAGCACTACGGCCGTGCCAGTGATACCATAGGCGCGGCGACCGACGAGGCCCGGAAACGCTTCCGGGCCTCTTTGTTACCCCGGCAGGATCAATTGACTCTCTGGGAGAAGCGGAGGCGTGTTTTTGGCGAAAATTTCGAGTTGTTAGACTTTGGGAAGCTCTGTTTCTCCGAATTCGCTCCTAGGTTTCCGCAAAATCCCAGCATTTCTACGATAGGGTGCCTTGAAGGGAGAGCTGAGGGAAGGGCAAAACTCTAACAACTCGAAATTCTTGCCCGAAACCGGCCCTGCGATTTCCCGAGATGAAAAGACAGGATTGGCGTAATCCGAGAAAGGCGAATGGCATGGACGCAGAACAGAACCCGTTGTTCGACGGGGCGGAACTGGCGAAGGCGACGAGCGATCCGGCGGCGCGGGCCGAGGCGCTCCGGCGCGAGATCGAGCACCACAGTTACCAGTACTACGCCCTGGACGCCCCCACCATCTCGGACGCGGCCTTCGACTCGCTCATGCGGGAGCTGCGCGAGATAGAGGCGGCGCACCCGGAGCTGGTGACGGCGTCCTCGCCCACCCAGCGCGTCGGCGGCTATGTGGGCGAGCAGTTCGCGCCCGTGGTGCACGAACGTCGCATGTACTCGCTCGACAACGCCATGGATTTGGACGAGCTTGACGAGTGGATGGAGCGCACCGCCGAGGCCTGCGGAGGAGTGCTGCCGCCTTTGTGCTGCGAGCTGAAGATCGACGGCAGCTCCATCGCCCTTACCTACGAGGACGGCGTGCTCGTGCGGGCGGCCACCCGCGGCGACGGCACCACCGGCGAGGACGTGACCGTGAACATGCGCACCGTGCGCGACGTTCCCCTGCGCCTGCGCGAGGAGGCGCGCGCGTCCATCGCCCCGGGGGTGGAGGCGCTGGAGCTTCGCGGCGAGGTGTATATGCCGAAGAAGAGTTTCGAGGCGCTGAACGCCGCCGCCGAGGAGGAGGGCCGCGCCCCCTTCGCGAACCCGCGCAACGCCGCTGCCGGGTCGCTTCGCCAGAAGGATGCGGCCGTGACGAAGATGCGCGACCTCTCTACCTTTATGTACGCCATCGCCGACGACGGCGCCTTGGAGGTGGAGGGCCAGTGGGAGCTTCTGCAGTGGCTGCGGAAGGCAGGCTTCCACGTGAACCCGGACGTGCGGCTGTGCACCACCGCCGAGGAAGTGCGCGGCTTCTGCCGCGAGTGCCTGGAGCGCCGCGAGTCGCTGCCCTACGAGATCGACGGCGTGGTGGTGAAGGTGAACGACTTCGCCCGCCAGCGCGCCATGGGCTTTACGGCCCGGGCGCCGCGCTGGGCCATCGCGTTCAAGTTCCCGCCCGAGGAGAAGACGACGCTTCTGCGCGACATCACCGTGCAGGTGGGACGCACCGGCGCGCTCACGCCGGTGGCGGAGCTGGTGCCCGTGGTGGTGGCCGGCTCTACGGTGGCCCGGGCGACGCTGCACAACCTAGACGAGGTGCACCGCAAGGACGTGCGCGTGGGCGACACGGTTATCGTGCGGAAGGCGGGCGATGTCATCCCCGAGGTGCTGGGGCCGGTGCTTTCCCTGCGCAGCCCCGAGGCGCGCATCTGGGAGATGCCGAGCGTGTGCCCGAGCTGCGGCAGCCCCGTGGTGCGCGACCCGGGGGAGGTGGCGTTCCGCTGCATCTCCATCGACTGCCCGGCCCAGGCGCTGGAGCGGCTGCTGCATTGGGCGAGCCGCGGGGCGCTCGACATCGACGGCATGGGGGAGGAGATCGTCTCGCGACTCGTGGAGAGCGGACGCGTGGCGGATGTGGCCGACTACTACTCGCTGTCCGAGGAGGAGCTGGCGAGCTTGGACATGGGCCGCGTGAAGGCCGACGGGGAGCCGGTGCGCCTCGGGCACACGGTGGCGAAGAAGCTTGTCGCGGCCATTGAGGCGTCGAAGGGCCGCACCTTCGCGCGCGTGCTGTTCGGGCTGGGCATCCGGCACGTGGGCAAGACGACGGCCGAGGCCATCGCGGCGGCATACCCTTCCATGGACGCGCTCGCGGCGGCCGGGGAGGACGAGCTGGCGGGCATCTACGGCGTGGGGCCGAAGGTTGCCCACGGGATGTGGCTGTTCTTCCGCACGCCGGACAACGTGTCGGTCATCGAGCGGTTGCGCGCGGCCGGCGTGACCATGGCCGATGAGGCAGCGGCTCCCGGCGAGGAGGTGCCCCAGGTGCTGGCGGGCCTTACCTTCGTGCTGACGGGGACGCTTACGCACTCGGGCATGACCCGGGATGAGGCCGGGGCGCGCCTGAAGGCCATGGGGGCCAAGGTGTCGGGATCGGTGTCGAAGAAGACGAGCTTCGTCGTGGCGGGGGAGAACGCGGGCTCGAAGTACGACAAGGCGGTGGCGCTGGGGGTGCCTGTGCTGGACGAGGCGCAGCTGCTGAACTTGCTGGAGACCGGGGAGGTGCCGCGGGAGGTGTAGTTGCGAGGCTTCCGGGGGCGGAGCCGCGGGGTACCCTGATTCGCTCAGACAGTCCTCGCTTGGTGGAACAGCCCACTGGGCTGTTCCAGTCGCTGCGGAACTCGCTCGGTCAGGGCACCCCGCGTCTCCGCCGGGCTCCCCCTTTCTTCTAATTGCCTTTGTCATGAATGGCGAACCCGTGAACGGGGCGTGGGGGTTCGGTTTAGTTCTCGCGTATGGGGCGTGAACTGAAGGCGGGCAAGTTGTGGAGGGGGTTGGCGGGCGCGACTTCCTCCCTTAGGCTTCCGCTCCATGGTTATGTTCAAAGCGCACACCAAGGCCGCGGGGATGATTGCCGCGGCTGCTCTCCTGGCGGCGTTGTGCACCGCCTTCGCCCACACTCCGGCCTTGGCCTCGGAGGTGGAAAGCCCCTTTACCAAAGTGGAAAGCTTCGCCGAAGACATTCGCGACTACGTTGGAGGCGTGGCCGACGAGGCGGCCGCCCAAGCTGAGGCTGAGGCGCTGGCGGGACGTCGGCAGTCCGTGGTGGACGAGGCGGCCGCGCAGCTCGGAGTGCCGTACTCCTATGGGGGCACGACGCCTTCGGGCTTCGATTGCTCCGGGTTCACTCGCTGGGTGTTCTCCCACGCCCTCGGGCGCGAGCTGCCGCGCACGGCCGCCGAGCAGAGCGCGCTGGGCACGGGCGTCTCGCTGGACGAGCTGGTGCCCGGCGATCTTCTGTTCTGGGGAAGCGGCTCGGGCGTCTACCATGTGGGCATCTACGCCGGCAACGGCGAGTACATCCACGCCTCCACGGGCGGCGGCCGCGTCATGCGCGCCACCTTCGATTATTTCGCCCCCGACTTCGCCAAGCGCGTTATCGACTAGGGCGGCATGGGCGTGGAGTAAAGATGACTCCGTTCATCAGCGAAAACGGCCGTAGGGCGCCGATTGTTCAAAAACCATATTTGTTGCCTTTGCGACGGTGCCATGCAGATTCTGCGAGAAAATGCCAGTTCAGCAACGGTAAAGACGCTCTACTTGCCAAATGATCTGCTGATTTGTCCGCTCAACATCTGTCAACAAGGGCAAATTACCTGTTGGACAGCCCTTCTCTTCACGTTATAATGCAAGCTTCCAGGCATTTTATTGCCTTGGTTTTGCGCACCCAAATGCGCAAACGCGAAACGACGACGATAGAGGAGGCACGATGACTTCACCGAGGGAGGCAGTATCTATTCTCACTGCTGAGGCGCTGGTCGTTGCCCCTGTGGGCGGCGTGGCCGCAACCTACACCACCGGCTATGCCGAGGACGGCGGCGATAGTCTCACTACCACGGCTGAAGGGCGGACGTTGCCCAAGAGTTACGACGAGGCGCTCCGTTGGCTCGATGCCGGGAAGCTCTACAAATCCACCGTCCAGGTCATGAAGGCCCATGCGGATCAGCTCGATCTCACGGCGACTCAGCTTAACGAGCTCGAGGTTCAGGCGCTGGAAGACGGGCCCGTCTCCGAGGAGCCGGTCCCGGCCGAGGAGGCGCAGAAGGAGCCCGAGCAGCCCCAGACCGAGGAGACGCCTGCGCCGTTCGATCCTGCTCCGACGGAGCCGGGAGCGGAGAATCCGCCGGCTGATGAGAACGGGGAAGAGACGGGAGACGCCGATGAGGGCGGTTCTTCCGATCAGAAGCCGGGGGAGGGGACGACCGATCCCGACGGAACGACCGGCTCTGGTGAGACAACTGATTCGGAGAATCCGACGAATCCCGTTGACCCTACGGATCCGACCGAGCCGACTGAGCCGACTGAGCCCACCGACCCGGTTGATCCGGTCGACCCCGATAACCCTGTTGGCCCCGTTGATCCGGTTGACCCCGATAATCCCGTCGACCCCACGGATCCGACCGATCCCGCGGATCCGACCGATCCCGACGAACCCGCAAAGCCGGACGAGCCGGTCGTCGACACGGACAATCCGGTAGATTCCGGCATTCAGAATCCTGGTGCCGCCGGCGGCGTGACGGACGAGTCGCACACCGCTGCCGTCATCAAGGGTCAGGCCCAAACGCCCCTCAAGCAGGTGGCCGTCACAGTGCCTTCCATCTCCTTCACGCACATCGACAACTCGGCCTACGTGGCGCGCCACTACAGCGAGGACCTCACCACCGAGAAGTTCATCTCTCTGGTGGGCGAGTCGGCCCGCACCATCGCCGCCGAGAACGACCTGTACGCGTCGGTTATGATCGCCCAGGCCATCCTGGAGTCCGCCTCCGGCAATTCCACGCTGGCCCAGGCGCCGAACAACAACCTGTTCGGCATCAAGGGCACCTACCACGGAAACTCGGTGCAGCTGCCCACCCGCGAGGACGACGGCACCGGCGCCACCTACACCATCATGAGCGACTTCCGTCAGTACGAGACGGTGGACGAGTCGCTTTCCGACTACGCCGACCTGCTCAGCAACTCCATGGGCGATTTCTACGCGGGCGCGCGCAAGTCGAACTCCGACAGTTTCGTGGACGCCTGCGACTTTCTTGTGGGCCGCTACGCCACGGACATCTTCTACTCCGAGAAGCTGCAGGACCTCATCGAGACCTACGACCTCACCCGTTTCGACGTGCCGCTGACCTACGAGCTGGCCGACACCTTCGTGCTGCCGGTGAAGGACGAGGTTACGGGGCTGGACAAGTACCTCGATCCGGTGACCGACAAGGTGGAATACGAGGCGCTCGTGGCCGAGTACCGCGATTACGTCGCCCGCACGAGCGAGTACCAGCAGGCGCTCGCCGAGTGGGGCCAGCAGATGGCGGCGGCCGAGGAGCTCTACCACGTGCCGGTGTATCTGGAGAAGCCCTCCATGCCCGCGGCGGACACGCCGATGCAGCAGCATCAGGATGCCATCGACGCCGAGCGCTTTGAGGGCTTCGATACGCTCATCGCCACGGGCCAGCCCCTGCCGGTGCGCGAGGCCCGCACGCTGAACGACCTGACCGCCTGCGCGAACTCGTTCCTCGGCGTGCCGTATCTGTGGGGCGGCACGACGCCGGCCGGCTTCGACTGCTCGGGTCTGGTGCAGTACTGCTACCGCGAGGTGTTCAACATCGAGCTGCCGCGCACGACCTACTACCAGTGCGAGGTGGGCGTGGAAGTGCCCTTCGAGGAGCTGCTTCCGGGCGACTTGCTGTTCTTTGCCGACGGCGGGGACGTGCACCACGTGGCGATGTATCTGGGCGACGGCTACTACGTGGAGGCGCCGCACACGGGCGATGTGGTGAAGATCACGGCTATGAACGACAAGCTGCCGGACTTCGCGAAGCGCGTCGTGGACGTGCGGGGCATCGATATGAGCGAGTTCTCCGACGAGCAGCTGGCGCAGTTCGTGGAGCGTGAGAAGTACCTGCAGGAGCGCGAGCAGCGCCTGGGCGTGACCGACGAGACCTTGGCCGAGCTCACCGAGTGGCTCCGCGGCCTCGAGTTCTAGGCCGTATGCGCGCCGCGTGGGAGTAACTCTGCGACATTTCCTGGTGCTGGGCCTCCTTGCCTTCGTTGTGACGTATCTGTGCGTCCCGTTGGCACGGAGGCTCGCCCTGCGTTTGGATGCCGTCGACTACCCGAGCGCCCGGCGCGTCAACAAGCGCCCCACGCCGCGCATGGGTGGCATCGCCATGGCGGCGGGCATCGCGGCGGCGCTCATCGTGGAAGTGGCCGGGGAGTACTTCTTCGGCTGGGCCGGGTTCTACATCCACGGCACCGATCGGGCCATCAACCATGCTGGTGTGATGTGCGGCCTGCTCACCATCGTGTGCGTGGGCGCCATGGACGATGTGTACTCGCTCAAGCCCAGCGTGAAGTTCGCCGGGCAGATTCTGGGGGCGACCATCATCGCGGCCTCGGGGCTTCTGCTGTCGAGCATTGCAAACCCTCTGGGCGCCGGGTTCATCCAGTTCGGCTGGTGGTCCTATCCGCTCACGGTGCTGTACCTCGTGTGCTTCATGAACGTCATCAACCTCATCGACGGTCTGGACGGCCTGGCGGCGGGCATCGCGGCCATCGCATCGTTCTTTCTGTTCCTGATCGCCTTCGGGCGTGGTTTGGAAGAGACCGCGATGCTGTCCATCATATTGCTGGGGGCGACGCTGGCGTTTCTGCGCTACAACTTCGCTCCGGCGAGCATCTTCATGGGGGATTCCGGCTCGCTGCTTCTGGGCGCCATGATCGGCGTCATCTCGCTTATGGGCGTCATGCGCTCGCCGACGGTCATCGTGCTGGCGGTGCCGCTCGTGATCGCCGCCATTCCCATCGCCGACACGGCGGCGGCCATCATCCGGCGGCTGTACCATCACCAGCCCATCCAGCAGGCCGACCGCAAGCACTTGCACCACATGCTTTTGCGCAAAGGCTATGGCGTGCGCAAGAGCGTCGTCATCGTGTACGCCTGGACGGCGCTTCTGGGCGTGGGCGCCTGGGTCATGAGCAACTCCCACGGCATTGCGGTGTGGGCCATGATCGCCATCATGCTGCTGGGGTCGTTTTTGATATTGTGGCGCCTCGGCATCTTCGACCAAGTCCTGCGCCATCACTACCACGGCCGCCACACCCGCCAAGAAGACAAGCCCCGCTGGTACGGCAGGCACGGGCGGTAGGGGATGGGGGAGCTGTCCAAATACGCGCTCTTCGATGGACGGCTCTATACGTGCCTTGGAATAATTCCCCATGTTAGGGACGGCTTGGTGTCCGCAGTTGTGCTATGCGAATCACCCGAAGGCGAGCGGCGCTATGCAACGGGCGAAGAGTGGTCTTGCGCGTCGCGGGCATTCGATGAAGAGGCGAGTGCCCAAGGTCTGGTTACGGCCGCGAGCCCGGCTCCTGACAAGTTAAGGTTGTTCCGAAGCCTGTTCAAAGGGCGCGAGGATGTGCACGCCCATGGTTATCGGCGCAGAGATGGGGGCATCGCCTATGCGCCGGCCTGCGCTAACGAATGGGCGCGTGGGGTGTGCCCGAAGTGTCAGAACGTGCGGTCGAAGTGTGCTGATTGCCCGTCGTGGTCGTTCGCGCCGCTGAATGATCGCGAGCTGATAGACCATTTCAAAGGGCGCGATCCTTCCTTTAAGGATGTTGTAGGTCTTTATGTACTCGATAGCGAGTGCAAGACATCGGTGCTCGTGGCCGATTTCGATAAAACGGGATGGCAGAAGGCGGTCTCTGCCTATCGGGACGCGGCGGAGCGCCTGGGGGTTCCGGTGGCCGTGGAGCGGTCGCGCTCCGGCAATGGTGGCCATGCTTGGATTTTCTTCGATGAGCCCATAGCGGCCTCCTTGGCGCGAGATCTGGGAAGCGCAGTCATAAGCGAGGGTATGGCTCATGACGAATCGCTCTCGTTTTCTTCCTACGACAGGATGTTTCCAACGCAGTCTACCATTCCTGCGGGAGGTTTCGGAAACTTGATAGCGCTGCCTTTTCAGGGCGCCGCTCAGCGCCAAGGGAACTCGGTGTTCGTGGACAAGGCATTCGAGCCTTACGAGGATCAGTGGCTCTTTCTCTCGAAGGTCGTGAAAGTAAGCGAAGAGAAGGCGAAAGAGGTGGTGAGGCGAAGCGCTGGAGGCCCGCTGGGTGGATTGGCCTACGGACGCCAGATCGCGGGATCCGACTCGGATGGTGAGCCGTGGAAGTGCCCCAAGAGAGCCCTGCTGACCCCCAGGGACTTTCCCACGATGGTTCATATCATCAAGGCGAACATGCTCTACGTTTCCAAGGAGGGGCTGTCGCCGGCGGCGCGCAATCGGCTGCTGCGACTTGCCGCCTTCGGCAATCCGGAGTTCTACCGTGCGCAAGCCATGCGCCAATCGGTGTTTGGGAAACCGAGGATCATTTGCCTTGCCGAGGAGCGCGGCGGGCACATCGCCCTGCCGCGAGGTGCTGAGAAGAAGCTGGTCGAACTTCTGAAAGAATCGGGAGTTCCCTATCGAGTGAGTGATGAGCGCTTTGTGGGGCCCGGCATTCGGGTAAGTTTCAACGGCGAGTTGCGGGACGGCCAGTCGGAGGCGGTGGAGCGATTGCTCGGGTTCGAGAACGGGATTCTCTCGGCTCCTACAGGGTTTGGCAAGACCGTAATAGGGGCTGCCGTTATAGCGCAGCTCAAGACGCCGACGCTGGTCATTGTGCCGAAGACGGCCCTCGTGCCCCAATGGAAGGCGCGGCTCGGCGAGTTCCTTGACATCGATGAGGAGCTGCCGCCGTTGCTCACTCCGACCGGTCGCAAGAGCCGTCGGAAGCGATCGCCCATTGGGCAGATCGGTGGAGGGAAAAACGAACGAAGCGGGATCATCGATATCGCTACCTTCCAATCTTTGGTTGAAAAGGATGAGGAGGGTTACCCGAGAGCGAAAGACTTCGTTAAGGAGTATGGGCTCGTCATCGTCGACGAGTGCCACCACGGTGCCGCGCCGCAGCTTGAGCGCATTTTGAAGGCCGTGAACGCACGCAATGTCTACGGGCTGAGCGCTACGCCGAAGCGCGCTGACGGGCTGGAGGGCATTACCTATCTGCTTTGCGGGCCGGTGCGCGTTCAGATCGATCCTAAGCAGCAGGCCCGGCTGCAGAATTATCGGCGGGTTCTCCGGCCGCGCTTTACGGGCATACGGTTGCCCGACTTAGAGGCGGGTGCGTCCTATTCCCAAGTGCTGGAGAAGCTTTGCGCGCACGACAAGAGAAATGCTCTGATCGTTGAGGATGTTCATGAAGCCGTAACGGCTGGGCGCACGCCCTTGGTGGTGTCGAAGCGGAAGGATCACGCTCGGATGATCCATCACGCTTTGCGCTCGCTCGGCCTTGACGCGAGGCTGTTGATCGGGGAGGGTACGCCCAAGCAGAGACGCGAGGCCATCGAGAGGGCTAAGCGGTCCGAAGATGGCCAGCCCTTCATTCTGGTAGCGACGGAGAGCTATCTGGGAGAGGGCTTCGATATGCCGCAGCTTGATGCGCTGTTCCTGACGACGCCCATAGCCTGGGACGGCAATGTCACTCAGCAGTCGGGTCGGCTGCATCGCGAGTTCGAGGGCAAGACCGAGGTGGTCGTCTACGACTATGTGGACGTTTCGGTTCCCATGCTCGAGCGCATGTACAAGAAACGGCTGAAGACCTATGGAAACCTTGGCTACGAAGTGTGCTCGTCAACAGATGAGGATGAAGGGGCGAATGGGGGCTCTTTCATTGGGAAGGGCGATTGGCTTGGTAGGTTCGAAACGGATATTCGAGAGGCGAAGCGCTCGATTTTGGTGAGGGCCCCTTATGCGAGCGAGGCAGCGGTAAAGAAGCTTCTGCCCGCGCTGCGGGATGCTCGCGAGAGGGGTCTGGAGGTGACTTGCGCGATGCGGAAGCGTGCGGCGAGTGAACGGTCGGATTCCAGAGACGCCGCCGCTGCCGCTCTGCTCAGAGAGGCTGGCATTGAAGCTACTTGGTTTGAGGACGGGCCGACGCGTTTGGCAATTATTGACGACGCTCTCATTTGGTACGGTTCTTTGCCGCTGCTCGCCTTCCCGAAGACCGACGATTGCAGCCTACGCCTGCGCGATGCAGAGCTGGCGGCGGAGTTGAAGGACGGGCTGTGGCGCGAATTAGATGGACGAAGTCGCGTTGATATGTAATGGGGATGCTTCTGCCCTTCTCCCTGTTGGCATTGCATAAAGGGTAATTGTACGTTGAAAATAGAACAAATGTATGGTAGTATTCCAGCAAAGGCTGGGCTTGCCCTAACTCGATGAATCGAGGACAGTCTCAAGGTCGGATATCGCTTTAGAGCGCAAATTCCGTCTTGACATTAGTATCCTATAAGATACAATAAAGGGTGAGCAACTGTGAGGATTGTCAAATCTCCGCGTTATGAGAAATGGGCGTCTTCTCTCAGGGATCGCAATGTGATCGCGCGTATCAATGCGCGGATCCTTCAGATCAAGCACTATGGGGCATTGACGGGGGATTGGAAAGCGGTAGGCGATGGAGTATTCGAGTTGAGATTTCATTTCGGAGCTGGATATCGCGTCTATATCGCCCTTGAAGGCGCAGCCCTCCTCCTGCTGCTCGTTGGAGGCACGAAGTCGTCTCAAACGAAGGACATTAAACTCGCCAAGGAGATCTACGAGTCGTGGAGGCGTGACTATGAGTAGCGAATGGATAGAATGGGATCCATCGTTGGATGTTAATTCCAGCGAGGACGTTGCCGCGTTTCTCAATGCCGTCCTAGAGCTGGGGGATCCAGCGATTCTGCCAGATGCGCTCGGCGTTATCGCCCGATCGCGCGGCATGAAGGCTATTGCCGAGGAAACGGGCCTCGGACGCGAGAGCCTCTATAAATCGCTGAGCAAATCGGGCAACCCTCGCTTCAGCACTGTTGTTAATGTGCTTGATTGCCTTGGATTCAGGCTTCAAGTCGTGCCTGCCGCCTAGGGCAATCACGAGGAGGATGTTGCGGCAATGATGGCAGAAGAGAGGGATGCGGCTAACGGAAGTGCGAAATAACTGCGAGTGCATGAGGGCGATCCGCTATTCAGGGCACAACCCCGGTTCACCATCCGGTTCACCATCCTGCCTCCTGCAGTCGAACAATCGCGTATGGGTACTGTGATGGCGGCGAAGCAATGGTAGAATAGAAGCTCGCTGATTATCGGTTGCGAGAAACGAGGATCGTGGGCACGCTCTCGGAGATACTCAAGGAACAGTGGCAATGGCGCAAGCAAATCTTGAGCCTGGGGCTGTTCGATCTGAAGAAAACGTCGGCGGGCGCGGTGCTGGGGCCTTTGTGGTTCTTCGCGAAGCCGGCGGTGTACATTCTGGTGTTCTGGTTCGCGCTCGAGGTTGGGCTGCGTAGCGCTGACCAGACGGGTTCCGATGTCCCCTATATCCTCTGGCTTATGGGCGGCCTTATTCCCTGGTTCTACATTCAGGAAATTCTCGGCACGGGCATCAATGTTTTCAAGCGTTACTCGTATTTGGTCACGAAGATTAAGTTTCCGCTTGCGGGCATTCCGACGATCTTCAGCATTTCGACGTTCGTCGTTCAGCTGGGGCTTGTGGTGGCGCTACTTGTCGTTTATTTCCTCTGCGGTTTGCCGTTGGATCTGTATTTGCTGCAATTGCCGGTGGCCCTTGTGCTCATGTTCGTGTTCTTCAACATGTTCTCGCTTGTGACAAGCTTGCTCTCGGCCATCAGCAAGGATTTTATGAACTTGATGAAGACGCTCTCGACGCCTCTCTTTTGGTTGTCGGGTATCATTTTCAACGTGTTTAATCTGGGAATTCCCGTTATTGAGCTGATCCTTATGCTCAATCCCATCACGTTCATTGTCACGATGTACCGTTGCGCGGTGTACGACAAGATGTGGATTTGGGACAAGCCGGAGGCCATTATTGGCTTTGTCGTGGTGTTCGTCGTCACGCTGCTGGTCACGCTGGTGATCTACCGGCGCACGCACGAGGAGGTGGCCGATGTCCTCTAGCGCCGAGGCGCCCGTCGCCATCAAATTCGACCATGTCACGAAGACCTACAAGCTGTACGAGAACGACCGGCAGCGGTTTTTCAGCATCTTTAGCAGCCGCGACAAGCGCAAGCTCATTACCAAGGTGAACGCCAGCAACGACCTCTCTTTTGAAATAAAGAAAGGGGAGGCGGTGGCGTTTCTCGGGCACAACGGCGCGGGAAAATCGACGGCGCTGAAGATGATTACCGGTGTGACGTTCCCAACTAAGGGTGAGGTGATCGTGAACGGCACGGTTAGCGCGCTTCTGGAGCTCACGGCTGGTTTCGACATGGCGCTCACGGGGCGCGAGAACATTCATTTGCGCGGGCACGCCATGGGGCTCGATGCGGACGAGATTGCCGCGCTGGAGCCCAAGGTGGTGGAGTTCGCCGATCTGGGCGTGTACATCGACCAGCCGGTGCGCACCTACTCGTCGGGTATGAAGTCGCGCCTGGGTTTCGCTTTCGCCGTGTCCAGCGACCCGGAGATTCTCGTGGTGGACGAGGCGCTGTCGGTGGGGGACAAACAGTTCCAGCAGAAGTGTTTCGCCCGCGTGCGCGAGATCATGGAGGACGAGAACGTGACGGTGCTCTTCGTCACCCACTCCTCATCGGCTGCGCAAGAGTTCTGCACTCGCGGTATCGTGCTGGACAAAGGCACAAAGAAGTTCGACGGCTCCATCCAAGACGCCATTGCATTCTATGAGAGTCACGAGTAGGACTCGCCGGCTTAGGATTTTTTCTTGCAGGGCGTTGCAGCGCGGATGATGACTTCGCAGATCGTCTCCGTGCACGACGCGTTTTCCGGCAGCGTGACGTTGGCGTTTTCGAAGACACGGTAGGCCTCCGCATCGAACTCTTTGTCCTCGATGGCTTTTATGATTGCGTCGGGATCGTCTGTGAACAGCGCGGGAACGTCGTTTTCGAAATCGATAGTGAGGCCGCGTTTCTCCCGGTAGGTAGCCCAATCGTAGGCGTACAAGTAGACGGGGATGTCCAGCAGGCCGGCCTCGTAGATGACGGTGGAGTAGTCGCTGATGATGACGTCGGCCACGAACAGGGCATCGAATTGGCCTCCGGGGATGGTGACGATGCGCGGATCGTCGATGACCTGCTTGCTCACGGGATGCGGCTTGTAGACGAAGTTGAAGCGGTCGAAGTCGACGGCATCGACGAGCGCGCCCGCGGCCTCGGCTTCGTTGGCGGCCGGCTGCTTGCGGAAAGTGGGGCAGTAGACGATGGTATCGCGCCCGCGCAGCTGCGGGTAGGCGGCGAGGATGGCCTCGCGCTGGCGGGCGCGGTGCTGCTCGTCCAGCAGGAGGTCGACTCGGGGGAGGGGCGCCTCGAAGAGTTTGGCCGGCTCGGCGTTGAACGCGGCGGCGAACTCGTCGGCGAAGCTTAAGGACGAGGTGGCGATAGCGTCGTAGCCCTCGTGCATGTGCATCAGGCGCGCCGTCGCCTCGGAATGCCCCTCGTCTGTGCCGAAGGCGGTGTAGCCGAACCTCTTCATATTGCCCAGGGAGTGCCAGATTTGAATGACGGGCACGCGAATGCGGTCGTGCAGCAGGCTGACGACGATGCAGTAGGAGTCCAGCACCACGGCGCGGCTCGTCGCGATGTAGTAGACCTGGCGGATCATCTCGAGTAGGTAGGTCGTTGGATTGCGCAGCTGCTTGGGAAGAATGATGACTTCCCATGCCGGGTCGCGGCGCTCGCAATAGTCCTTAATGAGTCGAAAGTCGATCGGCGCGCTATCGCTCTGCCGGCTGATGCACACGATGCATTGCCGTTGCGGCAACAACGAGCACAGCGCATAGAGCGCCGCCAGAAGAAAAGTTGCTATGCCAATGACGATCTTGCGCACTAATCTGTTTTCCTGGTTCTGCGGTGATGCGTTATTCGAATGCTAGATATTCTATCTTAGATTGTCGAAGCAGAGTTGATCATTGGCAATGTGGCTGCAAGGATGCTAAGAGACCTTCAAGTCTTTCAAGTTACCGCAATTGTCCTATTATAGATTACCGCGTAAGCAAGAGAGGGAATCTATAATAGGTGCGACGCCCGTACTCGCTGACGGTTGGTCTATTCACTTTATAACGGAGACATATGCGGGAGCGAAGCGGTCGGTATCGGGCAATATCATGCGGAGCTAGTCCAATCGCGCATTCTCGTTCGAGCTGCGTCCGTTTTCCGGATAAGGATGGTGGCTCAATGACCGATATTTGCTATTAGCGTACTCGTTGAAGGCTTGATAGGACGTGCAGAGCAGGGGCAAGTGAAGTAATAGTACTTTGATCTCAGCGCTCAAATTGTACGATCCTTCTGAGTGGTATACGGTGACTCCACTTGAGTCTTGCTGGGCGTCGTTTATTTCTTCCAGAAGGGTCGGATGCGCGTCATGCACGAATCTACCATGAAGACTTGCAAAATGTTTGGCAGTATCCGATCCGTACAGATCCTTAGCGGCGAGTTCGTATGGGGGCGACAAATCAGCATCTATTGCTGCAGCTCGCTTCATTGCGTCTGCCTGGTTTCTCCTGCGATCCTTGTGCTTGCTCGAGATATATTCGAGATCTCCTATTGAAACGTGAGACAAAATAGTTGCCGCTCTCAAAAGCTGGTCTTTGAAGGTGATGGGGACGTCTCAAATTGTCTTGAAAACTGGATGCAGATAGTCCATGATCAATGTTGGTGTTGCGTCGGAATCGACATCAGGAAGTACTTCTTCCCATGCTAATAGTTAAATAGCGAACGTAGAGCTGCAACGATCTAAACAGGGCTGTATTGTGCTTCCTCCAAAGTGTCGTGTATTCTTCGCAAAAGAAGTCGGAGGGTGCCTGATAGAAAGGTATGCGTACGTTCTCGATTCCGATGGCGTAAGCGATCCCGGCTTGCTTCTGCAGGTTGCAAGAAACGTTGGTAATGAGCGCTTCTTTGGTCATGCGATTCCTTCGGTTTTGCGTTTCGAATATGAAAAAGATGCCGTCATGGGAGGCTGTCAGAATTGATGTACCATGGAGCGCTCGGTGTCGCGTACGGAAATGTATTCAAGAAAAACGGCCCCGAACGCGGGCGCTCGGGGCCGATAAAGCTCTGGCATGAGCTTTTCTTATCGACGAAATGTTATAGAACCATTGACTAAAAGTCTAGTGTTTTCGATCAGCTTGTGGATCAAAATATGTGAACGCTCTCGAACGGGGAACGGGGGCAACCCTGCCATTGTATGCTACTTGCGAAATTTTGTCGCAAATAGCGAAATGATATGTTATACTCCCAATCAAGGTCGTCACCTATGACGGGTCGGCTCCCATCCATTGGGGCGTCTCTGACGCCCGTGGGGCTTTGCCCCAGCCACTGCTTCGTGCACACCGCCCGGCGCTCCGCGCTGGGAGCGCGCGGAGCGCAGAAAGCCGGGTAGGCCGCTTCTTGTGGACCCCTCTCTTCTCTGGGAGGCCTCGCGAATAAAGTATTGTCGTGCGAGGCGGAAGGGAGCGATTCATGGGAATCTGCGGACCTACTACAGGAAGCACCGAGACGAAAGGGGAGGAACGGCAGGGCAAGCGAGTCTCGCTTCGTGCCCGAGTAGCGCGCTTTATTTTAAATAGAGCCGATCTGCTCGTTGCGATTATCAGAATCGTGGTGGCCATGAAGAACCTGTTTTCCTCGTAGAGCTTCGATTTTGGTAAAGGCCTGCCTGGCATTCGTGAACGTTCAAAGAAACGAGGACGAGATGATCGGTACTGCCTTGAGGAGAATACGTCTCATTTTCGATTACTCTGCTTCGGAGATGAGCTCTATGCTGGGTATATCCAGAAGCTATCTGTCCGAGATCGAAAACAACACGAAGCAGCCTACCATGCGAATTTTGGAGCGCTATGCCGATGTGACTGGCATCAAGTTGTCCTCTATCATGTTGCTGGCAGAGCAATACGACGGGGGTTCTGATGAGGCCAAGGCGAGGCTGCTCACCTCTAAGGTTCTGAATTCCGTGATCGAAAACATGGCGGTGAACCTCCGATGAAGAAGACGGTCAGACAATATCCTCTTCAGAGAAGCCCCATCTATCGCCTGGGAAGGAGGCGAGATCTTGAAGAGCTATTGTATATGCAAAAGGGAGATTCTCGCCGCGTCAAGTGTTTCTCAGAATACAACATTTTTGACAAAGAGAAGTCTTCAGGGGGAAGCAGAACCATCGAGGCTCCATGCAGCAAGATGAAAAAGTGGCAACGTCGAGTATGGGATTTGATGGCTCGAATCGAAAAGCCCGACTGGGTGATATCTGCGACCAAGGGAAAGTCTTACAAGGACAATGCCTCAAAGCATCGGTCTAATGGCTATGTTATGACAATGGACATCAGCTCTTTCTACCCAAGCTGCGTTCGGGAGTACGTGTACCGTCTTTTTCGCGAGAGGCTTGAATGCTCGCCAGATGTGGCGCAGTGCTTGACAGATATTTGCACGTATCAGGGAGGGATACCCACAGGGAGTCCGGCAAGTCAGGCAGTGGCGTACTTTGCCTATGCAAAAATGTTCGAGGAAATAGAGGACCTCGCTCGTACATACGGGTGCACGTTTACTCTCTATGTTGATGACATGACCTTCTCCTCACAGGACAACTTCTCCTGGAAAAAACTCGCCTATGAGGTCGATGGCGTTCTGCACAAGTATGGACACCGGGCGAAGGGATCCAAAACGAAGTATCGTCTTCCCGGTGATTTCAAGATCGTAACAGGTGTTTGCCTAGCACCTGATGGTGCATTGGTCGCGCCTAACAAGTTGAGAAGCAAGATAGTCGGTAACACGCGGAGTCTGAAAGCGAGTGGCGACTTAAGCCTGCTGTCTCGAATACAGGGGCAGATACAGGCTGCGGACTACGTAGAGGGGAGGAGAACCTTCCCGGGGATTCGAAGTGAGTTGGAGAGGATTGCCGAGGCGGCTCTGTAACGATTAGGATGCCATGGAGGGAATGAAAAAGACCTGAGAAATCGGTAGGGTCGCCAATCGGGAAGGATGGAACTCGTATGGATTCTTGTACGAGCTATAAGGCAAACGAATCAGATGACTGGATTGTGAAGTTGGTTGCTGAAGGGCGGTATTTTGGTTCGAAATATGGCCCCGTGATGAGGAAGTGGATCCTTTTATCCGGCGCTTTGACAAGTGTAGACCAGCTTTTTGACGTATATCTCTGGAACTATAGGCAACTGACTCATGGCATTTTGATGTTTGATAGCGGGATCGTTGACGGAACGACCGACAATGGTACGGGTATGGATGATAGGATTACTGTCAATGCTTATGCGATGAATTATGTTTCCAATGGCGTTAACCTCGTTGAGTTCCTAGAAGCGTTCTGCAATGCAGCCAAAAAGGATGGATACGCTGAGGCCCAAGTCTTTATCGATGATCTTCGTCGTGAATACGACGGCAATTTTAATTATGCGCTGGCTCACACTCTTCGAAATCACGCCCAGCATGGCCAGCTTATAGTTTCTCTTTGTCCAGACGATAATGATCGCCAGCATGCTGGTTTTGATTTATATCAATTGCGAAATCCGATATTTTTTACTAATAAAGAGTTGTTTGAAAAAAGAATTGATATATATCAGAAAATTATCGAAAGTGTCTGCAGTGGTTCTGTGAAACTGTCGTTTTACTGCGAAGTAACGGCGATTCACGAAAGCATCTGTCAACTGACGAGCAATTTCATTGATGCTGTCTCTCGCTACTACGAAGATTGCAGCGGGGAGATCGAAGAGACGTATAAGTTATTGCCGGAATATGTGATTCGGGATGGCGGGGGTGGCGTCTTTTCGATATTCATCGACGACCAGACCGACGACTCTGAAGCGCATTTATTGATAGGGGATCCAAAAGAGATGCTGGATTCGTTTCAGACTTTGCGAAAGCGTGTTCTCGAAGAGCTTCAACTGGCTACTCAGGAGTATGAAGAGATGCGCAAACACTTGAAGCCGTTAAATCGGTAGAATAAAGATGGTGCAAATGATCGATTGTCATCGTGGTTCGGGAGTGCGGGAATAATGGCACTCGTAAAATACGGCGGACGGCTAGCTATGCCGCGATAGTTTGCTTCGATTGGTTTTACCCATGAGTCTCTTTGATGAGCGAAGCGTCAAGAAAGCCTCGAGGGTTTGAGGCGAGTTCTTCAAAGTGGTATGAAATGGATTCGATCGACATATCGAGTTCCTTGGCTACTGTTGAAGCTTCCTCCTCTCTAGAATTCTCGGAAAGCACGATTACCGTTCCGTCAACGCCCCAATATGCGAAATAAACACATCCTTTCAGATCATGCTTCATCAGGTGCGACTGCAGCTTCTCTCCGCCCGGATGATATCTGCCGACAAGCGTCCTCGTCGCATCTTCTCCTCCCTGGCAAGCGAAGCCTCTCTGCTGGTTCAGAGGACACCATCCGTTAACTGCCAAGGAAGCCCATCGTTTTGTCGTGATGTGTGAAACTTGGACGCTCTGGGATCGGCTGATGTTGTATTGCCGGAGCACGAAAGCTTTGGCGGCATCGAAATAGCTATATACGTCCAGAAGATACGTTCCACAGTATTTTCCGTATAGGGTGCTTGACCGAATCTCTAACGCCGTGAGCATCTCTGCTAACTCGTAGATATAGCCATCTTGGAAGGAAACCAGACAGGGTGCGTGTCCTTCTTCATTCATGGGGTCAATTGTGAACTCAGGGTATGTTTCGATGAACTCATCGTAAATATCCGACACTATGTCATACGCACAAGCGATGCTCTCTTCATCTGAAAGCGGACGGTCAGACGTTGTCTGCATCAGCCCAAAGGTTCCCGGTTTCTTGAAGGGGAGAACATGGTAAGCGATTCGCTCGGCTTGTCGGATCCACGAGGGTCGATAGGTGTCCTCGATGAGCGCGAAAGTGTAGAACAAGATCAGCAGTGCCGTATCCTGCTTATATCGTTCGGGCATTGATTTTCGGCAGAGCTTGTCGATGGCAAATAGCTGCTTTTCCATCAGAGGCGATCTAGGCGAGCGGTCTTTTCGGAACATCGGACTTTCAGCCAAGATGTAAAACAGCACGGTCATGGCGAGGATGATAAACTCCAGCGAAACATCTCCGACGTCAGGAATCAGAGATCGCAAGGGGTCATTCCCGATTGCCGTAAACAGATACCAAGACAAGAGGAGCGAAACTGCGGCTTGGGCAAAGACCATTGCAAGGTTAGAGCGAACGGTTCGGCGCTTTGACACCCATGCCAAAATGCGAAGGGTCCAATAGGTTCCTCCAGAGATCAAAAGACACGAGAATTGGAAACGGAGGCCAACAAAAAAGCAAAGGGCACCAAAGAGGGTGAGGACGACGACGGGGGCAATGATGCGAAAGGCGATATTGAATACTGTGCTCTTTCCGAATTCGCCATCGAAGAGATCGTTTTGGTAGGATTGTTGAATGTGCCTTCCCCCCAAGTAGTTGATGAGGAAAAAGGCGATGATTCCGAGGACGAGGAATAGCAAAATCGACATACGAGCTCCTTTTTGCGCTTGATGCATCCATTTTATGCTTGAACATACAACTCTTGGCCGTTTGACGTAAGTTTTCACAACATTCGGCAATGTGCGACTGTCGTGGAACGGCGTTGTGGGCTTGAGGCTCAATGGTAGAATTGCAGACGTAACAAGGTCCGTGGCGTCTTGGGCGCTGCGTGTTGACTAAAGGAGCGTACATGCAGTTTGCTGCTATTCTTGCGGGAGGGTCGGGGGTTCGGATGGGGAACCCTAATAAGCCGAAGCAGTTCTTCTATCTGGGCGACAAGCCCATTCTTGTGCACACTCTCGAGAAATTCTGCGCCGCTGGATGCTTTGATGGGATCCTCGTGCTCACGCCGGCAACGTGGATCCAGCAGACGAAGGACATCATCGCCAAGCACTGCCCACAGTACGCTGGCCAGGTTGCCGTCATCGCCGGTGGCGCCGAGCGCAACGACACCATCATGAACGCCATCCGCTACTTCGAGGACGAGTGCCAGGCGGACGACGCCTCCATCATCGTCACCCACGATGCGGTGCGGCCCTTCGTCTCGCTGCGCATCATCGAGGATAACATCGCCGCCGCTCTCGCTCATGGCGCCTGCGATACCGTCGTGCCTGCCACCGACACCATCGTTGAGAGTCTCGACGGCGAGCTCATCTCTTCTATCCCGAACCGCAGCGTGCTCTACCAAGGCCAGACGCCCCAGAGCTTCAATATGCGCGAATTGCGCGAAACGTTGGAATCGCTTACTCCCGAGGAGAGCGCCATTCTCACCGACGCCTGCAAGGCCTTCGTTCTGCGCGGCAAGAAGGTGGCCCTGGTGCGCGGCGACGTGTCGAACGTCAAGATCACCTATCCGCAGGATCTGCGCGTGGCAGAAGCAATGCTGGAGGCCTAGCCGATGCTGAATACTGTCTATCGCCTCACAGCCCCCCGAACTATCGAGCCGGTTGTCGTGTCTCAGGACACCACCGGCAAGGTCATCGTTCGACCAACATATCTGTCGATCTGCAATGCCGACCAGCGTTACTATCAGGGGACGCGCAGCAAGGAGGTGCTGGACAAGAAGCTGCCCATGGCGCTCATCCACGAAGGTATCGGCCGTGTGGTCAGCGATAACACGGGTGCGTTCCAGCCCGGCGATATCGTCGTCATGCTCCCCAACGCCCCCACCGAACAGGATGAATTTATCGCTGAGAACTACCTTCGATCCAGCCGGTTCTGCGGCAGCGGTTTCGATGGGTTCATGCAGGAGAGCATGGTTCTTCCGCCGGAGCGCGTGGTGCTGCTTCCTCAGGACGTGAATTGCGAGGTGGCGGCTTTCACCGAGCTCGTGAGCGTGGCCACCCATGCTATCTCCCGCTTCGACAAAATCGCCCACGGCCGACGCGAGCGCATCGGCGTATGGGGCGACGGCAACATGGGCTACATCGTCTCGCTGCTTCTTCATACGAGATACCCTGATACGAAGATCGTCGTATTCGGTCGCAACGAATCGAAGCTGCACGATTTCACGTTCGCGGACGAGACGCATCTTGTCGACGACGTGAGCGGCGTGGAGCTCGTCGATCACGCCTTCGAATGCGCCGGCGGCGAGGGATCCGTCGCCGCTATCGAGCAGATCATCGACCGCATCAACCCCGAGGGCACCGTATCGCTGCTCGGCGTCTCCGAGAACAACGTGCCCATCAACACCCGCATGGTGCTGGAGAAGGGCTTGCGCTTGTTCGGCAGCAGCCGCAGCGGTCGCGAGGACTTCGAGGCCACGGTGCGGCTCTACCACGAGCATCCAGAGGTGCTGGACTACCTCGCCGCTCTCGTCTGCAGCGTGAACGAGGCCCGGCAAATATCGGATATTTCGGCGGCCTTCGAGGCGGACATCCGCAAACCCATGGGCAAGACGGTCATCCGCTGGAACATGTAGAGTCATCCAAGCGAGGAAGCGATGAACGAGACCAGTGAGAAGAAGCCGCTTTTGACGCGAGCGAAGGGCGCCGTGCTTCATCGGATACGCCAATGGGCAAAGGATCTGCTGCTCTTCCGCATTCTGCCGGGCGAGTACCGCCGCGCGGCCAAGCAGCCCATTCAGCCGGGGAAGGTCGTCTTTCTGGAAAACAAGGAACCGACTGTCCCTGAAAGCTTCGAAGTCCTCTACGAGCGTCTGAGTTGCGTGCCCGAACTCGACGTCGAATTCATTTCTCTCGGGGAGACCCGCGTTAGGCTGCGTCAGTATTATCGCAACTGCATCGAAGCCGTCCGTGATCTCGCCACTGCCCAGTGCGTCTTCCTGAACGACGCCTCCAACGTCGTAAGCTGCCTGCCACTGCGAGAGGAAACGACGGTGGTTCAGCTGTGGCATGGGTGCGGCGCTTTCAAGAAGTGGGGTATGAGCACCGCCGATCTCATCTTCGGCGGGTCTCGCGATGAGATTCTGCGCCATCCGTTCTACAAGAATCTCTCGCTTGTCACGGTGAGTAGCCCGGAGGTCGTATGGGCCTACGAGGAGGCTATGGTGCTGCAGGATGAACCCGGCGTTGTGCAGCCGATAGGCGTGAGTCGCACCGATGTGTTCTTCGACGAGGCATACTTGAAGAAAAGCCGCAACAAGCTGCTATCCGTAGTCCCCGAGGCGAAGGGCAAACGCGCGATCGTGTACGCCCCTACCTTTCGGGGCCGAGTGGCTCATGCGGAAGCGCCAACTGCCCTTGACATCGAGGCCATGAAACGTGCCATGGGGGAGGATGCGGTGCTCCTCATCAAGCACCATCCCTTTGTGCGCGAGTTGCCCGCCATACCAGAGTGCTGTCGCGATTTCGCCTTCGATGTCACGCACGATATCGCCATCAATGAGCTTATCTGCAGCGCAGATGCGGTGATCTCCGATTACTCCTCGCTTGTGTTCGAGTATTCGCTTTTCGGTCGTCCCATGGTGTTTTTCGCCTTCGATCAGGACGAGTACGCTGATTGGCGCGGCTTCTACTACGATTACGATGCGCTCACCCCTGGCCCCGTCTGCACCTCGACCGAAGAGGTGATTCAGGCGATTGCAGAAAGCGCCGAGAGCTTCGATTCGTCCGAGGTGGATAAGTTCCGCGACCGCTTCATGGGCGCATGCGACGGCCATGCGACGGACCGCATCATCGAGTTCGCGCTCGGTCGGGAGATCCTTGAGAAGTCGTTGAAGGGATAATCAATGACCGACCGCGAGTCATATTCAGATCGCCAGCCTGCGGCCTCCGTCGTCGTTCCCGTGTACAACAAGGCTTCGCACTTGAAAGCGTGCTTCGATTGTCTGGAGCGCCAAACAATCAGCAAGAGCGATCTCGAGGTTTTGCTTATCGACGACGGCTCTACGGATGAGTCGCTTGCGCTCTGCGAGGCCTTTGCCGCAGAGCGTCCCTGGGTACGCGTTGTCGCGCAGCCGAACGCCGGCGTCTCCGAGGCGCGCAATGCGGGCATCCGAGCCGCACGTGGCCGCTACCTCTTCTTCCTTGATCCGGACGACTCCTTAAGCCCCGAGACGCTGGAGAATGTCTCGAAGTTTTTCGAGTCGTGCCCAGATGAGGTGGAGTTGGCCACTTACCCCATCGTGTCGATTCGCGAAGGAAAGCGTCAGCGGCTGCACCACCGCTACGATGTACTGCGAGAGACGGGCATCTACGATTTGACGCTTCCGGAGAACGCCACGATTGCCCAGGCCACCATGAACGTGGCCGTGCGCAATCGCTTCGACGGGAATGTGCTCTTCGATTTCGCGCCCGCTAACGGCGTTATCGTGCACGAGGACGAGAAGTACTGCACCGACGTGCTCCAGCGCAGCATGCAGCTGGGCTTCTGCGCCGAAGCGGAATACCGGTGGATTCGCAGCGACGAGGGGGCGTCCACTGCCCTGCGCCAGCCGGAGCGCCTCTACGACAACAACATCGCGCTGTTCGAGGACTTCTTCGGCCGCTACGGCAACGAAGTGCCTTCCTATATCCAGGGACTGCTTGTGAACGATCTCTCGTGGAAGCTGAAGGCGGGCATCGCGCTGCCCGCGCATTTGGAAGGCGCAGCCTACGGTAGGGCGCTGGGCCGACTGGGAAACCTCATGGAGTGCGTGGATGACGATCTGATACTAAGGCACCCCAATCTGCGGGAGGAGCATCGGTTGTTCGCACTGAGCTTGAAGCGCCGCGAGCCATTGCGCTGGCGCGTGGCGCCGGGGGCTCTTGCGGTGTTGAGGGGTGATGCCCTCGTGTTTGCTGACGGCTGCGCAAGCGCGACACTGACGCGGATTGCCGTGCGCGATGGCGAGCTGCACGTATCCGGTACGCTGATCTCGCCGTTCTTTGCCGGTTGGGAAGGGGGAGTGGAATTGTTGCTGCGCCGGCGCCCCCGAAAGGTCGATCGCGGGGGCAGTGCGGATGCCCTGGCGCTGACGGAGATAGTGGAGGGCTGTCCGACGGCAACGGTGAAGCTGGGCCGCTCCTTCCGGTTCGACTTCGCATGCAATTTGGACGAGAGCGAGGATATCTGGCTTGAGTTGCGCCTCGACGGCGCGAGCATTCCCCTAAGGTGGTCGGTCAGGGAGATGGCCTGCTCGGCCTATGCGCTTCGTCATACGAGGATCGTGGGGAAGTGGCGCGTTAGGCTGGACTTGGGCAAGGGCGAGATTGTCGTCGACCACTTGACGGGGAAGGCCCGGGAGAATGCGATCAAGCTGCTCGACGGCCGGGTTCCGCGCTGGAAGACGCGGCTCGACCGGCGCCTGATTCGCCGACTCGCCGAAGGCGGCGACATCTGGATTTACACGGACGGCCCCGATGGCCCGCGAAGCGCCTTGACCCAATTCGAGTGCGACGGCCAGCGGGATGACGGCATTGCCCGCTACTACGCCCTACGTGAGGGCCAGCGGCCTCCCCGCTGCGGCAGCCACGGCAAGCTGGTAGCCTTCGGCTCCCGCCGCCATAAGATGCTCTTCTGCGCGGCAATGGAGATAATCGCATCGGACACGGACTTCGCCGCCTACAGCCCCATGCCCGAGAAGAGCCTGTTGGACTTCGCGGATTTGTTCAACGCCGAGATTGTGCCGACGGGCTCTAACGATGCCGTGTGATTTGTTCGACGTGCCTTGCTTGGCGATCCAGGTGGTCGGGGATGGGCGTGGTACACTTCAATATCATTAACAGGCAAGGTAAGATAAGAGCAAGGGAAGGCGCATTGGCCATGGCGATCGCTTTGATGGCACACTCGGATAAAGACGGGCGTCGTCGCAGCACCGTGCCCCGAAGGCGGAATTCGTTTGGAACGGACTGGCGATACGTTCTCCTATTCGCTGCTCTGCTGATACCGTTCTTCGAGCCGACGGGGTTTATTCGGGGTGTTGTTCCCGAGGTGGCCGGGCTGTTCAAGGTGTGGCGCGTGGCGACGGTGGCCGCGCTCGTCTGCTTGTGCATACGACATGGCAGCAAGGATGCCTTCTCGCTCATTGCTATCGCCATAACGGCGCTCATGTTCCTTTCGACGCTCATCAACGAAGGTGCAGGGCGTACGTGGATATACGTACAATGCTTCTACGATTGGGCTCCTCTTCTCGTGTCAGTGCTGCTCGTGAACTATGCGTACAGGGATCGCATGACTGAACTCCTCTGGGCCATCCTGATCGTCACGGGGGTCTTGTCGATCTGCAATACGATTTCAGTGCTAGGATGGCCTCAGGGTGTGGTAACGGGCACTCGGGAGCCCTCGAATTTCTACGGTCACAAGAATGCTTCCATCGATCTTGCTCTGCCGTCGGTTGGCTGCTCGCTGCTCTTGGATGCGCAGCGGGGGAGGCGCTGCTCCGCCCGCAGTGTCGCGCTTTTCGCCATAGGGCTTGTGCAGTGCATTGTCTCCTATTCGGCCACCTCAGTGGTTGCCCTGGCTCTTTTTCCCGTGCTGTTTGTTGCGGTGCAGTTTCGCAAAACGCGTCCGGCGGTCAACGGATTCAGCTGCTTCGGGGCTTACGTGGTCGCGGCCGTGCTTCTGATGGGAGTGAAGATCCAGGAGCTTTTCGCGCCCATCATCGTGGGAGTCTTGGGGAAGACGGTTACGTTCACGCTGCGCACCTTCGTATGGGATGGCGTTTTCTCGCTCATGACGCCGGATCATCTGCTTCTGGGCTACGGCGCATCGGTGAGGTTCGGGTTGTTCTTCAACGACTTCCTCTACAACAATGCCCACAACTTCTTCCTGCACGTGCTGGTATCGGGCGGTCTGGCGGGAGTGGTGCTCTACGGAATCCTCATCCTGTTGGCGATGCGCACACTCTATCAGGGGCGCCATGACTTCGCGTCAGCGGTGCTGACGGTCGTTGTGGCATGCTTCTTTGTGATCGGTCTCATGGAATCTCTCATTACCATCAGTTGGCCCCTCATGCTGGCCCTGGCGTACTATTGGGATGCGGGGAGAACCTCGGCTATTAGAGTCTAGGCTTTTTTGCGGCTTTTCTTTCGCGGTGCTTCAAGTAGTTCCTCAAGTCTTTCTTGAGAAAATTCATGTGGGTGCTTTTGGTTTTGGAATCGATATTGATTTTGACAAGTTCCACGTAGGTTTTACAAGGCCAAGATGAGAGTCTGTCGGGATTTCTGTCTTCTTGCCCGCAGACCATTTGCCATATGTCATGCATCGTGATCGTTTGCCAGGTAGCGACCGATTACTTTAAAGCATTCGTTTTCCGTTGCCATGATGGTTAGCGCCTTTCTTGCTGAGCGTTTGTGAGGCATTGCCAATCTTAAGGACAAATTAATATGACAGGCGGTTAGGCGTTAGTTATCACGTTAGTTCTATTAAGTGTATGTACGTCCTGAATAAAACGTATTACTCGAGAAATGGGATTTGGATACGATCCCATTTCTCGAGCGACGGTGCGACAAGTTTTACAAATTTTACTAGATCTTGATATGTGTCGCTTGGTGTGATAAGTTGTTTTCTCGGCTCTTCGGATATTTTCAGCGCGGTTTCTCGCGCAATTCCTAGATCCATTAATTTGCGTGTGAATGGATTGAAAGATCCGGCTTCCATGCAGGTCAAAATTACCGTATCGACCCCTTTTGCCCCATAAACTGGCGCAAGAAGATTGGGAAGCGAATAAGCAACCTTGCCTTCAATCATGCTGATGGCGCTATCAATTTCGTCTGGCTTGGAGTTGATGAAAGAATTGTCGAGCATTTTGGCCAATGGCTGACCTTTTATCCATTGTGAGGCGTACATTGTCAAAGCTTGAAGTTTTCCGGTGCTGACTATTCTGCTCCCAAGTTCTTGTTCAACGCGTTGGATGTAGTAGCTCTGTCGACTCAGGTATTGTATTAAATCATTAAGCAGGTTGGCTAAGTTTGAATCATTAGGATTTTCAGGTAGTCGGGGTATCTGCGAATCTGCCAGAATTTGTTCTAATGCGATTGGATCCACATACCTGTTTTGCGCGCAAATTTCAGGTGAGATAGTGAGGTTTGATAACGTGCGCACTACCTGAGCTGCTTCACTTTCGGAAAGAGTGATTCCTCGTTTCTCCAGGTATCCCCTGAAGTCTTTACCATATTTTATGGCGGCCTGGCGTATGTAGATGGCTATATGGCCTGGTGCTTCAGCGTTCTCGCTAACAAGGTGATCGGTGGCGACGCAATCAATTATCGTACTACGATTTGCCAAAAAGATGCTAGCGTAATCGGTATCCAATGATTTGTAAGTATCTACAAAAAGATCGCCTTGAACGTGGGAGTCCGAATTATCAAAAGATTCTTCGTCTAGAACGAAAGTGCGACCTATGAAGTCTTTCATGAGTCGGCCAGCTCGACCTCTTAGATTTGCAAGCTCATAACTCGAAAGTTCGGTGGAGTTAGGCATTTTTCGTATAAATAGATTCGGGTTTCGTATAATGATATTACTGGCTGGTAGATTAACACCTTGGAGGAGAGTTGTCGTGCAAGCCACGAGGCGGATTTGCTTCTGACTTAGAGCATGCTCTAGTGCTTTTCTGACATGTTTCGGGAGCTTGCCGTGATGGTAGGCTACTCCATGGAGCACGCAATCAGCGAGACGGTATTCTGGATGAACGGTCGCTCGTAGATAACTGGAGAGATCGCAGTTTTTATTGGTGGTCGCTAACTGTTTCGCAAGATATTCCGCGTTTTTTTGCGCGGCTGAAATAGTGGGTGAGAAGATAATTGTTTGTGTGTCTTGTCCAAGTCTTTTTGCTAGATTTGCTAGGAAGTCCAGGATATCTTGCCGGTATTGTTTCTTTCCATATCCAGGAATCGACTTGATATCAAGTGGGAGTGATATTTTCCCATCGAATGCCCCGCATTTTAGGTGCATTTGAGCGGAGTTCTCGCCTTTCTTCAATGCGTAGGTGAGATTGAGCACAGGACTCGTGTCGGTTGTGACCTCGTCTGCGCGATCTTGGAACAGGGAAGACGCGACCAAGTCGATATCGTTGATACGAGGGCCTGAGACGACGGCTTGTGTGACAAGCGTTGAGGCTGCAAGATCAGTCAAGACGTCAAGGAGTCTCCTCGATCTTTCGCCGCTTGCGTCGTCAAGAGCTCGTTCAATATTTTGAATCTCATCTGCAATAAGAAAAACACCATGGTGAAAATAGCTTTTCCAGTTGGTCTCAGAAGCGAGTGCGCGCTCTTGGGTCATTACGTAGATTCGCCGTTCCTCCGGCTCCGCACTGTCATGGTAGTCTGCAAATGAGTTGAGGATAATAGTTCGGGAGGGTTCTTCCGTGAACTTATTGACAAGCGAGGCATAATCGCTCGTAACCTGATTTACCAAGCTGAGGGTCGGCACTATATATAAGATATCTAAATTGTTGTCAATTGCGCGCGACAGGCTACCCAGAGCAAGAATAAATGATTTGCCGGCGGAAGTGGGTGCCGATATGCCTAAGACGACGCTACTGCCGATCTTGTCCCAGACTTTCTTTTGAAATTCTGTTACCAAGAAACTGTGGCCTAGCGCGTCTATTGTGCATCTTCGGTCGTAGGCGCAGGTCTCCAGTTCGAAAAGCAAACTGTGAAGTGGTTCCAGTTCAGAGACATTGGACTCGATGGAGTTGGCGGAGTTGTTTAGCATCGAGCTGGAGGGGGAATACCCAATTTTTGCTAGAAGGACAACTAGATGGTCCCGAATGCCCTGATAGGTGTCTGCAGCGAGTGTCCACAACAGTGCACTAATTGCAATGAACTCTGTACGCGATTTTTCATCATTAAGATTAGCGAGTCCTTCAAGGGTTCCAATTGCTCTTCTCACAAATTCATAGCTGAGAGGTTCTGGACTGCTCACTTTGCGCAAGCCTAACCGATACGCAGTCTTTTTTGCCTCAACTTGCAGCAGTTTTTGCAACACTTCCTGAGATTTACTGTGCACGATAGCCCCTCCTATAGGGTTTTGAGGAATAGTTCAAGAAGACCTTCTAAGTCTCTAACAGGAAAGACAATATAAGTGATTCGCTGAACAACAGCGGCTTTGCCGAAGGCAAGAATAGTGCTGTTGGGAAAAGAAGAGAAGCGTTTTTCTATGACTTGCTTTGTATATTCCCCGAGGTCTACTGAAGTTTCCGTTGGATTTGGTAGTTTGTTCTCGTTGTAGATTACTTGGCAAACTAGTCTTACTTTTGTGTTGGCCAATTGGTTGGTTTTATATTGTCGGGCTATGTCGATAAGTTCGGGATCCAGAAATCCACATGTCTCATACAGTTCAATCTCATTCATGTGATTGGCGTGTTCTGCAAGGATGCTGCCTATTGATGCTTCAAGGGCTTTCGCGAAGCCATAATCTTGCGCGTAGCATTTTGATTCACCTAGGTAAAACCAATGAATGTCTCCGTCCTTTTTGTAATGGATGGCGTCTGCCCCATTTCGCTCCAACTTGGGATTAGTTGTGATTGGCATTTTTCTCAAAAGTGGAACCGCTTTAAATAACTGTTGTAGGCAGCAGAACAGAATCAGCTCTCCAAATTGTCCCTTTATAAGATTCGGATCACTGTTAGTGCGAAAGCGTTTTTTGGCATTCCTGACGATTTTTTCTGAGATGCGTCCTAGGCTATCACCTTCGCCTGATCGTTTGGAGAAAAAATCTTCCTGCTCTGCCTTCGAGAACACCCAATCAACGACCGTATCAACAAGTTCTTCAACGAAGTCTTCTCTCCGCTCAATTAAATCAGTAGAGGCTACAGAGAGGCCAAAGTGGTTGCCCTTGGGAATGATTTCAAATTCCTGCTCTATTACTTGCAGGTTTTGGAAAAGACTAGAGCAGTCAATGAGCAATCGTTCGTAGTTTTCCATAGGTTGTGCACCGACCAAAGTGTAGGGGGAACTCTCTTTGCCGTTAATTATAAAGGACTGAGTCGTGTGTTTTGGTGTAATATCGAAGCATGTGGGTGTGGTCGCTCTGTCATTTAGCCTGCTTGAACCTTAAGTTCATCTACGCAGAGGGGTTTTCGGGCTCGGCCGAACGCGTCCAGATAAGTTTAAGAATCCCCCCTGGAGGTGCAGATCCAAAAAGGGCTGCCGGAGAAAAGCTCGAGAAGGGGAAAGGAGTGCCGCAGGTTGGATCGGGCCAAGTGCGCCTCGCTGACACCGGAGACGGTCTGCCGAGGATGCCGTTGGGGCTGTGATCTGCAGCAGGTATGTGACGAGTGCGGGCACCGTTGTGACGTGAGACGATGAGGCGAGAGCTGACGGAGAGGGTGCAAGTCGCTGGGCACCATGGACTTAGACGACCAGCACCTCTACGGGGCGAAGATGGACTCGGTGTCCTGCGGCTGATCGAGGGCGGTGGTCTGCGGCGTGGGCAAGCTCATAAGCCGCCGCGAGAGCGACTGGGCCGTCCCGCGCGTCGCGCGCGGGAGTGGTCGGCGACCCCGCGCCGTGGACGGCGCCG
>OLRY01000963.1_pt1 | contig 31640 bp, 37 predicted proteins | sample 1672541 | NCBI WGS metagenome assembly OLRY01 (sample SAMEA3136697, study PRJEB25190) | human gut metagenome | biome: human gut; feature: human-associated habitat; material: faeces | place: Austria | collected 2013 | reverse complement strand
AATATTGCTTTAATTGGAGTTAGTCTTGCAATGGGCATTTGTATTGTAGTTACTTCTGTATTAAAACAAATTGATATGAATAGTGCTATTACTATGTTAGGAATAGGATTGAGTTGTTTATCTATTTATTTATTAAAGAATAAAAAAGATAATCAATAAAAAATAAGGGCTAGAATTAGAACCATAATTACTAGCCTTTCAAAGTAAAAAATATATGAAAATACTTATTTATAGGGATAAATGTAAAATGTTAATTGGATATATTTACGAGAAAAGATGAAGCTAAAATATAAAAAAGAAAATGAGGAAAATAATGAAAGTATATATAGTAAGACATGGTGAAGTGCCACATAATGCTTTAAAACAATATAATAATGAAAATGAAGATTTAAACGAAAACGGAATAAGACAAGCTAATGAATTGAAAGAAAAAATTAAAAATATAAATTATGATATTATAATATCTTCTCCATTATTAAGAGCAAAACATACAGCACAAATAATTAATGTAAATAATAAAAAAATATTAATAAATGATAAACTAAAAGAAAGAGATCCTGGAGATTTATCAGGAAAACCTCTTACAGTAACTAACAGAGATGAATACTGGAATTATAATACAACAATTAGATATGGCACATCCGAAAATATAAGAGAGTTTTTTAAGAGAATTTATAACTTTTTAGAAGACCTAAAAAAAGAAGATTATGAAAGTGTATTAATTGTTGCACATAGTGGAGTATCCAAAGCATTTAATGGATATTTTGAAGGAATAAAAGATGGAATGTTTTTAGATAGAGGATTAAGAAACTGTGAAATTAAAGAATATGAAATATAACGAAAAATAAAGGATAAAAGGTATAGAAATGAAAATAGGAATAGATATAGATAATGTTATCTCTAATTTTAATGATGAATTATTAAAAGAATACTTAAAACATGATAAAGAACTAAGAAATACAGGAATTATAAACAAAGATGTTTTTATAAGATACGGAATGTTTGATTGGACTGAAAAAGAAGAAACGGAATTTTATAAAAATAGTATTGAAAGAATTGCTATTAAATTAAAACCTATTCATAGAGCCACAGAAACAATAAAAAAATTAAAAGAAGATGGTAACGAAATTATTATCATATCTGGAAGAAATAATGGAGAATATAATAACCCATATAAGCTTACAGAGGAATGGTTAGCGAAATACAATATCGTTTATGATAAGTTAATTCTAACAAATGCTTATAACAAAGAAGAAAAAGCAAATGTATGTAAAGAAAATAATATTGATATTATGATAGAAGATAGCACTCAAACAGCTGTAAATATAGAAAAAGTTGGCACAAAGGTTCTATTTATGAATACAAGATATAATAAGAATAATGAAAATTTTGAAAAAGTATCAAATTGGAAAGAAATATATTCAAAGATATCTAAATTATATAAAAAAGATAAAAATATAGACAAAATAAATGTTATACTAGATACAGATACATATAATGAATGTGATGACCAATTTGCTCTTGCATATTTATTAAAATCACAGGAAAGATTTAATATAGAAGCAATTACAGTAGCACCATATCATCATGACAACAATATTTCAATAATAGAAGGAAATGAGAAAAGCTATAATGAAATAATAAAAATATGCAAATATCTTAATTTTGATACTACAAATAAAGTATATAAAGGTTCTGAAGATTATTTACAAAATAATTATAATGAAACAACAAAAGCAGTAGAAAAAATAATTGAAATAGCATTAAAGAATGAAAAAACATACATATTATCAATAGGTGCAATAACAAATATAGCAATTGCAATATTAAAAGAACCTAAAATAATTGATAGAATTGAAATAATTTGGCTTGGAGGGAATAGTTTATTACAAAATAAAAATGATGAATTTAATTTTAGACAAGATATAAAAGCAGTAAAAACTATATTTGAATCAAATGCAAAATTAACAATTATTCCGTGTAAAAATGTAGCATCAAACTTGATAACATCAATATATGAATTAGAACATTTTTTAAAAGGAAAAAATGAATTATGTGATTATCTATGTCAAAGATTTTATAATGATGGAGTACATGGAATACAAGAAAGAATAGTTATTTGGGATATTTCAGTAATAGCATATATGTTAAACAAATCTTGGTTTATGAGTGAAGAAATTAGTTGTCCTAGAATAAGAGAAGATTCATCTTATGAATTAACAAACAATAATCATAAAATAACAATGATTAATTATATTGATGTAAATAAAGTTTATACAGATTTATTTAATAAGTTAACAAAATAAAGGAGAATGAGTTTTAATGAAATTAACAAGTAAAGAAGCATTAAAAATGTTAGAAGAAGAAAGACATAAAACTTCAAATGAACATTGGATAAATCATTCAATTTGTGTTGGAAATGTTGCAGGAAGAATTGCAAAAGCTCTAAATTTAGATGAAGATTTTGCTAAAACTTTAGGCTATATACATGATATTGGAAAAAATACGATTATATTGAAAGTGGTGTATTTCCACATGCTATGAAAGGTTATGATTATATAAAATTATTAGGATATGATGAAGAATATGCTGGAATTTGTATTAAACATTCCTTTTTAAATAATGATATTGATTGCATATCAAACGATAGAGATGAAACAGATAGAACTAATCCTAATTTTGAATTTGTAAAAAAATATATAAAAGATGAATACACAATTTATGAGAAAATAATTAATTTATGTGATTTGATGTGTACTACTAAAGTTTTAACAATTGATAAAAGAGGGATGGATTTATTGTTAAGACATGGAGTTTATGCTAAAACACATTATCATATAAAAGAAACATATAAATTAAAGGCATATTTTGATGATTTATTAGGATATAATTTATATGACTTATTCCCGGAAATAAAAGATAATTTATAAAATTACAATTAAGTAAGGAAAAATTTCCTTTTGTAAATTGACAACCTTATACAAAGATGATATATTACCAATAAAATATAGCTTAAAATTCCTGTTCTAATTTAAGAACAGTTAAAATAAATGTAACCTGTTAACTTATTTTAGAAAGTCAATTGACAAGGAGGAAGAATGATGACTAAAAATTGTATAGTAGTAATGCCGGAAAAAGAAATTAAAGAGCATAAGGAATTTGTAATTTATAATTACTTGGCAACGATAGGAAAGAAAATTACTGAAGAGGCTATAATAGCAGGACTGAAAGCAAAATTTCATATCAATTTAAGTAAAAACGAAGCTAATGCAATTATAGATGAATATGTAAGATCAGGACTTTTGACTTCTACATATGAAAAGAGCATAGGTTTATGTTATAACTGGGTAGGATAATTATATCAAAAAGATGTTGTATGAGTAATTTTGCTAGCAGAACTTTAAGGAGGATCTCTTATGACAGAAAAAATGCTTCGGAACATTTTGACAGAGGCGACAGAAAAAAATCAAATTGGGCTATTTATTTGGGCTAATTGGATGGTTTGGGACGATTTAGCATTTGAGATGAAGGCTGGAAATAGAAGTTATGATTTTGCATTATCTCAAATAACTAGGGAAAAAGAAGCTACAATTTCGACTGAGATATCAGGCTTTTCTACACCTGGATTTATAGCAATTTCAATTAAAAAAGTAAATTCTTCGGACAAATTTTTAAAAGAAGTTTTGGAAGTATGTAAAAAAGGGCATTATGAAGGACCAGTTACTCTTATTCCACTAAACGAATTGAGTGAACAATATTAAGTGCGACAAAGGGAGATTCTATATGGAATCTCCCTTAAAATAATCAAAATTCAATACAAAAAATATTTATATATGAAATATTTCAAAAGGATAAAACAATGTATATTAAAAGCATAATTTGTGTTTTGAGGGCAGAATTGAACTGCTCTCTTTTAATTATTACAAAACTGTAATTTTATTTTAAACCCAAACTTGCTATAATTAATTTAATAAAAAACATATATTTTAAATTTAGTGTTAAAACTAAATGAAAGGAGAGCTTATGAGAGAAGTTTTAAAAATAGAAAATTTAAAAAAATACTATGGAGTAAATAGCAATATAACAAAAGCAGTAAATGGAATTTCGTTAAATATTTCGGAAAGCGAATTTGTAGCAATAATGGGAGCAAGTGGAAGTGGAAAAACAACACTATTAAATTGTATTTCTACTATAGATACAGTAACAAGTGGACATATTTATATAGACAATAAAGACATAACTACAGTAAAAGAAGATGATTTAGCAGATTTTAGAAGAGAAAATTTAGGATTTATTTTTCAAGATTTTAATTTGTTAGATACATTAACAATTGCAGAGAATATCGCATTATCATTAATAATTAATAAAGACAACATAAATGAAGTTGATAACAAAGTAAAATCCATTGCTAGTAAATTAGGAATTAGTGATATACTAGAAAAATTTCCTTACGAAGTATCAGGAGGACAAAAGCAAAGATGTGCTTGTGCAAGAGCATTAATAAATAAGCCTAAATTGATATTAGCAGATGAACCAACAGGAGCATTAGATAGTAAATCTTCAAGAATGTTATTAGAAACAATGGAAGAAATGAACGAAAAATTAAAAGCAACTATTTTAATGGTTACACATGATTCTTTTAGTGCTAGCTTTTGTGGCAGAGTATTATTCTTAAAAGATGGAAAAATATTTAATGAAATAATTAAAGGAGAAAAAACACGAAAAGAATTCTTTAACGAGATATTAGATATGCTTACACTTCTAGGAGGTGATGTTGGTAATGTTAAATAAATTAGCCTTTAGAAATGTAAAAAGAAGTATAAAAGACTATATCATATATTTAATAACAATTACAATTTCATTTTCACTTATATTTGCATTAAACTTAATATCTAGCTCAGAAGCAGTAGTTGAATTATCAAAAGGATTAGATACATTTGCTTATGTTTTATACTTTATAAATGCAATAGTTATATTTGTTATATGCTTTTTGATAAACTATACAACAAAATTCATGTTTGAAAAGCGAAGTAAAGAATTTGGAATGTATATGCTTTTAGGAATAAAAAAGAAAAAAATATCTCAAATGTTTTTAATAGAAAATTTATTAATAGGATTACTTTCATTAGTATTAGCAATTCCAATAGGATTTATTGTAAGCCAATTTATGTCAATGGTAATAGTTAGCATATTAGGATTACCACAAGCAATATTTATTGAATTAAATATGATGTCAATTCTTTTACTATTATTATATTTTGCAATAATATATGTATTAGTTTTATTTAGAGCAAATCACAGAATGAAAAAAATAAATATTCATGATTTATTATATTTAGAAAAACAAAATGAACAAAAAATAACTAAAAAGAAAAAACATCGCAATATTATATTTGTTATAAGCTTGATAATAGGTATTGCAGGATTAGTAGTTTGGAATTCACAATGGACTTTAGATAACGCAGGAAATCAATCAACACCAAATTATTTGATATTAAGTATGGCATTAATTATAATAAGTATATATGGAGTAATGATAAGTGTAGCAGATTTTATATTAGCATTTATTTTAAATAATAAAAATATAAAATACAAAAAAGACAATTTATTTGTTGCAAGAACATTTTCATCTAAAGCAAGGACAATGGGATTTACATTAGGAACATTAACAATGTTAATTACACTAACATTATTTTTCTTAAATATTTCTAGCTTTAATAAAGGAATGTATGACTATCAAATAAGTATGGAAGCACCTTATGAAGTTACTGTTGCAGACGAAAGAGAACATTTACCAGAATATTTAGAAGTAATAAAAGAAGATTATACAATTAAAGACTATTTTATATATGATATATATAAAGATAAATCAGCAAGTATCTTAAAAACTATGTCAAGCTATGATTATACAGGTGATGATAGAAGATTTGATCCTGTAATAAAACTAAGTGATTATAATAAATTATTAGAATTAAAAGGTAAAAAACCAATTACAATAAATAATGATGAATACTCTATAATAACAGATATTGCTGGAGAAAGTTATATAAATGAATTTCCTTCATTTAAAGAAATAACATTATCAAATGGTATAAAATTAAAACAAAAAGAAATTATAACAGAAGATTATTGGCTAAGACTTTCAAATACAACTTATACACTCATTTTGCCAGATGATGCGATATCTAACTTAGAAATAGATGAAAGTCATTTAATAGTAAACACAACAGAAAATACAAAAGCAGAATTAGAAACGAAAATAGAAGATAGAATGAAGAAATATTTAACCTATATAAATGAAGATGGGGAAGAAGTAAATACATTTTATAAAGTAATGGTAAGAGGAACTATAATAGAAGAAACAAATACAATGACAACAATTATATCTTCTATATGCTTATATATGGCATTCATATTTATAGCAACAGTTGGAACAATACTTGCAATACAAAGTTTAACAGATTCGACAAAATACAAATATAGATACAATGTATTAAATAGGCTAGGAGTGAAAAAGGAACAAATATATAAAACCATAAGAAAACAACTATTAGTATTATTTGGTTTACCAATAATTTATCCAACTATTATTAGTTTTTGTTTACTATCATCAATAAACAATTTTTATAAACCACTTTTATCAAGTGAACATGTGTATTTATCATATTATTTTGGAGGATTAGCAATATTTTTAGTTATTTATATTATTTACTACATTGCAACATATTTTGAATTCAAAAGAAATTTAAAAGAAAGCTAAAAAACTAGCTTTCTTTTGCTTAAATTATGTTATAATATGAAAAGATGGAGGAAATATGAAAATTATAATAATAGAAGATGATTTGAAAATTCGTGAAGAATTATCAAAATTGTTAAAAAAGAATGGATATGAAACAATTTTACTAAATGAATTTGAAAACATACCCTTACAAATAGAAAATATTGATGCAAATTTAATTCTTCTTGATATAAATTTACCATTTGAAAATGGATATGAAATATGTAGAAAAATAAAAAACATAAGTAATATACCAATCATATTTGTAACAAGTAGAGACAGCACACAAGACGAAATTATGAGTATTCAAGTTGGAGGGATAGATTTTATATCAAAACCTTATGATACAATAATTTTATTAGAAAAGATAAAAAGAGCAATAAATTTAACAGATCCTAAAAATTTCAAAGAAATGACAAAAAAAGGTTATACACTTGATTTACATTTATCATTGTTGAAATACAAAGATAAAGAAATAGAGTTAACTCGTAATGAATTTAGAATATTATATTACTTTTTTATGAATGATAATAGAGTAATTACAAAAGAAGAATTGCTAGAAAAACTATGGAACGATAAATACTATTTAGAAGAAAATGTTTTATTAGTTAATATAAATAGATTGAGAAAAAAAGCACAAGAAATAGGAATAGAAGATTTACTAGAAAATGTTAGAGGAAAGGGATATAAACTATGAGTTTTATAACTTTTTTAGAAGAAAAAATATCTTTAATTTTATATCAAATAAGCTTTTTGATTATAACAACAATGATATTTTTAATGGCAGATATACAAAAATTTTATATAGTAATTACAGTTGGAGTATTATCTATATTTATGCTAGGATATTTACTAAGTGAATATTTTAGACAAAAAAAGAAAGCTAAAAAAATAATTTCATTAGTAGACAATGTTAACGAAAAGTATCTAATATCAGAAATAATAAAAGAACCATTAGAAATGGAGAATAAAGCATATTATTATGCTTTAAAGCAAGCCTGTAAATCTATGAATGATAGAATTGGTGAATTAGAAAAAGAAAATGCAGAATATCAAGAATATGTAGAAAGCTTTGTTCATGAAATAAAAACACCTATATCAGCATTATCACTTGCACTAGAAAATAATAATGATTTTAGATTAAAACAAGAAGTTGATAAAATAAATCAATTAGTAGAACAAATGCTTTATTATGCAAGAAGTGAAAATACAGAAAAAGATTACTTTGTAAAAGAGATACAACTAGCTGAAATTATTCATAGTGTAATATTAAAATATAGGCATTATATGTTAAATAAAAAAATTACTTTAAATGTTCATGATTTAGAGCATATAGTAATTACAGATGAAAAATGGCTAGTGTTTATAATATCTCAAATTATTCAGAATTCTATAAAATATTTAGACAAAGACAAAAAAGAAATTGAAGTTTGGGGAGAAAATAGCAATAATTATATTAATTTGATTATTAAAGATAATGGTTGTGGAATAAAAGAATCGGATTTAGTAAGAATATTTGAAAAAGGTTTTACTGGAACAAATAGAAAAAAAGGCTATTCAACTGGAATGGGTTTATATTTGACTAAAAAATTATGCGATAAATTAGGTTTAAAGTTGCAAATTCAATCGAAAGAAAAGGAATTTACAAAACTAACAATAACTTTTCCAAAGAGTGGATTACACAAAATAGAAAATTAGTTTATAAGGTAAAAGCAAAGTGCTTATGATAATAGGCATTTTGCTTATTTTTTGTGTATAAAACCAAAAATATTTAATAAATCTATTGACAAAATGTTATATGCTGTTATATAGTGTTATAAGAAAAAGGAGGAGCTTATGAATATTATTATAAGTAACAGTAGTAGTATCCCTATATATGAACAAATAAAACAAGCTATAAAACAAGCTATACTAAAAAATGAATTAAAAGAAGAAGATATGTTACCATCTGTTAGAGTAATGGCAAATGACTTAAAAATAAGTTTTTTAACAGTGAAAAAAGCTTATGATGAATTAGAACAAGAAGGTTATGTAAAAAGTGTGCAAGGAAAAGGAAGTTTTGTAGCACCAAAGAATTCAGAATTCATACAAGAAGAAAAGAGAAAAGAAATACAAAATTACATAGAAAAAATTGTTAAATTAGCACAAATGTCAGATATATCTGAACAAGAAATAATAGAACTTTTTAAACTAATGTATAAGGGGGAAATATAGAATGGAAAATAACATAGAAGTAAACAATCTATCAAAAAAATATGATGGATTTGAATTAAAAAATATTAATTTTGCAGTACCAAAAGGTAGTATAGTAGGATTTGTAGGAGAAAATGGAGCAGGAAAAACAACCACAATAAAATCAATTTTAAATATAACAAATGCAAATGGAAATATAAAAATATTAGGTAAGGATATAAAACAACATGAAAAAGAAATTAAGCAAAATATTGGAGTTGTATTAGATGATAGTTTTTTATCAGATTATTTAACAGCAAAACAAATAAATTCTATTATGAAAGATATTTACAAAGAATGGAACGAAAGTAAATACATAAATTATCTAAAACAATTTAATTTACCAACAAATAAACTATTAAAAGATTATTCAAGTGGTATGAAAATGAAATTAAAAATAGCAACTGCAATTTCTCATAATCCAAAACTTCTTATACTAGATGAGCCAACAAGTGGATTAGATCCAGTTGTTAGAAATGAAATTTTAGACATTTTTAGAAATTATATAGAGGAAGATGAAACAAGGTCTATCTTTATTTCTACCCATATAACAACCGATTTAGAGCATATATCAGATTATATCGTGTTTATAGAAAAAGGAGAGATAATTTTTAATATTCCAACAGCAGAACTATTAGAGAACTATGGAATAATAAAGTGTAGCAAAGAAGAATTTTTAAATATAGACAAACAAGATTATATAAGATTTAAAAAAGAAAAATATCAATATGAAGTTTTAACAGATAATAAGGAAAATATTATAAAAAAATACGATATAACAACTATAGATAAACCTAGTATTGAGGATATAATGTTATTGTATGTAAAGGGGGAAAAATAATTATGATAAAAGGATTACTAAAAAAAGATTTATATAATTTAGCTGCATATAAAACATCTATGATTATTATGGTATTATTTTGTGGTATTGCAATAATAGGTTCAAAAGCAGTTACATATGGACCAATTATAATATGCACAATGGTTGGAATGATAGCACTTTCTACATTTAATTATGACGAAATAGCAAAATCAAATAAATATGTTTTGACATTACCAACAAATAGAAAAGAAATAGTAAAATCAAAGTATATTTTAGCAATAGGATCAGCTATAGTAGGTGGAATAATAGGTGTAATAATTACAATATTAGTTGCAAACATAATGAATTACATAAAACCAGAAGATATGATAAATATAGATTATAAAGGATTACTTATTTCTACAGTAGGAGGAATGTTTGGTATAGCTTTGATACAATCAATTCAAATACCAAGTATATACAAATGGGGAGCAGAAAAAGGAAGAATTCAAATGTTTATATTAGTGTTTGGTATCGTTGCAATAGTATCAGGAATAGCATTTTTATTTATAAAAATGAACATAAATATAAATATAGAAATAATAGAAAACATTATAAACAATTATGGAATGCTTTTACTTATAGCAGTAATTGTGTTAATGTACTTTGTTTCTTATAAAATATCATGTAAAGTTTATAATAAGAAAGAAGAATAGAAAGTGATTAACAAAAAACAAGTAAGAATATAAAAAATTGAATATATGATTAAATTCCCGCAAGTTTATTAAATAAATAGTAGCATTGAAATAAACTTGTGGGAATTTTATATTACAAAACTGTAAGATAAATGCAAACTAAAACAATACTAAAAAAATAAATAATAATATATAATATTGATAAAAAACGGAGTAATAATATGAATAAGAAAAAACTATTAGAAGAATTAGTAATTATATTTTGGATATTTATAATAGGAAGCATATTAGGATATATTTTTGAAATGATAGTAGTTTTATTTCAAAAAGGTTATTTTGAATCAAGACAAGGTTTAATATATGGTCCTTTTACACCTGTATATGGAATCGGAGGAATAGCTTATTATATTACTTTCAAACTCATAAAAACAAGAAATAAAGGGAAAGTATTTTTTGTTTCAATGATATTGGGAGGACTAACAGAATACATAGCATCTTATGTTCAAGAAAAAGCATTTGGAACAATATCATGGGATTATTCATATTTGCTATTTAATCTAAATGGTAGGACAAGTTTATTACATTGTACTTATTGGGGAATTGCAGGGATATTATATATTTTGTATATAGAACCTAAAGTAGAAAAAATGAGAGCAAACATAAATAAAATAAATTTTAAAATATTAACATCTGTACTTTCTATATTTATGGTATTTAATATAACAATTTCTTGTCTTGCAGCTGAGAGACAAAAAGAAAGAAGAAATAATATTGAAGCAGAAAACAAAATTGACATATTTTTAGATAACTATTATCCAGATGAATATATGGATAAGATTTTTACAAATAAGAAAAACAAATAATATTTATAATTATCCAAAAAAGTGATATAATGCCTAAGTGGAGGAAAATATTATGTATAAAATTCTAATTATAGAAGATGACATTGAAATAAGAGAAGAGCTAAAAATATTATTGCAAAATAGTGGTTACGAAGTAAATACAATTACAGACTTTAATAATGTAGAAAATCAAGTGTTTGAAATAGATAGCCATTTAATTTTACTTGACATTAATTTACCAGAAAAAAGTGGATATGAGATTTGTAGTAAAATAAGAGCAAAATCAAAAATTCCAATTATTTTTGTAACAAGTAGGAATAGTTCAATGGATGAATTGAAAGGAATAATGATAGGTGGAGATGACTATATAGAAAAACCATATAATGTACCAATTTTACTTGCAAGAATACAAAATTTATTAAATAGATCATATTCTGAAAATGATAAAAAAGAAAGCAAGATCGAATTTAAAGGAATCATGTTAGATATTTTAAAATCACAAATGCAGTATAAAGAAAAATCAATAGAGCTAACAAAAACAGAAATAAAAACTATTTATTATTTATTTAAAAATACAGACAGAATCATACCAAGAACAGAAATAATTGATTATTTATGGGATAATGAAGTTTATGCAGATGATAATAGTTTAAGTGTAATAATAACAAGAATAAGAGAAAAACTAAAAGAAATTGGAGTAGAAAATTTAATAGAAACAAAGAGAGGGCAAGGATACAAATTATGAAATTCACCAAATATATAAAAGACAAAATAAACTATATATTGGGTTTTATAACATATTGCATAATTATTATAGGCTATATGAAAGCTATGAAAATAGATAATAATGCTATTATCATAATAGTAACTATATCTTTCATATTTTCTATAATTGCACTAATTTCAAATTATTTAAGCAAAAATAAATACTTAAAAGAAATTAATAAGATTATGGATGGACTAGATGAAAAATATCTAATATCAGAAGTAATTAAAAAGCCAACACGAGAAGAAAATTTAGCACATTATAAAATTTTAAAAAGAGCTAATAAATCAATGCTTGAAAATGTAAGTAATGTAAAAGCAATGCAAAAAGATTACAAAGAGTATATAGAAAGTTGGGTACATGAAATCAAAATTCCGATTACATCATCAAAATTACTATGTGAAAATAATAAATCAGAAATAACCAATAAAATAGATGAAGAGATAGAAGAAATCAATAATTATGTTGAACAAGCCTTATTTTATGCAAGACTAGATAAAGTTTCAAATGATTTTATTATAAAACAAATTTCTTTATCAGATGTTGTAAAAAATGTATTGGCAAGAAATAAAAAAATAATGATACAAAATGATATAAAGGTAGAATTAAAAAATCTATCTGTAAATGCTTATTCAGACGAAAAATGGTTAGAATTTATTTTAAACCAATTAATTATAAATAGCATCAAATACAAAAAAGAAAATGGAACAGTAATATCATTAACAGCAATAGAAAATCAGCAAAATATACAGTTAAAGCTAAGAGATAATGGAATGGGAATAAAGAAGAGTGAAATAGATAGAATATTTGATAAAGGATTTACAGGAACAAATGGAAGAAATCAAAAGAAATCAACAGGAATAGGACTATATTTATGTAAAAAAATGTGTGAAGAATTAGGAATGAGAATACAAGCAGAGAGTAAAGAAAACGAATATACAGAAATGATAATAACTATTCCTAAAAATAAAAAAATGATAAGGTAAAATTTCTCTTTGTAATTTGCAAAGAGAAATTTTTATCTTACAAAACTGTAATATAAATGCAAACTACTTCTATATGAAAAAGCTAAAAAAGGAATTATAATAAAAATAGTTAAATACTTATGCAACATTTTAAAAGTTGCAGATATAAAAATGAGGAGGGATTAATTTGAAAAAGATATTAAAAGTAGAGCAAATTCAAAAATATTATGGAAATAAAGAAAATATTACAAAAGCAATAGACGGAATCAGTTTTGATGTAGAAGAAGGAGAATTTATAGGAATAATGGGAGCTAGTGGTTCTGGAAAGACAACACTCTTAAATTGTATTTCTACAATAGATAATGTTAGTAGCGGACATATTTATTTAGATGGAAAAGACATTACAGAAATAAAAGAAGAAAATATTGCAAAATTTAGAAGAGAAAATTTAGGATTTATTTTTCAAGATTTTAATTTATTAGATACATTAACAATTGAAGAAAATATAGCATTAATATTAACAATAAATAAAGTTCAAGAAAAAGAAATAGACAAAAAAATATTACAAATAGCAGAAAAATTAGGAATTAAAGACATTTTGAATAAATATCCATATCAAGTATCAGGAGGGCAAAAACAAAGATGTGCTTCGGCAAGAGCAATAGTAAATTCTCCTAAACTAATACTAGCAGACGAACCCACAGGAAGTTTAGACTCTAAATCAGCAAGACAACTTTTAGAAATAATGGAAGATATGAACCAAAAGATGAAAGCAACAATTTTAATGGTTACACACGATCCGTTATCTGCAAGTTACTGTAGTAAAATTTTATTTTTGAAAGATGGTAAAATTTTTAACAGAATTGAAAAAGGAGAAAAAGAAAGAAAAGAATTCTATAATGAAATACTAGATGTATTAGCATTACTTGGAGGTGATGCAAGAGATGTTAGGTAAATTATCTGTTAGAAATGCCAAAAGACAGGCAAAAGACTATATAATTTATTTTATAACTGTAATTATATCTGTTGCATTAATGTTTAGTTTTAACTCAATTGCAGTTTCAGAAGATATAAGTGAATTATCAACTTATATGAAAGACTTTGGAAAAGCAATTTTAGGAATTAGTGTTATTATAATTTTTGTTATGGCATGGCTTATAAATTACACTATGAAATTCATGTTAGAAAAAAGAAGTAAAGAGTTTGGAACTTATCAGATACTAGGAATAGAGAAAAAAGATATTTCTAATATGTTTACATTAGAGAACATATTAATTGGTAGTTTAGCATTTGTATTAGGGGTTGGAGCAGGATTATTTTTAAATCAATTTCTAACATCAATTATAATGAATTTATTTAATCAGCCATATCAAATACAAATAGTGTTTGATATAAAAGCAGTAGGATTAACAGCTTTATACTTCTTTGGAATCTTTGTTTTAGTATTATTAAATTGTAGAAGAAAGATAAAAAAGACTAAAGTATATAATTTATTATATGCAGATAAGAAAAATGAAAACAATGTGATAAAAAAATCTAAAGGAAACATTATAGTATTTATAACATCGTTGGTTTTATTATTACTAGCTTATTTCATAAATGATAGAGAATTTAGTAATATGTCTAATATGACAGGAAGAAATATATTTATTGCACTTGTTATGCTAATAATTGGTATATATTTATTTTATATTAGTATTTCAAGCTTTATAGTAAAAAGATATCTACAAAATAAATCAAGAAAATATAAAAAAAGCAATATGTTTTTATATAGAAATTTAACATCAAAAATAAACACAATGAGTATTACAATGGGAACAATAGCTCTTATGTTTACTTTTATATTAGTTGGTGGTAATGTAGCATTATTAATGAATAATATGTTAAATAATGAAATTGAAATGGGCTATCCATTTGAAATTACAATGAGTTCATTAGATAAAGACTTTTCAATATATAAAGATTATATAAACAAAAATGCAAAAGTAAAAGAAATGTATGAATATGACTTATATGATGTTCATAATACTAATATTCGTAGAGCATTAGATGGAAGTGCTTTTGAATCAAGATATTACTATGACACAGATTCTGTAATGTTACTTAAAGATTACAATAAATTAAGACAAATGCTAGGATATGAACAAGTATCTTTAGGAGAAAATGAAGCAATCATTCACTCTATGAAAACAGCAGAGGAGAAATTTGAAAAATATATAGAAAAAAATAATTCAATCGAAATATGCAATAAAAAATTAACTATAAAACAAGTAAATGGAGAAAGCATTTCTCAAATAAGTTTTAATGGATATACTTATTGCATAGTAGTTCCAGATTATATGGAACAGCTATTACTAAATGAACAGATAGAAACAAGAAAAGATGGAGACTTGATTTATAATCATAAATTAGCAGTAACAACAGAAGAAATAACAACACAAGACTTTGCACGAGGTTTAGAAGAACTAATACCAAGAGAAGAATTTACAATCACATCAGAATATGGTGGAGAAAGATATGAGCAATCAATAGAGAGAGGATTAGCATATTTTCATACAAAAGGAGAAAGATTAAGCGAAGCAAAATCTTTTTATGCAATAATATCATTCTTAGCCTTTTATGTAGCATTAATATTTGTAATGGCAACAGCTACATTACTTGCAATCCAACAATTAAGTGATTCAGAAAAATATAAATATAGATATGAATTATTAAAGAAACTAGGAATGGACGAACTAGAAATAAATAGAACAATATTTAAACAATTATTTTTCTATTTTGCAATACCAATGTTATTACCATTTATACTTAGTATTCCAATTATATTAAGCATAAGCAAAATATTTACAATTGCTGTTACAATAGAAGAAATCATTAGAAATATAGGAATCATATATGGAATGTTTATATTAGTTTATGGAATTTACTTTATTGCAACAGATGTACAATTTACTAGAAATATTGAAGAAATCAGGTAAAAGTTATGAAAAAAATATATATTATATTAACACATACAGGAACTATATTATCAAAGATTATAAAAGAATTTACAAAAGATGAATTTTCACATGTATCTATTGCTCTTGATAAAGAATTAAACAGAATGTATAGTTTTGGAAGATTAAATCCATACAACGCATTTTACGGAGGTTTTGTGCATGAATATATCAATGAAGGTACATTTAAAAGATTTTATAAAACAAGAGCAAAGATATATTCTTTAGAGATAAGTGATGAACAATACGAAGAAATATCTAAAAATATAATTAAATTTGAACAAAGTAAAGATAAATATAAATTTAATACTGTTGGTTTATTTGCAGTTGGAATACATAAGAGAATCCAAAAAGAAAATAGGTTTTATTGTGCCGAATTTGTTAAATATATTTTAGAAAAATCAGGAATAAAAACAAAATTGCCAGAAATTATAAAACCAGAAGATTTCAAAAAATTAGATGGATTAAAAGAAGTATATGGTGGATTATTAAGGCAATATCAATTACCAAAAATAGATATAAAAGAAATTTTAAGAAACAACTTAGTAGCATATAGAAAAAAAGAAGGTATTATATGAGTAAAAATAATAAAGTAAAAATTTTCAAAATTATATTAACTATAATTGTATTAATATTAATTATAGGGATTATAGCTTACTTGTTTCCAGTAATGAAAAATTTATCTTCTCTTGAAGGACAAGTAGCATTTAAACAAAAAGTAGAAGATTCTGGAATACTAGGAATGTTATCATTATTTGGACTTCAAGTAGCACAAATATTTTTAATTATTGTACCAGGTGAACCAATAGAAATATTATCAGGAATGTGTTATGGTGGACTATGGGGAACTGTATTTATTATGGTATCTGCTTCTATTATATCAATAGCAATATATTTTTTAGTTAGAAAATTTGGTAGAAAGTTTGTATATGATTTTTGTGATGAAAAGAAAGTGGAAAAAATAGAAAATAGCAAGTTATTTCAGAATCCAAAAAAAATTGAATTTATAATGCTTATTCTATTTCTAATACCAGGTACACCAAAAGATCTATTAGTTTATGTAGCTGGACTATTACCAATAAAACCATTAAAGTTTATTTTGATTTCAACATTTGCTAGATTTCCATCTGTTATTACTTCAACATTAGCAGGAGAACAACTTGCTATTGGAGATTGGAAAATGAGTATTGTGTTATATGGAATAATACTTATATTTGTAGCAATATTAGTATTTATTATTAATAAATTAGATAAAGATAAAATAACAAAAGAAGCAATAAATAGTATTAAGTAAAAATACAAGAAAACATGAAAAGAGAAGAAAGACAAATAAGATATAATTTGCAAGATTAGCTTGAGATATAACTAATCTTTCTTATAGAAAGAGAAATCTTACATGAAATGTAAGATACAAATTAGACAAAATATGATATAATGCTAATGGAGGTTAGCAAAATGCAAAAAATATTGATAATTGAAGATGATGAAAAATTAAGAAATGAGTTAGAAACATTTTTAAATAAAAACGGATTTGTAGCAACAAGTCTAAAAAAGTTTGATAATGCAGTAGAAGATATACTAAATGAAAAAGCAGATTTATTATTATTGGATATAAATTTACCATATACAGATGGAGAATTTATCTGCAAAGAAATAAGAAAAATATCTAATGTGCCTATTATAATGGTAACTAGCAGAGATAGCGAAATGGATGAATTACTTTCATTAAATTATGGTGCGGATCAATATGTAACAAAGCCATATAACATTCAAATACTTCTTGCCAAAATTGTTGGACTATTAAAAAGAAATCAAAATGCAGGAAATAATCCAGATAAAATAGACTGTGGAGAGTTTGTATTAAATACAGCAGGGAGAATTATAGAAAAAGAAGATAATAAGGTTGAACTAACAAAAAACGAATATAAAATATTAGAGTATTTAGTTTTACACCGACAACAAGTAATATCTCGAGATGAAATAATGGACTATTTATGGGAAAGTGAAGAATTTGTTGATGATAATACATTAAATGTAAATATTAAAAGATTAAGAACGAAGCTCGAAGAATTAGGACTAATAGATCAAATTGAAACAAGAAGGGGACAGAGGTATCTATTAAAATGAGATTTAAAGATTTTATAAAAGAAAAGATATTATTGATTTTTTTAGTATTATTTGTAATAGTAAGTTCGGAGATATTATTATTACCTTATACACAAATTGGAGTATTTACAAGGCTTTATATTGCAATATGTCCGATTTTAATAATTGGTATAGATATTGCTATTGAATATAGAAAAAAGAAGAATTTTTATAATGAATTAAAAAGTAATTTAGATGAATTAGAGGATAAATACTTAATATCAGAAATAATAAATACTCCAGATTTTCTTGAGGGCAAAATATTAAAAAAATCTATGCAAGAAGCTGGAAAATCTATGCTAGAAAATGTAAATACTTATAAGAGATTGCAAGAAGATTATAAAGATTATATAGAGTTATGGATTCACGAAATAAAAATACCAATTGCTACATCTAAATTGATTATTGAAAATAATAAAAATGAGATAACTAAAAGCATTGATGAAGAATTAGATGAAATAGAAAATTATACAGAACAAGCATTGTTTTATGCTAGAAGTAATACCGCTAACAAAGATTATGTTGTTACAAAATCAAATTTGCAAGAAATAGTAAATGGAGCAATTTTGAAAAATAAAAGTGCATTACTTTCAAGTAAGACAAGTATAGAATTACACGATTTAGAACGAGAAGTATATACAGATAGTAAATGGGCAGTTTTTATAATAAATCAAATTATACAAAATGCAATTAAGTATTCAAAAATTAAAGATAGAAAGATAGAAATATATGCTATTTCAAAAAGAGAAAATGTTGTTTTATATATAAAAGATAATGGAATTGGAATAAAAAAAGGAGAAATAACAAGAGTTTTTGAAAAAGGTTTTACAGGAGAAAATGGTAGAACAATAAACAAGAAATCTACTGGTATAGGGTTATATCTATGTAAGAAATTATGCGATAAATTAGGTTTAGGAATAGAATTAAATTCAGAAAAAGATATAGGAACAGAAGTAAGAATTATATTCCCTAAAAGCAGTTTTATGAATTTGTAAGTCCATATTAGTTATGGGCTTATTTTCATAAATGAGAAATCTTACAAAAAATGTAATGTTATTGTAAGGTAAATCGATGGCAAATATTTTAAAATGAATTTATAATGTAGATATACAAAGAATTGAAAGGAGTTTTTTAGATGGAAAATGTATTAGAGGTTAAAAACATAGAAAAATACTATGGAAACAAATCTAATTTAACAAAAGCAATAGACAATATTAGCTTTAATGTGAAAAATGGAGAGTTTGTAGGAATTATGGGAGCAAGTGGCTCTGGTAAAACTACACTTTTGAATTGTGTATCTACTATTGATAGAGTAACAGCAGGACATATCATTATCAACGGAGAAGATATTACAAAACTTAAAGGAAATAAATTAAACAAATTTAGGAGAGAGGAACTAGGCTTTATATTCCAAGACTTTAATTTATTAGATACATTAACGATTTATGAAAATATAGCTTTAGCATTAACAATTCAAAAAGTAAATGCTACTGAAATTAACAATAGAGTTCACGAAATAGCAAAAAAATTAGATATTTTAGGAATAATGAACAAATATCCATATCAAGTATCTGGAGGGCAAAAGCAAAGATGTGCAGCTGCAAGAGCAATAATAACAAATCCTAAAATAGTATTAGCAGATGAGCCGACAGGTGCATTAGATAGTAAATCAGCAAAACAATTATTGATGACATTTGATTATTTACATCAAAAATTAAATGCGACTATTTTAATGGTAACGCACGATGCTTTTACAGCAAGTTATGCAGATAGAATTATATTTATAAAAGACGGAAAAATCTTTAATGAATTAGTTAAAGGAAATGATACAAGAAAACAATTCTTTGAGAAGATAATTGAGGTGCAAACACTTCTTGGAGGTGATTTGAACGATGTTATTTAAGTTATCAATTAAAAATATGAAAAAGAGCTTTAAGGATTATGCTATATATTTTTTAACATTAGTATTAGGTGTTGCAATATTCTATATGTTCAATTCATTAGATAGTCAAGAAGCAATGCTACAAGTATCTAGTTCAACAAGGGACATCATCAAACTTATGGTAAGTATGCTAGGATATGTATCGGTATTTGTAGCAGTAGTATTAGGATTGCTTATCGTATATGCAAATAATTTCTTAATTAACCGAAGAAAAAAAGAATTTGGCATATATATGACACTTGGTATGGGTAAAAGGCAAATATCAAAAATTATATTATTTGAAACAATTTTAGTAGGAATATTATCATTAATAGCAGGGCTTATAATTGGTATATTTGCCTCACAATTTATGTCTGTATTAGTTGCTAAAATGTTTGAAGCAGATATGACAGAATTTCAATTTGTATTTTCAAAAGATGCTTGTATAAAAACTTGTATATATTTTGCAGTAATGTATGTTGCAGTAATGTTTTTTAACACATTTACAGTATCAAAATATAAACTAATCAATTTATTAAATGCAAGTAAGAAAAATGAAAAAGTAAAAATAAAAAATCCAATTATTTGTGTACTAGTATTTATAATAGCTTGTATAATGTTGGGATGGGCATATTGGAAAGTAACAGGAGATTTTAGATCATTAAATACAGCAGACAAAATCTTACCACCAATTTTAATGGGAATTGTAGGCACAGTAGCCGTCTTTTGGTCTTTATCAGGATTTGTACTAAAAGTAGTTCAATCAATGAAAAATACTTATTTAAAAGGTACAAATATGTTTGTGTTAAGACAAATTAATAATAAAATTAACACAACAATTGTAAGTATGAGTGTTATTTGCTTAATGTTATTTATGACAATTAGTATATTATCTGTTAGTTTAGCATTAAGAACTACTATGCAAAATGAATTAATAGAAATGACACCTGTAGATATAAACTTAGAGAAAACAGCTAATTTGCTAGAAAAATATTTACAATATGGAACTTATGGAAAAGAACTAACATCAACATCTGAAGCAAGAGAAGATTCTAAAATACCAATTACGCAAACATTAGAAAATAATGGATTTGATATGAGTCTTCTAAAAGATGTAACAGAAATTACTATTTATGCTACAAATGATTTAGCTTGGGGAGATTTTTTAGGAGATAGACTTGAAGAAACAAAAACACAATTTCCAAATTTACGCTATGAAACAGCTGAGATGATAATAAAAATATCTGATTATAATAAAATTGCTTCACTTTATGGAATAGAACAATATGAATTAAATGAAAATGAGTATATAGTATTATGTGATTTTGACAGCATGACAGAAATAAGAAATCAAGCACTAAAAGAAGAAAATATATTAGAAATAGCAGGAAAACAATATAAATCTAAATACGATGAATGTAAATCTGGATTTGTTATGATGAATACAAGTCATGTAAATACAGGAATTATATTAGTCCCAGATAGTTGTAATTTAACTGATGATATGAAAGAGCAACAATTATTAGTTGCAAATTATAATGCACAAACAGATGAAGAAAAACAAGAAATAGAAAAAATATTTACAAGTAATGATTCTATACTTGTTCAAAATCTAACAAACAAAGGAATTGATGTAGATGGAGTAACAAAAATATCTCTTATGGAAGCAAGTATAGGAATTACAACAATTGTAACATTTATAGCAATTTATTTAGGAATAATTTTCTTAATTGCAAGTGTAGCTATTTTAGCATTAAAACAACTAACAGAAAGTTCTGATAATAAACAAAGATATACAATTTTAAGAAAAATTGGCTGTGATGAAAAAATGATAAATAAAGCATTATTTAGACAAATAGCAATATTCTTTGGATTACCACTTGTACTAGCAATCATTCATTCAATTTTTGGAATAAAATTTGGAATGGCACTAATGGAAGGATTAGCAAAATCAGAAGATTTGCTACCATCAATTATAGCAACAATTATAATTATAGGAGTAATATATGGAACATATTTCTTGGCTACTTATTTTGAAAGCAAAAATATTATTAAAGAGGAGGAATAGTTTATGTTTATATTTGGATTCTTTAAGTTAATTATAATAGGAATAATAGCTTTCATAATAATTATAGTTTCATCTATTGCAACAAGTGATTGGGATTTTCCAAAAGATGAACTTATAAATACTTATAACACATTTTTACAAAGTTTTGACTTTGTAGGATTATCAAAAGATAAAGACTTAAAAGGAGAAAGAAATTTTGGAGTAGATAAATATGTAGGAACATATAAAGCAAAATATGACAATATAACATCTGAAGAAACTATATTTGGAGGAACAGCCTTAAATCGAAAAAATGGAGATCATGCGAATTTAAAAATAAAAATAGAAAAACAAAGTGGTAATATCAATGTAATTGCTAAACTTGGAGATAATGAAATGACTTTAATAAATGATACAGGAGAATATGAAGATAATATTTATATTGAAGGTATGAGTTATTACTTAGCCATAAAATTAGAAAATTTTAAAGGCAATGTTGATATTATAGCAGAATAGGAGAAAATGATATGGAAAGTTTGAAAGAAAAATTACCAATGATTATAGCAGTAGTTGTAGCAATAGCAATTTGTATAGCAGCATTGTACTTTTTTGAAAGCTATGAATCAGTTTACTATACTCAAATAGACAATACTAAAGTAGCAAAACTATCTAGCACAGATGACATGAAATATGAATATACTTTAGATTGCTATAATGAAAAGGGAAAGAAAAAAGAATTAAAATTTAAAACAAGTAGAGAGTTAAGAGAAGATGCTTTTCTAAAGCTAGAAGTAAAAACTTTTGGAGTACATTCTTGGGAAGAAGTACAATATGATGAACTTCCTGAAAAAGTTCAAACAAATTATACAAAATAAATAATGCCACAAAAAAGAGGTGGTTGAAATGAAAGTAATAAAAAATATAATATTTGTAGTAATAGTAGTTTCAATAAGTATAGGATTATTAGTAGTAGGTAATGGATATGATATGTATAAGGACGCAATTTCTAAAATGCCTCTTACAGAAAAAGTGGAAACTATTAAAGAAAAAGAAAACTATACTAAAATTGAAGAACTACCAGAAATATATATAAAAGCAGTAATTTCAGTTGAAGATCATAGATTTTATAAACATCATGGAATAGATATAATAGCAATTGGTAGAGCAACTATAAATGATATAAAAGCAATGAGCTTTGTAGAAGGTGGAAGTACTATTACACAACAATTATCAAAAAATATCTATTTTACACAAGAAAAGAAAATAACAAGAAAAATTGCTGAAGTATTTATGTCTTTTGAAATAGAAAAGAATTATAATAAAGATGAAATACTAGAATTATATTTGAATACAAGCTATTTTGGAGAGGGTTGTTATACAGTAAAAGAAGCAAGTAGAAAATATTTTGGAAAAGAACCAAAGGAAATGACAGATTATGAAGCAATTTTATTAGCAGGAATACCAAATGCACCTAGTGTGTATGCACCAACAAAGAATCCAGAGTTAGCAAAGCAAAGACAAAAACAAGTAATGAATAAAATGATAAAATATGATTATTTAACACAAGAAGAAGCAGATAAAATATTAAAACAGGTGGAATAAAACTACAGTGCTAATTGTAGTGAAGCAATTAGCACAAAACATCCCCTTTTATTTTCAAGAGAACTACTAAAAATGGTGGTTCTCATAGATTTATTAAAAGTTGGTTATAAAAATTATATGATTAATTGCTTATGCCTTAATTTTCAAATAGAATAAAATATTTGAAATATATGTTATAATTTAAGATATTAGGTTATTTTCTAATATAAATGTATGATTACACAATAAATTAAGTAATTGATGTGAAAAACACACTTATTATAATTAATGTGAATGACAATTGAAAGGAGCATAATATATGAGTTTATTAGGCAATATACTTTGGTTTATATTTGGAGGTTTCTTTAGTGGACTTTCATGGGTTTTATCAGGAGTTATTTGGTGCATAACCATTATAGGAATACCTTATGGAAAACAATGTTTCAAATTTGCAAGTATATCATTTGCACCATTTGGAAAGGAAATTGAATATGGAGGAGGAGTACCATCATTATTTGCCAATGTTATATGGATTATATTTTTTGGGATTCCTATGGCATTAGAAAACTTTGTTTTTGGTTGTCTATGGTGTATCACACTAGTAGGTATTCCATTTGGACTTCAATTTTTTAAGGTTGCTAAACTTTCTTTAGCACCATTTGGGGCAAAAATAGTTTAAAACAATTTTTATTTAATATCTAGCATTATATTATGAATTGTGTGATTTTTTGAGAGAGTAATTATTGTTGCTCTCTCATCCTATAAAAGTTAATATTAAAATTTGTATTAGAATAGTGCTAATTGTAGTGAAGCGATTGGCACAAACATCCCCTTTTATTTTCAAGAGTTGCTAGAAATAGTAACTCTTAAATTGTATTAGCGAGAAAATTTAAAATATGAAATATAAGCTCTAACATCTAACCTATTATTACTCGTACAAGAGGAATTATAACAAGTATTATTTTTGGAATAAGTTTCATATAATACAAATGGTTGTAAAATGAGTAATAGGAGGTGTATATATGAGTGCAATTAATAGGTTATACGCTATTAATAACAAAACAGTCAAAAAGACAGTTAATATAGAAGATAAACTATATAATCAATTAATGAAATTTACAAAGAAGAATTATGATGCTACATTTAGTCAAGTTATTAATGTATGTATAGAAGAGTATATCGAAAGAAATAATCCATCCTTTTACGAGAAACCCAAACTTGAAACAGTAACTTACAGGAGCATAATGATTAGAAAAGAAAATTTGAAGGATTTGCAAAAAATGTATAAAAAGACTGGGATTTCTGTTACAAGGTTACTGAATTGTGCAGTTAAAGAATTCCTAGACAAATATGATAATAAAAGATAAGTTGAATACATGCCAATATCAACTTACCTTATATTATAAAACCTATTATAGTTTATTATATAATTGCTTATATAATAGACTATTTTATTTTGCTTTTAGAATTCTCATTTAATCCTAAATAATAAGCTAAACTATTTTGATATGAAGTAATTTCCATTTCCACTTTTTGATATTCTCGTAATAATCTCCTTTGTTCTAGATTTAGAATAGAAGTTAGTTCTAATGTAATTTTTTGAAATTTACGATTAATTTCTATATATTCATCTATATCAAGTAAATTAGAGATATATACTTCTATTTTGTCATCAACTAAGTCAATATTCTTTTTATTAAACCATTTTAAATTAAAATGCTTAACATTTTCTTTTTTATCTTTTTCCATACGAAATCCTCCATTAAAAATTATTTTCTTTGTTTAATTCTTGTTGTATAAAGTTTCTAATTGTTTTAGGTGCTTTAGAACTACTAAGAATATAATCTCCATGAGTTCTAAAGAAAATTGCAAATCCATCCAATTTATTGTCCATAAATATTGGAAAAATCATTTGAGCAGAGTATTTTGTAGTGTCATTTTTTACAATCTGTTTCAAATTGTCGTTTAAAATTAAAAATAGATCTTCTGAAAATGTTTCATCTTTCCATTCATTTGCTATATCTAACATATCTTGGCTTAGTGGCTTGTGCCAATAATTATCATAATCTAAAGAAGAATCATTTTTTTCATCTATTATGCCATATTGTATGATTTCTAAATCGGCAACTAAAATATTAGACATTAACATAGAAACATTAAATTCTTGTAATAACTCTTTACACTTTTCAGATACTTGCATAAGAAACTCCTCCTTTCTTAAAAATAATAATCTCATTATATACGAAAAACCACAACAATTCAACTTGTTATCGTGTATTAGTACACGATACTGCTAAGTTATATGAAATAAATCTTTCAAGTATAATATTCGTACAAAGGTTAGAAAATAATAGTGGGGTGTAATATGAGTTCAATTGATAGATTATATAAAAAAGATAATTATACTATTCAAAAAAGTATAAACTTGGAAGATAAGTTATATTCAAGACTAAAAGAAATAGTCGAAAAAGAATATGATGCAACAATTAGTGATATTGTAAATGTTTGTATAGAGGATTTAATATCTAGTGATAATATAAAGTATTATGCAAAGCCAGATGAAGAAATAACAATTTATAGAAGTGTTATGATACGAAAAGAAAATGTTGCAGCATTGAACAAAATAACTAAAGAAACTGGAATATCACTAACAAGATTAGTAAATATAGCAATGAAGGAATTTTTAGAAAAATATGATACAAGGAACTAGGGTATATTTAACCTAGTTTTTTTATTTGATTATGGAAAAGAAAGATACTATATAGAAAGATGGATAAATAGCTTGAAATAAGCATAAACAAGATTTAACACTTTACAAAGTTTCCATAATATGTTATAATTAAATGGTAATTTTTAAAGGAGAGGTATTAAGTTTGGATAATGAAATAACAGTTAGAATAAATTGTTCACTACAGGAAATGTATAAAATTCTTGAAAGTAAAGGATTTTCAATAGTTGATAAATTTAATTTAGATGATACCTACTATATAAAAAATGATATAGATCTAAAAAAACAACCTATAAGAGAGATATTAAAAAAATATATATTGATAAGAAATATTACTCAATTTACACCAAATGATTTTATAAATAGCTATAATTTTAGTTTATTGACTTTTAAGAACAAAGATATTGCATCAGATGGAACAATTATAAGCCAATACAAAAAAGATTGCCAAATTCAAAATGCACAGCAAGGAAAAGAGTTTTTAGAAGCAATAGGATATAAAGAATTAATTACTATAAAAGAAAAAGATATTGTATATGCAAAAGAAGGATTAGGGCTAGCAATAAAAGATATAGAAAATGGTGATAATTTAATTGAAGTAGAAACAAACGAAAAGGTTGAAGAACTTAATACAATAGAAAAATTAAAAGCAAAAATAAATGAACTACAAATTCCGATAGATACAAATGATTATTTCTTAAAGAAAGCTGAAATAGAATTAAAAAAGATTTTATAGGAGCGTGGTATAAATGTCAAATGTGAATTTGAATTTGTATAGAATATTTTGCAAAGTTGCTCAATCAAAAAGTTATTCAGAAGCATCAGAAAAATTAAATTTATCAGTTGCTAATATTAGCACACAAATTACTAATCTTGAAGAACAATTAGGATTAAAACTATTTAATAGAGAGAGTAAAGGTGTAACGCTAACAGAAAATGGTAAGGAATTATATGAAATAGTAAATAAATCAATTTCAAGCTTTGATTTTGCAGAAAAAATGGCGAAAGATAAAAACGAAATTGCAAGTGGTAAGATTAAAATTGGATGTCCATCTCACTTTACAAGTTATTTTCTAATGGAAAAAATAGAAAGAGTAAAAAAAGATTTTCCAGATCTTTGTATATCTATAATATGTGAAGTAGATGCAAATAAAATGGTAGAATTATTACAAAATCACGAAATAGACTTTGCTATAACAGATACAAAAATAGAAAATAATAATATTGAGGTTGAAGAATTAGTAACAATTAATAATATATTTGTTTCAAAAGCACCATTAACAATCTTAGACATAAAAGAGATAGAAAGTTTAAATTGTATATTAAATAAAGAAGATACAAGATCAACACAAAAACTAAAAGCATTATTAAAAGAAAATAATGTAAATATAAAAGCAAATATTTCTTGTGATGCAACAGAAGTTAGAGTTGAAGCAGTAAAAAGAAATATGGGAATTGCTTATGTTATAAAAGAATCTGTTAAAAAAGAATTAAAAGACAAAGAATTATATGAAGTAGAATTACCAATAGAATTACCAAGTGTAAAATTAAATCTAGTTTACCAAAAAGGGGAACTTACCAAAGTAGATAAAAGATTTATAAAAGAATACTTAAAAAAGTAAAATAAGCATATATTTATATTAGTTAAAATATCCTAGAAATAGGATATTTTTTTCGTTAAAAGATTTTGAAAGAAACTTAAAATGTTAAAAATAGTATTTTTATCTAATTTAATATATAATGCTAACATATAAAATTATATGAAAAGAGGATGTTAAAATGATTAAGAAAAAGGTTTGCTGGAAAATAACAACAAAATGTAATCAAGGATGCAAATACTGTTTTGGTTTTACTAATATACCAGATTTATCATATAGTGATAATGAAAAAGTATTAGAAAATTTGGTGAAAAATGGAATAAATCATATAACATGGACAGGTGGAGAAGCTGTACTTTATCCAAATGTAAGAGATTTAATGAAAAAATCAAAAGAAATGGGATTATACAATAAACTTGTAATAAATGGAATATTTTTATCTAAAAATGATAATGAATATGTAGATGATATTTTAAATATTTTAGATGAAATAAATTTATCTATTGATTCTATTGAAAATGACATAAATATTGCACTTGGAAAAGAAAATAACCATTTTGAAATAATAAAGAGATTATTAGAAAAAACAAAGAATAAACCAATAAAAGTAGGAATTAACACAGTTGTTAGTAAAAAGAATATAGATAAATTAGAGGAATTAGGAGAGTTCCTAAATAATTACCAAATAGAAAAATGGAAATTTTTAAAGTTTATGCCTATTAGAGAAAGATCACTAGAAAATAAAGAAGAATTTGAAGTAACAGAAAAAGAGCTAGAAGATAGAGTAAAAGAATTAAGAACATTTGAAAATATAAAAATCGTTGAATATAAAAAGCAAAGTGAATTCGAGAAAAGCATAGTAGTTCTTCCAAATGCAGATATTATACAAACACAAGAGGGAAAAGACATACATTTAGGAAATGCTTTAAAACAAGATAGTATTGATTTTAAAATAAAAAATAGTATAGTTGACAAAATAAAAACATTAATAGCTTATGATGATGAAAAAATAAAAAGCGAAATTGTTAATATATTAAATGAAATAAGAGATGTAGAAATTGTTGCAACATCTAGAAGTCCAGAAGATACTTATAATAAAATTATTGAATTTAAGCCTGAAATGGTATTTACCCAATATGACTTTGGGACAAATATGAATGGTCTAGATATTATAAAAAAATCAAAAGAGGCTTTAAATGATAAAGTTCCAGCATTTAATTTTATAGCAATGGATATTCCAAAAGATGATTTTATAGAAGCAAAAAAAATTATTGGTGATAAAATGAATACAATAATTAGAGAACAGACAAAAACACGATACACAGGAATAATAAATGACTACAAAGATTATATGAGTATGAAATAATAAAAAAAGGTAGATATTCTTCATATTAGAATATTCTACCTTTTTTCTTTATTCTAATGAGATAAAATACTATTCTTTGCAAAAAATCCTTGAGAGAAAGTTTGTACCCATTGTTGTGCAAGATTCTAAATAATTCGGGAGGACAGTCATATTCACTAACACTATTAAAGGTTCTTATACATCCGTTCATTGAATCTCTAACTTGTGCTTCTGTAGTATTGAATTCGTACGCAAGATATTTCAATATAGTATTAAGAAATTCTAGTTCTTCTGGTCGATAGTAACAATATGTAATTGCTTTTTTTATATATTTGTATCCACTAGAAAGACAGTTAAAATTTAAAGATTGTAACAGCCAATCAATTTCTCCAACTTCTAAATCAGGAGTGTTATAGTCAATGGCTATTGTTTTTATTGCATTAGTTAATTCTGTTTCTACAAAAGGTTTATAGATAACTTCATTAATTTTTGCATACTTATTCATCCTTATATTATAGGTTTTGGGTAATGTCAAAATTGTATTACATTTTTTACTTTCAACTGGATTAGAAGATAATCTATTGACTATATCTTCTATAGTCATGTCTGATAAGCTATTGTCTAAAACTAAAATGTCTGGGTTTGTTTTGAGATACATTGTTACTGTATCTTTTCCAGTAGTGACATTTTCAATTCTATAATCTTTATCATTTGCAAGATTTTGACACAGAATATCAAGCTCTGCTGTATTCTTGTTGCCGATTAGTACATTTACCATAATTTGCCTCACAAATGTTTTTACTTTTTTTGCCAATATTATATCATACAAATTATGTAAATTCAATAGAAAAAGATATATTTTTAAAATAAATTATTACTCTACAATGCTGTTGTAGCAAGGCTTTGTCTTATTTTGTCATAAAATGTCGAAAACAGTTTTCAATCAAAAATTCCATATAGATTAAACAATATAAGTTCTAGTTTGAATGTTCTCAAATTAGACTTCTTTTTTTGTCCACATTTTCCTTTTTTTCTACACATATTCCTTTTTATCTCCACATTTTAATCAAAATTGAAAAATCCAGAGTATAGTGTCCGTGAATTGAGTTGAAAAAACTCTAAACAGCAGATGAGATGATATCACGGATACACCAGACAAAGAAATTGAATTGCAAAAATGGAGATGTAGTAGATGATTCAATCATTGTCTGGAACTAACCTAATTGAATATACAAAAATCACTTCTTTAGGGCTATTATGCCTTAATGCAAGTGATTTTTTTGTTGCTTGTATCTCTATTATAAGAAATAAATCACCACCTCTATACAACCGAGATTTCAAACAAATTCGATTGTTGGAGGTTAATAATGAAAGGAAATATTAAAAATTATGATGAGATAAATAGATATGATTTCTATATTAAATATTATATGCAATTTGCAATAGGAACACAATTTGAAGATTGTGTTGAAATTACCAAAAGGGAATATATAGATTTGAGAAAAAAGTTAAATAATTCTAAAGAAGCTATGATTAAAGTCTTTGCAACTTATACTGTAGGATTTTTTAAGAATCCAGAAACTTATGTACTTCAAGCAGTAAATAATGATGTATATTATTGTTTACTTAACTCACAAAATTATGAAATTAAAAATCAAATTAAGGAATATTCTATCCGTAAAAATTCATAAAATAGTTCTTTTACTTCTCGCTTTATGCATTTATAACACTGCGTACGGGCAAAATCAGCGGATAAGCGTGTATGGCAACAATCAGTCTTTGCAAAAAGTATTCGAACAAATTGAGGAGCAGACTCAATTGAGTATTACATACAATCAGACCAGACTGGATATAAATAGGAAGATTAAAGGAAACTTTGTAGACAAGGAACTGTCTTTTGTAATGGATGCTCTTTTGAAGAATACCGGTTTTACTTGCCGTTATGAGGCTGAGCATATAGTCATTACTCCTGTTGAGCAGAAGACAGAGAAAGCTGCTGCCGGGCAAGCTACTCAGATGAAAAAGATAACGGGTAAAGTGACGGGCGTTACCGGCGAACCTCTTATAGGAGCGAATGTGCTTGCCGTAGGCGGTAAGCAGGCCACGATTACCAATCTTGAGGGAGAATTTTCATTGGAGGTCTCTGACAACAGTAAGTTGCAGGTTACCTATATCGGTTATTTGCCTCAGGAGGTCAGT
>OLRY01000960.1_pt1 | contig 31667 bp, 23 predicted proteins | sample 1672541 | NCBI WGS metagenome assembly OLRY01 (sample SAMEA3136697, study PRJEB25190) | human gut metagenome | biome: human gut; feature: human-associated habitat; material: faeces | place: Austria | collected 2013 | reverse complement strand
AGCTGTTTGGGAACACACCTGCATAGCAGGTGGTTTATTTTTATTGCCAATACAATAATAGAGAGGCGGTGCGCGGCACCGCCTCTCTCATTTAAGCCTCTCTACTTAAGTTCCTTCAACCGTTCCTCCACAATACCTTTTGTAACATCATCATTCATAATTTCAGAATTTTTTGACGTTTCCGTCAGCAGTTGTTTCTCCTTTTTTGTATCACCGGTTTTTTCGTAGTACAAACGAAGCAGCATAAAGCGATTGGTCTGTCGGATAGAATTTAAATCCTTATCTGGCGGAAACAGTTTATCAATATCCGAAAGAATATGATCAAATTTCCCGTTATTGATTGCGGTAGAAATGCGATAATATTCGGTGGATTCCTGTTTGCTCAGGCTTTCATTCTGATTGTCCGCCGGGAGAATACAGGCGGCTGCAAATAGGGCTATTGTTAAAATGCCGACGCCCCATACAACAAAACGAAATGGCTTTTTTGTTCCTTTCGTTTTCTTGTGCGTAAACAAGTAAATGATTAAAAGAATAAGAAAAACAATAAAAGCTAAAAAACAATAAGTCCACATCATAATTTTGAATCCTCCTTAATTAATTGTCTCAACCGGCGTTCGGTATATCCGTATTTCTTCGCCAAATCAGAGAGTGAATGAGTGCCGAGCTGCCGTTCCACTTCTTTTACGACATATTGAACAGAATATAGACGTTGAGGAAGTGTGATTTGCTGACCGCGATAGTGCTTATGTAATAAAATCGTATTTTCAATTCCGATGATTTCGGCGATACACGCATAATCGCCGGCAAGATCATTTGGTGTAATTTCGCTCGCCTCATCAGAAAGTGCTTCTGCTGCATATTCCATTTTTTTCCTCCTTATTATCCCATGTAACATAGAGTAGCACATTTGCATGAGTATTTACATGAGAATATTTCCTTGAAAAATACAACATAAATTTCCTTGCAAAGAACCATGTATTTTACAAGAATAAGGATATGAAATTTTCTTTCGTCTGTGGTGTCCTGACAGTCGACTTTTATTAGGCAAGTGATAAAAAGGCGAGCAGGGCAAAAAGATAGAGGCACACTGCCAGAATCATTTTCCACAAAGTAGCGCTGCGAAATCCTGGAATTTTTCTGAGAAAACGGATGTCAGCAGGGGTGTCTTCCGGTAAAACGGCATCGAGTTGTTTGTAAATCTGATGACAGTTTAAATATCGTTTTTTGGCAGAAATCTGTGTGCACTTGGTTACAATTTTTCGCAGACGTCTGTCTTTTGGAAGCGCCTCTTTTGGCATTTTTCCGGTTGTCATCTGATTGATGAGTACACCGAGTGCGTAGATGTCGGTCCGAGCGTCGGATTGCGTAAACCCGAACTGCTCCGGTGCAGCGTAGCCAGGTGTTCCAAGAATTTGGGTGTCATTTGTCTGATTTTTCTTTACTTCGCGTAAAATTCCGGGGTCAACCAGATACGCTTTTTTCTCCTCGGAAATAATAACATTGGCGGGGGTGACATCACGGTGAATCATATTGTGCTTGTGAAACCATTGCAAACCCTGACATAAATCCATTGCATAACGGATTACTTCATCTTTTGAAAATGGACCTTGCAGATAAAGGTGTTCCTCCACGCTTTCCCCACGAATCCATTCTTCATTGATATAGAAGTGTCCCTCTTTTTCGTAGACGGAGTAAATTGTAACAATGGCAGGAGAGGGGGATTGCTGCTGGTACTCATAGAACTGTTTTATGACCGGATACTGCTCCCGCGTAATTTCTTTCCGCACAAAATAGAAACCGTCCTGCTCTACAAGTTCGGTAAGGCGGTCCGTGGAGGTATTCAGTTTTGCAAGAATTGTCTCTTTTGTTTCCATAAAAAACTCCCTATTGTCGTATTTGTATTATTTTATTCAACTCTTGTATTATCTCATAATTTGCAGGGACACGTCAATCAATGGTTGCAAAAACCGAGTATAAATGGTTTAATTAGTTCAGATGATAAATGAGGTGTGTGAAATGAAAAATAATTATAAAATGACAATGTATGCCTGCTTTATTGGTTATGTCGTGCAGGCGGTGGTGAATAGCTTTGTTCCGCTTTTATTTGTGACCTTTCAGACGGAGTATCATATTCCCCTGACACAAATTACGCTGTTAATCACGGTGAACTTCGTGATTCAATTAGTGGTTGATCTATTGTCAGCCGGTTTTGTTGACAAAATCGGATATCGGGCATCAGCTATTATTGCGCACGCTTGTGCGGGAACCGGTATTTTTCTACTTACGATTTTGCCGGAATTGTTTTCAAATCCATTTTACGGCATTTTGCTTGCCGTTATGGTTTATGCCATCGGCGGCGGTTTGATTGAAGTTTTGATTAGTCCGATTCTTGAGGCGTGTCCGACAGATAATAAAGAATCAGCCATGAGTTTACTACATTCGTTTTATTGCTGGGGATGTACCGGTGTTGTTTTGTTGTCCACACTGTTTTTTGCTTTGTTTGGAACATCGCATTGGAAGATTCTTGCCCTTATCTGGGTGCTTTTGCCGGCAGCTAATTTGATTTTGTTTACGAAAGTTCCTATTTACAGCCTTCATGAAGAAGGAGAGAGTGGGATGTCATTTTCTGAACTGTTTCGAGTAAAGGTGTTTTGGCTTTTGATGGCGATGATGCTCTGCGCCGGTGCGTCGGAACAGGCAGTGAGCCAGTGGGCATCTACATTTGCTGAAAAAGGACTTCATATCCAGAAGACAGTGGGGGATTTGGTCGGACCGATGATGTTTTCTGTTTTGATGGGATTGTCGCGTTTGATTTATGGAAAATACGGTGAAAAACTTAATTTAGACCGTTTTATGAAAGGAAGCTGTGTACTGTGCGTTGCTTCGTATTTGTGCATTTCCCTTGTGCCGGTTCCGATAGTTGGACTGATTGGTTGTGCGATCTGTGGATTTTCTGTGGGAATTATGTGGCCGGGGACTTTCAGTAAGGCATCGGCAGCCATAAAAAGAGGAGGGACGGTCCTGTTTGCAATGCTTGCACTTGCCGGAGACTTAGGATGCTCCGGAGGACCGACCCTTGTTGGATTTGTTTCCAGTGCGTTTTCCGGTAATCTGCGCCTGGGAATATTAACTGCTATTGTTTTTCCGGTATTATTATTTGCCGGATTATGTACTTTTTCACGGTTAGTCGTTAAAAATGTTGATTAACTCAGAGAATGTGTCTGTGATTCCCTGAACGGATTCTTCAATGTTATTGTAAATGGCAGCGGACTGTTCGGCTAAATCCTGCATGCTGTTTGCAACAACGGCAAATCCGGCACCGGCTTCACCATTTCTGGCAGCTTCAATACTTGCATTCAGAGAAAGCATACGCTGTTTACTGGAAATTGCTTTCAACTGGCTGGTGTCCTTGTTAATGACATCGACAAAGGAGGCTGACTCCTGCGTTTTTTCCTGCAATGCATGCATCAGGGAAGCGTTTGTGTATTTGTAGTATTCCAGATTGACTAACTGGTTTACAATTAATTCTAAAAGATTGGCGGCAGCTCGGATTTTTTCCTCAGAACTGATTGTCACTTTATTAAGTGCGGCGATATACTCGTCCTCATCAATGCCAAGTTCTCTTGCTGTTTTGCGGAAAGATTCTTCATCCGGGGCTTCCGGAAGAATCTGTCCTCCGATAATTGCGCCCACTTTTTCATCGCCTACTTTAATATCGACTGAGAAGTCCATAAGTCCCGCATGGCAGAAGTAAGTTCCACTGCCTTCGTTGTCACACTTGATACAGCGGCGGTTTCCTTCTTTTGAACCACGTGTGTACTTCATGCAGAAATCAGTAAAATTGCTGCCCTCTGTTAAATATTGTCCGTCATTTCCGACAGCAATTGCAGCAAGGCCGGTAGCGTTGGAAAAATTGTCCTAAATTTTTTGCAGTTTGGATATGTCCATAAATTCTTTAAGTTCCATAAAAATCATTCCCTTCATTTCATTACTTTAAAATTTTATATATATTTTACCACAAAAAACACATTTCGGCAAAAAAAAATTCTAACTATAGACTATTTCTTATTTGTGTACTATAATTTGTTTGTTAAATTGTGGAAGAATTGGGGAGAATACCAAGGTGAAATCGAAGAAATCGACAGGAGAACTGTTACATGAAATCGCGACGACGAAACAGGATTTTGAGTCGTTTGCCAATGAAAACAAGGATGAGTTTGACGAGTTTGACAGCAGAGACTATTTGAATCGTCTTTTGGTTACGAAAAATTTACAGCCCACGGATATTATCAGGCGGAGTGGTTTGGAACGCTCTTATGTGTATCATATTTTAAATGGTGAGCGGAAAAATCCGTCGCAGGGCAAAGTGATAGCACTCTGCATTGCATTTGAGCTTACCGTGGAGCAGACGCAGAGGCTGCTTCGGTCATGGAAACTGCCGGTTCTGTATCCGCGTAATCAGCGGGACAGCATTATTTTATATGGAATCAGCAGAAAGATGAGCGTTATGGAAATTAATGAGCATTTGCTGAATTTGAATTTTGAATTATTGGAATAAAGGAGAATAAAAAGATGGAGCGATACGAACTTGCAAAAAATCGTATTATGGAACTGGAGACGGAGATTGACGGCGTATTTGGCGATTATATCAGAGAAGCGGCACATTTATTTGTGACGATTTTTCATGTAATGGATGGTACAGAATACGCAAAACAGCGAAAAGAATGGACAGAGAATCTTTACGAAGAAATAGCGGGGGATAATTATGAAACTTCGTACGCAAATCCGGCATATTGTGTTAAGAAATTCGGCGAAAAGATCGGACAGTATCTGTGTTGGTTTTATGCCAGATTCCGCGATAGTATTGTCGCGGCGTTTGAAGAGGATGAAGAAGAAGTAACAAGATGCATGGAGTTGTTTTTGCAGGTGGTTTCTGTATTATCTTTGGAGGAGGAAACCGAGCGCTACCTGAAAGAGACGATTTACTACGATGTTCATGATTATGCAGAGGACCGCATTGAGAAAAACATTCACGATTTGCTTTGCCCGGAAGAAACGCTGATTTACAATATTGTGATGAAGAGTGATTTTTCAAATACCGATTATTTGTACCGCTATGGGGAATACATTACGGAGAATGAAATTCGGATGGCGGAGTTCTTAGGGAAAATGCCAATCGAAAAACTTTCAGCCATGGCGTCGACTTATACGGAAGGATACCGCAAGGGCTTTGAAATTGCGGGCATTGATTTGGCAAAGAAAAAGACCGTGCAGATTCGCTATCACATTGGATTTGAGCCGATGGTAAGACAGGCGGTTTTACAGTTTGAAAAAATGGGATTAAAGCCTGTATTTACAAGAAAGACAAATACGCAGGCTGTCGGTGTTGTCAGCACATCGCCGAATAAACAGTATCAGTATGATCATCGTTTTGACGATGCTTTGTATCTGAATCATGCACTGGTGCAGGAAAGATTAAAAATCTCTGAGAAAGTATTTGAATCGTATCGGGAAGAGGCTTCTTTGTATGCCGGACCGGCGGTGATTGAAGTGTTTGGGGAGAAATTATTTTCTCCGAAAGTGAAAAAGGAAAGTCCGGCATATAAAAAAGAGCAGGAGGAGCTTTCGGTTTCTTACCGCAGAGATTATTCTTTGCTCCAAAACCGGTATATTCCTCAAGACTCTTACAGCTTCACGATTATCGCCTATCCGATTCCGGAAATTGGTGAGGATTTCGAAGATATTTTTGAGGAAACAGTAAAGGTCAATACACTGGACATGGAAGAATACAAACAAATTCAGCAGCACTTAATTGATGCACTGGATTTGGGCGAAAAAGTTCATGTGACAGGACGAGGTAAAAACCACACGGATATTTGGATTCGTCTGCACGAATTGACGGAGCCTGCGAAACAGACGAATTTTGAAAATTGTCTGGCAGATGTTAATATTCCGGTTGGTGAGGTGTTTACTTCTCCGAAACTGACGGGAACGAATGGCGTGCTTCATGTAACACAGGTTTATCTAAATGAACTGCGTTATGAAAATCTGGAATTTTCCTTTATGGATGGTATGGTTACCTCTTATTCCTGCTCCAATTATGAAAAGGAAGAGGAAGGAAGAAAATATATCAAGGAAAATATTCTTCATAACCGTGAGACACTGCCAATTGGCGAGTTTGCCATTGGTACGAATACGACAGCCTATGTGATGGGAAGAAAGTTTGGTATTGAGGCAAAACTGCCGATTTTGATTGCAGAAAAGACAGGACCGCATTTTGCTCTTGGTGATACCTGTTATTCTATGAGTGAAGATGTGGTTTTGCACAACCCGGACGGAAAAGAAATTATTGCAAAAGAAAACGAGTGCTCGGCTCTCAGAAATACGGATATTTCCAAGGCATATTTTAACTGCCACACAGATGTTACGATTCCGTATGATGAACTTGGTGATATAATTGTCTTTACAAAAACGGGTGAAACCGTTACACTGATAAGGAATGGACGGTTTGTTCTTCCGGGAACAGAACGTCTGAATGAAGTTTTAGATTAAAATGAATGAATGCAGGAGGAATTGCAAGATGGCAAAAGTAGGTATCTTAATGGGAAGTGATTCAGACCTTCCGGTTATGAAAAAAGCAGCAGATATGCTTGAGAAATTTGGAATTGAATATGAGATGACGATTATTTCGGCTCACCGTATGCCGGATGTATTTGTTGACTACGCAACAAAAGCAGAAGAGCGTGGCGTTGAAGTGATTATCGCAGGAGCCGGTGGTGCTGCTCATCTTCCGGGTATGTGTGCGGCGTTATTTGACCTTCCGGTTATTGGTATCCCGATTCATACAAAGAGCCTTGGCGGTGTCGACAGTTTGTATTCGATTGTACAGATGCCATCCGGTATTCCGGTTGCTACTGTCGCTATCGATGGAGCAGCAAATGCCGCTATTTTAGCAGCTAAAATGCTTTCGATTTCGGATAAAGACTTGCGGGCTAAGTTGAAAGATTATAAGAAAGAAATGAAAGATGGCGTTATGGCAAAGGCAGAGAAACTGGATAAACTTGGCCATGACAAATATATTGAGCAGATGTAGGAAAATGTATGAGGCAGATAGGTGAGATGAGAAAGAATACTCGTAGAGAATATAATGAGTAGTGTAAAAAAATGTTAGTAAAAGTGGTAAAGTTGATTGAAATAAGAAAGTATTCATGGTAAACTTAAAGCAGATGCCACCATAACGGTAGGCGGTTGGCCCTCTACGGAGGGACTGTGACCCTCCGATTACATAGAAACCCGAATGGGAATCAAAGGAAAGGAGGGCTAAGCCTTATGAGTATTGTTGATTTTATCGCAGTAGTAAGCTTTGGTTTAACCTGCTTTGGATTAGGATATTCCTTTGGTGAGGATAGTAATAAGACACAGAAATAGCCGCCCTGGTCCTGAGAAAACTGAGCGGCTTTTCTAAAGCTTAACATTTGTATCGGGCCAACCGTCACTATCGGTGGCATCTTTTCTACTTATAATATAACATTGCTTTAGTTCTATTTCAAGAGAAATAGAAAAATAAAGGAATCAATTTGTAGGAGACTATAACGCGAAGCGTTATCCCGTCTCTCACAAATTGATTTTTTTTCCATCACCCCGCCATCAGCAGCCGGTCAAGTGCCATCAGTAAATAGTCGGTGTAGCCGGCTTTTTTTATGTCCTGCATAGCAAGGAGGGGAACTTTGCCAAGCGTTTTTCCCTGATAGGAATAAGTGATAAATCCTACGGCGGTTCCTTTTTTGATTGGAGCCTTTAATTCCTGATATGTTATCTTCTTTTTGATTTTATTTTTGTCATAAGCAGCAGTAAACGTGTGTGAAAATGATTTTTTGGGGTACACCGTTAATTTTTCAGGGATTCCACCACGGACAGAAGGAGAGTTAAACTTCATGCCGGAATAATCGTCCTGATAGAGAGAACAGTTGGCAAATCCATAATCTAATAATGCCTGGGCTTCTGAAAAACGGACTTTATGGTCCGGTGCAGCCATTACAACAGCAATCAGATTTAATCCATTTCGCTTTGCTGTTGCGCTGAGACAGTATTTTGCTTTGCTGGTTGATCCGGTTTTTAATCCTGTTATTCCATCATAAAAACGTACAAGTTTGTTTGTATTTGTTAAACCAAACTGTGATTCACCTTTTTTTGTTTTGTGGGTAATTGTGTCCATCCATACGGTTGAATATTTGGAAATGCCGGGATGTTTCATAATTAACTCGCGGGACATAAGACCTACGTCATAGGCACTGGAAAAATGCCCGGATTTGATATCGTCATCCAGACCGGTACAGTTTTTGAATTGTGTGTGTTTCATGCCAAGTTCTTTTGCTTTTTCGTTCATTTTCTTTACAAAATTTGGCTCTGAACCGGCAATTTTTTCTGCCATGGCAACAGCGGCATCATTTGCGCTGGCGATGCTGATGCATTTAATCATGGTGTCTACTGTCTGGGTTTCATTTGGTTCTAAAAATACTTGTGAGCCACCCATGCTGGCAGCATATTCGCTTACACTGACAGAATCGGTGAGTTGAATTTTTCCTTCTTCCAAAGCTTCCATAATCAAGGTCAACGTCATAATCTTTGTGATGCTGGCTGGTACAAGCTCGGTATCCTTATTTTTTTCCAGAATGATTTCTCCGGAATTTCCTTCAATCAAAACAGCTGCTTTGGCAGTAAGATTTACAGCTTGACCACTGGAAGATTCGGTGCTCCCGGCAGGAGCTTTAGACTGGGCATAGGAAAATGGAGCCGCAAAAAATAATGATAAAACTGCCAATATAAAAATTCCCAAAAGTTGTTTCATGTTGGTTTTTCATCCTGTCTTCAAAGAATCTGTTACATCCTATGGCGTGGAAGGAAAAAATATGACTATAGTTTGAAACTATATAAAAGCGCTGGTTTTCGGTATTATACAAACAAAACATGAGAGGTTATAATGAATTTAAATTCTAGGATTGAAAAAATGATTTGAAGGAGGATATTATGAAAACAGCCGTTATTGGATTTCCAAGGATTGGGGCATTGCGCGAATTAAAATTTTCATCGGAAAAATATTTCCGAAATGAAATAACAGAAGAAGAATTGTTAGAAACAGGGAGAACCTTGCGAAAAACACACTGGAAAATACAAAAAGAGGCAGGAATTGATTATATTTCCTGCAATGATTTTTCCTATTATGATGGTATCTTGGATGCCGCTGTTATGTGCGGAATTATCCCAAAGCGTTATCAGGAGTTGAATTTGTCAGAGCTTGACACATATTTTGCTATGGCACGTGGCTATCAGGGGGAAGCGGGAGATGTAAAGGCACTGGCAATGAAAAAATGGTTTAATACAAATTACCATTATATTGTTCCGGAGGTTGAGGATGATACGGTCATTTCTTTTTCCGGAAAAAAACTCCTAAGTGAGTTTGAGGAAGCAAAAGAACTCGGAATTTTGGTAAAACCGGTTGTGCCGGGAGCATATACCTTGTTGAAATTATGCCGTTATACCGGTACAAAAACGGCAGAGGATTTTGTCGATGATGTCATTTTGGCATATAAGGAATTGCTGAAACTTTGCGATAAAAATGAGGTTTCGTGGATTCAGTTCGATGAGCCGTCCTTGGTTTTTGATATGACAGAACAGGATTTAGCACTGTTTCGTAAGATTTATTTTGAAATTCTGCCATCGGCACAGTCCTGTCAGGTATTGGTACAGACCTATTTTGGTGATGTCCGTGATGTATATCAGGATTTGATTCAATTGCCATTTGCAGGAGTTGGTCTGGACTTTGTGGAAGGAAAACAGACGAAAAAATTGATAGAACAGTATGGATTTCCAAAGGATAAAATATTGTTTGCTGGATTGGTTAATGGTAAAAATATTTGGAAAAATCATTATAAAGAAACACTCCAGGCACTGCAAGAGTTGAAGGAAAAAGGGATTCACACGGTGTTGTCGACTTCATGTTCTTTACTTCATGTTCCTTACACAATAGAACAGGAGAAAGAATTGTCCGATGAATATAAAAAGCACTTTGCTTTTGCAAAAGAAAAATTATCGGAACTGCGTGATTTGAAGGTACTTGCAGAGAATGAGAACTTTTTAGATTCCGTTTTGTTAAAGGTAAATGAAAGTCTTTTTTTGGCAGGAAGAGACTGCGTAAAGGAAGAAGTGAAAAATCGCCTAAAACAAGTGAAGGATGAAGATTATGTGAGAACGCCTGCGAGAAAGGAACGTCAGAAGAGACAGAAAGAGGTTCTCGGTCTTCCGATTTTCCCAACGACAACAATTGGTTCTTTCCCGCAGACCAAAGATGTAAAAGCAAATCGTTCGGCTTACCGTAGAGGCGAGAAAACGAAAGAAGAATATGTAGCTTTTAACCGTGAAAAGATTTCAGAATGTATCCGCTGGCAGGAAGAGATTGGATTGGATGTACTTGTCCATGGTGAATATGAAAGAAATGACATGGTGGAATACTTTGGTGAGTCTTTAGGGGGATTTTTGTTTACCAAACTCGGATGGGTGCAGTCATACGGCACACGCTGTGTAAAACCGCCGATTATCTGGGGCGATGTGTACCGCGACAAACCGATAACCGTGGACTGGTCCGTATTTGCACAGTCACAGACCGATAAAATTATGAAAGGAATGTTGACCGGACCGGTTACGATTTTAAATTGGTCCTTCCCTAGAGAAGATATTTCCATCGAAGAATCCATGATGCAGATTGCCTTTGTAATCCGAGATGAAGTGCTTGATTTGGAGAAGAATGGTATTCGTATGATTCAGATTGATGAGGCAGCTCTTCGCGAAAAACTGCCGCTTCGTAAATCGGATTGGTACTCGGAATATCTGGATTTTGCAATCCCTGCTTTTCGTCTCACGCACAGCGGGGTAAAACCGGAAACACAGATTCATACACATATGTGCTATAGTGAGTTTAATGATATTATCAAGGCAATTGACGATATGGATGCGGACGTGATTACATTTGAGGCATCCCGGTCAGACTTGCAGATTTTGGATGCTCTCCGTGACAATCATTTTGAAACAGAGGTTGGACCGGGCGTATACGATATCCATTCGGCACGTGTACCGTCAGTCGAAGAAATTGTGACAGCATTAAAAGGAATGCTTGAAAAGATTGAGCCGGATAAACTCTGGGTAAATCCGGATTGTGGTTTGAAAACCAGAGGTGTTAAAGAAACAGATGCCAGCCTGCGGAACATGGTAGCCGCTGCGAAAGAAATCAGGAGATTGGCAAACTAGAATAGTAAGAAAAAAGAAAAAGAAATTCATTCGTATCGAGACGGGATAACGCTTCGCGTTATAGTCTCTCGCGAATTGAATTTCTTTTCCTTTTTTTACATTCTAAGTGCCAATCACTTCCAGATATGTTATAATATCATTAAAAAAGATGTCGGGGGCAGTTGTATGCTAACAGTTATCATGATTTTTCTAGGTATAGCAGTTCTTTTATTATTTGACGGTGTTTTGGAAAATTATTTTCCGACAACGAAAGAGTATTCGATTCAATCACCAAAAATAAAAGAAGAGAAAAAAGTGGTTTTGCTTACGGATTTACACGCTTGTTGTGTGGGAGGCAAAAAGGATAAATATTTGCAAATGATACAAAAACAGAATCCTGACATTCTCTTGCTCGCGGGAGATATGACGGTGAAAAACGGAAAACGAACAGATTGTGTAATCGAGTTTTTAAAAGGGATTCGTTCGATTGCGCCGGTTTATTATGCGCCCGGTAATCATGAGATTCGCATGCCGGAGTATGAGTCTTTTATCCGGGCGGTTCAAAATTTAGGGATTCATTATCTTTCAAATGCAACAGAAAAACTGGACGAAATGGATATTTATGGGCTGGATTTGCCGGAATATTGGTATCATAAATTTTGGGAGAAGCGGAATTTTTCAAAAGAGGAAGTAGAAAAACTTTTGGGAAGTCCGAAAAAGGATACATTTTCTATTTTGATTGCACACAACCCGGAGTATTTTCCTTATTATGCTGCGTGGGGAGCTGACCTTACGGTAAGCGGACATATCCATGGTGGCATTATGAGGCTGCCGTGGCTTGGCGGCGTGATTTCGCCGAGCCTTCGACTTTTTCCAAAGTATGATTCCGGTGAGTTTGAGGAAAACGGGAAAAAGATGATACTCAGCCGGGGGATGGGACTTCACCATATTAAACTTCGTTTTTTTAACCGCCCGGAGATAAGCGTCATAAAAATCACTTGCCAAGATAAGTCTAAATAGGGTATTATAGATAGGTAACGCTAAAAAAAGTGTACATTTGCTAAGGGGGCAAAACAGATGGAACTGCAAGTAAAGTTAGAAGTGTTTGATGGTCCGTTGGACTTACTTCTTCACTTGATTGAAAAGAATAAAGTAGATATTTTCGACATTCCGATTGTTCTTATTACGGAGCAGTATCTTGATTATGTCAGAAAAATGGACACCAAAGATATGGATGTCATGAGCGAGTTTCTTGTGATGGCGGCGACGCTTGTAAAAATCAAATCCAAGATGCTTTTGCCTGCAGAAGAAGAGGAACAGGAAGAGGAAGAAGATCCAAGACAAGAACTTGTGGAACGGCTCTTAGAATATAAAATGTACAAATATGCATCCTTTGAACTAAAGGACAGACAGGTAGATGCCGGAAAAGTGTTTTTTAAAGAACCTTCGATTCCAGACGAGATAAAAAATTATAAAGATGAAGTCGATTATGAGGAATTGCTTTCCGATGTAACGCTTCGCAAACTGCAAACCATTTTTGATTCCGTGATGCAGAAGCAGGTGGACAAAATCGATCCAATCCGAAGTGAGTTTGGCAAGATTGAAAAAGAAGAAATTAACATAGAAGACCACATGATTTTTTTGGAGGAATATGCGATGCTGCATAAAAAGTTCAGCTTTCGTAAAGTGCTGGAAAACGGCTCCGGAAAAAGTTATGTGATTGTCACATTTCTAGGTATATTGGAAATGATGAAAACCGGGAAGTTTACGATTGAACAGGACAAGTTATTTGATGACATTATCATTACATATAATCCCGGCAAGGAGCAGGAGGAAGAACAGTGAATATAAAAAAGTTAGAAGCCGTTGTGGAGGCAATATTATTTTCCATGGGAGAGGCTGTCGAGATTGAACGTCTGGCTGCTGCCGTAGACCATGATGAAGATACCGTGCGCAAAATTATCCGCAGTATGATGACCAGGTATGATGAAGAAGACAGAGGGATTCATCTCATTGAGTTAGATGGCTCTTTCCAGTTGTGTACAAAGCCGGAAATGTATGAGTATCTGATTAAGGTAGCTCATATTCCGAAAAAACATGTTTTGACGGATGTACTTTTGGAAACATTATCCATTGTTGCCTATAAGCAGCCGATTACCCGCTTGGAAATTGAAAAAATCCGCGGGGTATCGTGCAGTCATGCGGTAAATAAATTAGTAGAATATGGCTTGATTGCAGAAGCCGGAAGACTGGATGCACCGGGAAAGCCGATTTTATTTGGTACGACAGAAGAATTCCTTCGCTACTTCAGTTTGGAATCACTGGATGATCTGCCAATTTTAAATCAGGAAACAATCGAGACCTTTAAGGACGAAGCGGAAAAAGAAGTGATGCAGGAACTGGAAGAAGAACAAGGTGAATAAACGTTTTTCGGTTATTTACTGCTTATTGAAAAATTTTTCTTGCGTTTTTACTTTTCCTGTTATATAATGTGAAAAGACAAAGGCGTCAAAAGAGTATTGAACTATACTCTTTTGACGCCTTTTGTAGTCAAAAAATATTTTTGACAGACGGGAACACGAGTGACTATTCCATACGTCAAATACAAGGAGGAATTTCGATGAGTGAATATGTAGAAGAATGTAAACGGAAACCGATTGGCTTGTATGACCCTCGGTTTGAACATGATAACTGCGGTATTGGCGCAATTGTCAATATTAAAGGAAAGAAAACGCATAGTACCGTAAAAAATGCGTTAGAGATTGTTGCCAATCTTGAACACCGCGCAGGAAAAGACGGCGAAGGAAAAACAGGAGATGGTGTTGGTATTCTCTTACAGATTTCTCATAAGTTTTTCAGTAAAGTGGCAGAAAAGCTTGGTATTGACATCGGAGGAGAGCGTGAATATGGTGTCGGTATGTTCTTTTTCCCACAGGATGAGTTAAAAAGAAATCAGGCAAAGAAAATGTTTGAAAACATCATTGCCAAAGAGGGAATGGAATTTCTTGCATGGCGTGAAGTACCGATTGCACCGGATATTCTTGGAAAACGTGCCGTGGAATGTATGCCGTATATCATGCAGTGTTTCGTAAAGAAACCAAAGAAAGTTGAAAAGGGACTGGATTTTGACCGTAAATTATACATTGCAAGACGTGTCTTTGAGCAGTCCAACGAAAATACTTATGTGGTTTCACTTTCTTCCCGTACAATTGTATATAAAGGAATGTTTTTGGTTTCGCAGCTTCGCTTATTCTTCGATGATTTGCAGGATGTCGATTATGAATCCGCGATTGCGATTGTACATTCCCGTTTCTCGACAAACACACAGCCGAGCTGGCAGCGTGCTCATCCAAACCGATTTATTGTACACAACGGTGAGATTAACACCATTCTTGGTAATGCAGATAAGATGCTTGCCCGTGAGGAAACGATGGAATCCGAGCAGTTAAAAGGAGAACTTCACAAAGTACTTCCGGTTATCAATGCCAGCGGTTCAGACTCAGCAATGCTTGATAATACACTGGAATTTCTGGTAATGAGTGGTATGGAACTGCCACTTGCCGTAATGATTACAATTCCGGAGCCTTGGGCAAACAACCGTTATATCAGTGAAAAGAAAAAAGACTTTTATCAATATTATGCAACGATGATGGAGCCATGGGATGGCCCGGCCTCCATTTTGTTCTCAGATGGCGATTTGGTTGGTGCCGTGCTTGACCGAAACGGTCTGCGTCCTTCCCGTTATTATATTACGGATGAGGATGAATTGATTCTTTCTTCCGAGGTCGGTGTTATGCCAATCAGTGAAGAACATGTCATTAAAAAGGACCGTTTAAGACCGGGCAAAATGCTTTTGGTTGATACGGTAAAAGGAGAATTGGTGGATGATGATGTTTTGAAAGAGACATATGCATCCCGCCGTCCTTATGGTGAGTGGTTAGACAGCAATCTGGTAGAATTAAAAGACATTCACATTCCGAACCACCGCGTGGAGCACTACAGCAATGAGGAGCGGAGAAAACTTCAGAAAGCATTCGGTTACACATATGAAGAAGTGAAAAATTCCATTCTTCCAATGGCTCAAAATGGTGGCGAGCCGATTGCAGCCATGGGACATGACACACCGCTTCCGATGCTTAGCAAACAGCCACAGCCGTTGTTTAACTATTTCAGACAGCGTTTCGCACAGGTAACAAACCCACCAATTGATGCGATTCGTGAGGAAGTAGTAACATCAACTTCAACTTATATTGGCGAGGACGGAAACCTGTTACATGAGCAGCCGGAAAACTGCCGTGTACTTCGTATTAAGAATCCGATTTTGACCGATACAGATTTGTTGAAAATTAAAAACATGGATGTGCCGGGATTCAAAGTTGGTGTTATTCCGATTACTTATTATAAAAATACTTCTTTGAAAAAGGCAATTGACCGACTGTTTTTGGAAGCAGACAGAGCTTACAAAGATGGTGTTAATGTGTTGATTCTTTCAGACCGTGGTGTCGATGAAAACCATGTGGCAATTCCTTCTTTGTTGGCGGTGTCCGCAATGCAGCAGCATTTGGTACGCACAAAGAAAAGAACGAGTGTTGCTATGATTTTAGAGAGTGCAGAGCCAAGAGAAGTTCATCACTTTGCCACCTTATTAGGTTATGGTGCCTGCGCCGTAAACCCATATCTGGCGCTGGATACCATCAAACGCCTGATTGACTGCAACATGCTTGACAAAGATTATTATGCTGCCGTAGATGATTATAATTCAGCCATCCTTCACGGTATTGTAAAAATTGCATCGAAAATGGGTATCTCGACGATTCAGTCCTATCAGGGTTCCAAGATTTTTGAGGCGATTGGCATCTCCAAGGAAGTGACAGATGTGTACTTTACCGATACGGTATCCAGAATCGGTGGTATTTCGCTTCAGGACATTGAGACACAGGTAGAAAACCTTCATACACGTGCTTTTGACCCATTGGATCTTGGTAACGATACAACACTTGACAGTCTGGGTATGCACAAGTCGCGCAGTGGAAAAGAAGATCATCTTTATAATCCAAAGACGATTCATCTTTTACAGCAGGCAACCTGGCAGAAAGACTATAAATTATTTAAAGAATATTCAAGAGAAATTGATAATGAAGACCGTTTCATGAATTTGAGAAGTTTGTTAGACTTCAAATTCCCGAAAAAGGGAATTCCGCTTTCGCAGGTTGAGCCGGTTGAAAGCATTGTCAAACGATTCAAAACCGGTGCGATGTCTTATGGTTCTATTTCTCAGGAAGCACATGAGACGTTAGCCATTGCGATGAACCGCTTACACGGTAAATCCAACAGTGGTGAGGGCGGTGAGAGTTTAGAACGACTCTCGATTGGAAAAGACGGCTTAAACCGCTGCTCCGCAATTAAACAGGTGGCAAGCGGACGATTTGGTGTCACTTCTCATTATTTAGTAAGTGCAAAAGAAATTCAGATTAAGATGGCACAGGGAGCAAAACCGGGTGAAGGCGGACATCTGCCGGGTGGAAAAGTTTATCCTTGGATTGCAAAAACAAGACTTTCAACACCGGGTGTATCCCTTATTTCCCCGCCGCCTCATCATGATATTTACTCGATTGAGGATTTGGCACAGTTGATTTACGACTTGAAATGTGCAAATACCAATGCCAGAATTTCCGTAAAACTGGTATCGGAAGCAGGTGTTGGTACAGTCGCTGCCGGCGTAGCAAAAGCCGGTGCAGGCGTCATCCTGATTTCCGGTTACGATGGTGGTACCGGTGCAGCTCCGGCAAGTTCGATTCACAATGCCGGACTTCCTTGGGAGCTTGGTCTTGCCGAGACACACCAGACATTGATGATGAACGGACTCCGCTCAAAAGTTGTGATTGAGACAGATGGTAAACTGATGACCGGCCGTGATGTTATGGTAGCAGCATTGCTTGGTGCTGAAGAGTATGGTTTTGCAACCGCACCGCTTGTTACGATGGGATGCGTGATGATGCGTGTATGTAATCTGGATACCTGCCCGGTTGGTGTGGCAACCCAGAATCCGGAACTGAGAAAACGATTCAAAGGAAAACCGGAATACGTTGAAAACTTCATGTGTTTTATCGCAGAAGAAGTTCGTGAGCTGATGGCAAAACTTGGAGTAAGACAGCTTGATGAGTTGATTGGACGTACGGATTTATTGAAAGTGCGTGATGACATTCAGGATGATGAGAGAACGAAGAAACTGGATTTGTCCGCAATTATTGATAATCCATTTGCAAAAGATAAAAAACATTTATATAATCCGAAAGATGCGTATGATTTTAAATTGTCAAAGACAATGGATGAGAAAGTATTCTTAAAGAAATTTAAGCATGCGCTGGAAACCGGAGAAAAGACAAAAATCAGCGCAAGAATCAGCAATGTGGATCGTGCACTTGGTACAATTCTTGGTTCTGAAATCACAAAGAACTTAGGAGACGATGTACCGGTCGATACCTTTACGGTAGAATGTATCGGAAGCGGCGGACAAAGTTTTGGCGCCTTTATTCCAAAAGGACTTACGCTGACATTGGAAGGTGACAGTAACGATTACTTCGGAAAAGGACTTTCCGGTGGTAAACTGGTTGTCTTTCCACCGGAAAATGTACAGTACAAAGCAGAAGATAACATTATCATCGGTAACGTTGCTTTGTATGGTGCGACAAGCGGTGAGGCTTATATCAACGGTATGGCAGGCGAGCGTTTCTGTGTCAGAAACTCCGGTGCACACGCTGTTGTAGAAGGTGTTGGCGACCACGGCTGTGAATATATGACAGGCGGCTGTGTCGTTGTCTTAGGTCCGACCGGAAAGAACTTTGCAGCCGGTATGAGCGGTGGTATCGCTTATGTACTGGATGAAAATAGTGACTTGTATCTCAAACTGAATAAAGAGCTGGTATCATCCAATGCAGTAACGGATAAATACGACGTTATGCAGTTGAAAGATATGATTCGTGAGCATGTAGAAGCAACCGATTCGGAACGTGGTAAAGAAATTTTAGCAAACTTTAGTGAGTACCTGCCAAAATTCAAGAAAATCATTCCTCATGATTATCAGGCAATGTTACAGGCAATTGCCCAGATGGAAGAAAAGGGACTGAGCAATGAGCAGGCACAGATTGAAGCATTTTACCAGTTGAAAAAAGCACGCTAAGATTTTTTGAAAACGAAGAAAGAAAGGATGATTACAATGGGTAAACCAACCGGATTTATGGAATATAAACGAGAGAACAACCTTGAGATAAAGCCACTTGAACGCATTAAAAACTTCAATGAATTTCATGTACCGATGAGTGAAGAGGAGCGCAGTGTGCAGGCTTCCAGATGTATGGACTGCGGTGTTCCGTTCTGTCAGTCGGGCATGATGATTGGCGGTATGGCAAGCGGCTGTCCGTTAAACAACTTAATTCCTGAGTGGAATGATATGGTGTATCATAACGGATACGAACAGGCACTTGGCAGACTGCTTAAGACAAATAATTTTCCGGAATTTACTTCCCGTGTCTGTCCATCTCCTTGTGAGGCTGCATGTACCTGTGGATTGAATGATTCACCGGTAACGATTAAGGAAAATGAAAATGCCATTATCGAATATGGTTATGAACACGGATTGATGGGACCAAAACCTCCAAAAGTCCGTACAGGCAAAAAAGTAGCGATTGTAGGTTCCGGTCCATCCGGACTTGCGGCTGCTGACCAGTTGAATAAACGTGGACACAGCGTGACCGTATTTGAACGCGAGGATTATCCGGGCGGACTTTTGATGTATGGAATCCCGAATATGAAACTTGACAAATCGGTAATAGAACGTAAAATAGAAGTAATGAAAGCAGAAGGGGTTGTTTTCCGTACCGGTGTCAATGTCGGTGTGGATGTAAAAGCCGATGAGCTGAAAAAAGAATTTGACCGCATCATTTTGACTTGTGGTGCTTCAAACCCTCGTAACATCAATGCTCCCGGCAGAGATGCCAAAGGTATTTATTTTGCCGTTGATTATTTGAAACGAGTAACCAAGCATTTACGCAATCCGCAGTATACGGATTATATCAATGCCAAAGATAAAAATGTACTCGTTATCGGAGGCGGTGATACCGGAAATGACTGCGTTGGTTCCTCCATTCGTCAGGGGGCTAAAAGTGTCGTTCAGCTGGAAATGATGCCAAAACCGCCGGTTTGCCGTTTGGCAAGCAATCCTTGGCCGGAGTGGCCGAAAATTCTTAAGACCGATTACGGTCAGCAGGAAGCAATCGCTGTCTTTGGCAGTGACCCGCGAATCTATGAGACCACGGTAAAAGAATTTATCAAGGATAATAAAGGTGATTTGAAACAGGTTAAAATCGTGAAACTGAACTGGCAGAAAGATGAAAAGACCGGACGGATGCAGATGAGCGAAATTCCGGGAAGTGAACAGATTTTAGATGTTGACCTCGTCTTTATTGCGGCAGGATTTTTAGGCTCCGAGGAGTATGTTACAAAAGAATTTGCCGTAAAATGTACGGACCGCACAAATGTGCAGACGAAGCAGGGCGAATACAGCACCAGTCAGAAAGGAATCTTTACAGCGGGTGATATGCACCGAGGACAGTCCTTGGTTGTCTGGGCAATCCGCGAGGGAAGAGAGGCAGCCCGTGAAGTTGATAAAGATTTGATGGGTTATACCAACCTCAATTAAAGGGTACAATTATCCGGTGGCAGAGGACTGCTGCCGGATTTCATATGGAAAGGAGAATAAACTATGTCGCATTACACAAAGGAAGATATCATTCGTATTGTAGAAGAGGAGGATGTAGAATTTATCCGTCTGCAATTTGTGGATATTTTTGGAATTTTGAAAAACATGGCAGTAACAGCCAAACAGTTGGACTCTATTTTGAATAACCGATGTACGTTTGATGCCGCTGCGATTAATGGGTTTGATACGATGCATGTGGATGAACTTGTTTTAGTGCCGGATTTGGATACTTTTACAATCTTCCCTTGGAGACCGCAGAGAGGCCGTGTAGCACGTTTTATTTGTGATGTGCGTCATACGGATGGAACTCCTTTCATGGGAGATTCCCGTTATATTTTAAAACAAGTAATCGAAGAAGTGGCAAAAGACGGCTATACGTTAAATGTCGGACCGGAATCGGAATTTTTCCTCTTTGATATGTCGGAAGATGGACAGCCAACGACAAATACCAGTGAAAAAGGTGGATTTTTTGACATCGGACCGGTGGATGCCGGAGAAAATGCAAGACGTGATATCGTGCTTTCACTGTCCGAGATGGGATTTGAGATGGAATCTTCATATCACTCCAATGAAGTGTGCCAGCATCATATCGATTTCAAATTTGATGATGGAATTCAGACAGCCGATAATATTATGACGTTTAAACTTACCGTTCGTACCGTAGCAAAGAGACATGGACTTCATGCTACATTTATGCCAAAGCCAAATTATGGTAAAAAAGGTTCTGCGATGTTCTTTAACATGTTCTTGAGCAAAGATGGTGAGAACATTTTCAGTGACCCGGATGAAGAGTATGGTCTGAGCAAAACAGCATACTATTTCATGGGTGGAATTATGCGCCATATTAAAGGGCTTACTTTAATTAACAATCCGATTATCAATTCTTATAAACGTTTGGTGCCGGGATACAATGCACCGGTTAATATTACATGGTCACGTAAAAACCGTACTCCGCTTATGCGTATGACAAGTACCGGTGAGATGGGACCGCGTGTAGCACTGAGAAGTCCGGATGGCTCCTGTAATCCATATTTGGTTTTAGCAGGATGTTTAGCTGCCGGATTAGATGGCATCCGCAATAAAATCGAGCCACCAACCTGTATTGATGATTTAGAGGGGGCACAGGAATTTGACATTCTGCCAAGAACTTTGATTGAGGCGGTACAGGCATTTGAAAAAGACGAATTTTTCCATAAAGTATATGGAGAAGAGTTGTCACGCATAATCATCCAGAAGAAAAAACAGGAATGGGATGAATTTTGCGAACAGGTAACCGCATGGGAAGTTGAGAAGTATCTGGACCGAATTTAGTCCGGATACCGCTTATTTTGATACTTTTCTACGGGGAGGTGTGAACGATTCTGCGCATTATAGTAGCATTTTCTAAGCTGGATGATGCGAAAAAAATAAAAAATGTTTTGAATCGGAGCGGATATGATGATATACTAGCATTTAATAGTGCATCGCAAGTGATTGCAGCCGCCAATGAATGTGACGGCGGTATTGTGTTGTGCGGATATCGTTTAACAGACATGCATTACAGTGAATTGTATGGCTATCTGCCGCGGGAATTTCAGATGCTTTTAGTAGCATCGCCTGCCAAATTGCAGGAATGCTCAATTGGCAGCATTATGTGTTTGGCTATGCCGATTCATTCGCATGAATTAGTAAGTACCATTGAAACAATGGCAATGGAACTTTACGCAGCGGAGAAAAGAAAGAGAAGATACCAGCCAAGGAAACGATCCGAAAAAGAACAAAAATCAATTGATGATGCCAAGGCTCTTCTGATGGAGCGAAACCATTTGTCTGAAGAAGAAGCCCATAAATATATCCAGAAACTTAGTATGGACAGCGGAAACAATCTTGTGGAAACTGCGGAGATGATTCTGGCATTCGATTAAAGGAGGATAACATGAACGCATATCTGATACTGGAAGACGGAACTGTGTTTACCGGAAAAAGCATAGGCAGTAAAAAAGAAGTCATTAGCGAAATTGTTTTTAATACGTCAATGACAGGATATCTTGAAGTGCTCACGGACCCAAGTTATGCCGGACAGGCAGTAGTAATGACCTATCCGTTAATTGGTAATTATGGTATTTGTAATCAAGACAAAGAGGCGAAAAAGTCAAATACCGATGCTTTTATTGTAAGAGAACTGGCAAGACTTGGAAGCAACTTCAGAAAAGAAGAAAGTATTCAGCAGTTTCTTGTAGAGCAGGACATTCCGGGAATTGAAGGAATTGATACAAGAGCCCTCACCAAACGACTCAGAGAAAAAGGAACAATGAATGGCATGATTACCACAGAAAAACCTGAGGATTTATCTGCCGTTCTTGAAAAAATTAAAAAATATTCCGTTCGCGGTGTAGTTGACAAAGTAACTACAAAGGAAATTGTTTCCTATAAACCGGGCGATTTAGATACCGATAGCAACATTTCTATTACAAAGAAGGTTGCTATTCTTGACGTTGGAACGAAATTTAACATTGCCAGATGTTTGTTAAAACGTGGCTGTGAAGTTACAATTTACCCGGCAAAAACGAAAGCAGAAACGATTCTTGCTTCCCATCCGGACGGCATTATGCTGACGAATGGACCGGGGGATCCGAAAGAATGCACAGAAGTCATTGAAGAGTTGAAAAAACTGTATGCATCGGATATTCCGATTTTTGCAATTTGCTTGGGACACCAGTTAATGGCACTTGCCTGTGGCTGTGACACGGAGAAAATGAAGTATGGCCACCGCGGAGCAAATCATCCGGTCAAGGACTTAAAAACCGGACGCGTATACATTTCTTCCCAGAACCATGGCTACATGGTAAAAGAATCTTCGGTGCCAAAAGAGATTGCCGAGGTTGCCTTTGTAAATGTCAACGATGGCACAGTCGAGGGACTTCGTTATTTACAGAAAAATATCTTCACGGTTCAGTTTCATCCGGAAGCTTGTGCCGGACCGAAGGATTCGGAAGTTTTGTTTGATGAATTTATCAAGATGATGGAAGAGTAAGGAGGATACATACAATGCCAAAAATGGATGAAATCAAAAAAGTTTTAGTAATCGGTTCAGGCCCAATCGTTATTGGACAGGCTGCCGAATTTGATTATGCCGGTACGCAGGCTTGTCGTTCTCTGAAAGAAGAAGGAATGGAAGTAGTGCTTATTAATTCCAATCCTGCTACCATTATGACCGATAAAGATATTGCTGACCGTGTTTACATTGAGCCATTGACCGTTGAAGTGGTTCAGAAACTGATTCGCAAGGAAAGACCGGACAGCGTGCTCCCAACACTGGGTGGACAGGCTGCGTTAAATATTGCGATGGAATTAGAGGAATCCGGTTTTTTAAAGCAGGAAAATGTTCGCCTGATTGGTACGACTGCACAGACAATTAAGCGTGCAGAAGACCGTTTGGAATTTAAAGAGACGATGGAAAAAATCCACGAGCCGATTGCTGCAAGTATTGTCGTGGAACATGTGGATGATGCGATTGCGTTTGCCAACGAAATCGGCTATCCGGTTGTTATTCGCCCGGCATATACTCTTGGCGGAAGCGGCGGCGGTATCGCACATAATGAAGAAGAACTGCACGATATCTGCTCCAATGGTCTTCGTCTGAGCCGTGTCGGACAGTGTTTGATTGAGCGCTGCATCGCCGGATGGAAAGAGATTGAGTATGAGGTAATGCGTGATGCGGCAGGAAACTGTATTACCGTTTGTAACATGGAAAATATTGACCCGGTTGGTGTGCATACTGGTGACAGTATTGTAGTAGCACCGTCTCAGACATTAGGTGACAAAGAGTATCAGATGCTTCGTACTTCAGCATTAAATATTATTACAGAACTTGGTATTACCGGTGGATGTAATGTGCAGTTTGCACTTCATCCGGACAGTTTTGAATACTGTGTTATCGAGGTAAACCCTCGTGTCAGCCGTTCTTCCGCACTTGCTTCTAAGGCGACCGGATATCCGATTGCAAAAGTAGCAGCAAAGATTGCGTTAGGATATACACTGGATGAAATCCCAAATGCCATTACAAAGAAAACATTTGCAAGTTTTGAGCCGGCACTGGATTACTGTGTTGTAAAAATTCCGAGACTGCCATTTGATAAATTTATCAAGGCAAAACGTACTTTGACGACACAGATGAAAGCAACCGGAGAGGTTATGAGTATCTGTGATAACTTTGAAGGTGCGTTGATGAAAGCACTCCGTTCACTGGAGCAGCATATCGACAGTCTGGATATCGGGCGTTACAGTGACCGCTCCAAAGAAGAACTGCTAGAGCGTATCCACATTGTTGATGACCGCCGTATCTTTATTATTGCCGAGCTGATTCGCAAGGGTGCTACCTATGAAGAAATTCATGACATTACAAAAATCGATTTGTGGTTCATTGATAAAATTGCCCATCTGGTAGAGATGGAACAGACTTTGAAAAACGAAACATTGACACCGGAAATTTTGGCAGAAGCAAAACGAATGGAATTCCCGGATGTTGTTATTGCTAACTATACCGGCATGACAGAGCGTGAGATTCACGATATGCGCCATGAAAATGGAATCGTTGCTTCGTTTAAGATGGTTGATACCTGTGCGGCTGAGTTTGAGGCAAGTACGCCATATTATTACAGCGTGTTTGGCAGCGAAACGGAAGTTTCCAAAGATAAAGACAGAAAACGAATCATGGTTCTTGGTTCCGGACCAATCCGAATCGGTCAGGGTATCGAGTTTGACTTCTGTTCGGTTCACAGTGTGTGGTCACTGGCACAGAGCGGCTATGAGACAATTATTGTAAATAACAATCCGGAGACGGTAAGTACGGACTTTGATGTGGCTGATAAATTGTACTTTGAGCCATTGACACCGGAAGATGTAGAAAATATCGTGGATATTGAGAAACCGGATGGTGCGGTTGTCCAGTTTGGTGGACAGACAGCAATTAAACTGACGGAAGCACTTCTCAAAATGGGAGTTCCGATTTTAGGAACAAGTGCAGAGAATGTAGACGCTGCCGAAGACCGTGAGCTGTTCGATGAAATCTTGGAGCAGTGTAAGATTCCAAGACCGGCAGGAAAAACCGTATTTACAACAGAAGAAGCATTAGCGGCAGCAAATGAACTTGGATATCCGGTTCTTGTCCGCCCATCTTATGTACTTGGCGGACAGGGCATGCAAATTGCAATTAATGATGATGACATTCGTGAATTTATGTCAATTATCAACCGCCACGTGCAGGAACATCCAATTCTTGTTGATAAGTACCTCATGGGTAAAGAGGTTGAGGTTGATGCGGTATGTGATGGCGAGAATATTCTGATTCCCGGTATTATGGAACACGTAGAGCGTGCCGGTATTCATTCCGGTGACAGTATCTCTGTTTATCCTGCCATGAGTATTAAACCTGAAGTTCAGGAAGTTTTAGTGGATTATACGGCAAAACTTGCAAAATCCCTTCATGTAATTGGCTTGATTAACATTCAGTTTATTGTTTACAACGATGAAGTTTTTGTTATTGAAGTAAATCCTCGTTCGTCAAGAACGGTACCATATATCAGCAAAGTAACGGGGATTCCGATTGTAAAACTGGCTTCCCGCGTAATCCTCGGTGAAAAAATTACGGATATGGGTTATACACCGGGACTTGCGAAAAAATCGGATTACATCGCAATTAAGATGCCGGTATTCTCCTTTGAGAAACTGCGCGGTGCAGAAATCAGCTTAGGACCTGAGATGAAGTCAACCGGTGAGTGCTTAGGTATCGCAAAGACATTTAATGAGGCACTTCACAAAGCCTTTATGGGAGCCGGAATCAATCTTCCGAAATACAAGAAGATGATTCTTACGGTAAATGATAACTCGAAAGACGAAGCAATTTCTGTTGCCAAACGTTTCCAGGCACTTGGCTATGAAATCTATGCGACACGCGGAACGGCTAAGTTCTTAGGCGAAAATGGCGTTTCGGTTATCGGTGTCAACAAGATTGAGCAGGAATCTCCGACACTGATGGATTTGCTGCTTGGCCATGAGATTGATTTGGTAATTGATATTCCAAAACAGGGTGAACATTCCCACGATGGGTTCCTCATCCGCCGTACTTCTATTGAGACCGGTGTTACCTGTCTGACTTCTTTGGATACGGCAAATGCACTTTTAACTGCGTTAGAGGATTCTGAGAAAAATGAATTGACATTAGTAGATATTGCTACGATTGACACGAAATAAAGGTTTACAACGAACTTAAATTGTGTTATGATAGCAAATAGCCATTACTCAGATTACGGAAACTCCGACCGGATCTTAGTAAATGGTGATAAGAAAATATTTAGGAGGTACGTCACAATGATGACTACAGAAAAGAAAAAAGAAATTATTGCAGCTTATGGAAGAACACCGGATGATACAGGTTCACCGGAAGTTCAGGTAGCGCTTCTTACTGAGCGTATCAACACTTTGACAGAGCACTTGAAAGAGAATAAGAAAGATCATCATTCTCGTCGTGGTATGTACAAAATGATTGGTAAGAGAAGAGGCCTTTTGGATTATCTGAAGAAGACAGATTTGGAAGGTTATCGTGCGCTGATTGAAAAACTTGGTTTGCGTAAATAATTTGTATGAGTTGAGTGCTTTCGTCAAATGGATATTGTTTGATTGAAGGCACTCTTTCTATGAAAAAAATTTTTCTTAAAAAGGTGAGAAAATGAAACGAAATCGCAGTCAGGCTATGGTTTGCCGGGATGGCAAATTACTGCTTGTAGAACACAGAATGAAAGGAAGAGATTTCTTTAATCTGCCAGGTGGCGGAATTGAGGAAAATGAGACACCGGAAGAAGCAGCTTTGCGTGAGTTAAACGAAGAAGCAGGCGTGAGTGGAAAAATTGTGCGTCCGCTTGCCATTGAATATAAACCGGATTTGGAAAGTCGGATTTTTACATTTTTGGTAGAAATTCCGGATGATGCGGTTCCACACAAGGGAATTGACCCGGAATTATCGGAGTCGGAACAAACGATTGTCGGTGTGACATGGCGTACATTAGAAGAGATTGCGGAGCGTGACCGTGCGTACTTATTTGGAGCCGGTCTGATGCGTGTGCCGCTGTTTCACGATGAGGTTTTAAAGTGGCCCGATGACGCTATCAGTTATCCGGAATAAGGAAAGTTGCTTTTTTTGCAAAGATTGTGTATAATGAATTTTGTATGTAAATTGAGATGACACCGAGACTTCTGAAAAGCTCATTGATACAGTGGGTTTTTCAGTGGTTTCGGCATCTCGAAATAAAAATAAAGGAGAAAAAGTATGTACAAGACATTTTCAATGGAGCTTGCAGGACGTACTTTGTCAGTTGACATTGGACGTGTAGCTGCTCAGGCAAATGGCGCTGCATTTATGCGCTATGGTGATACAGTTGTCCTTTCTACGGCAACAGCATCCGAGAAACCAAGAGAGGGAATTGATTTCTTCCCATTAAGCGTAGAATATCATGAAAAGATGTATTCCATCGGAAAGATTCCGGGAGGATTTACAAGACGTGAAGGGAAACCAAGCGATAACTCAATTTTGACTTGTCGTGTAATTGACCGCCCGATGCGTCCATTGTTCCCAAAAGATTATCGAAATGATGTAACACTGGAAAACTTAGTTATGGATGTTGACCAGGATTGTGCACCAGAACTTGTTGCTATGCTTGGTTCTGCACTGGCTACCAGTATTTCAGATATTCCATTTGATGGTCCGACCGCAGCAACACAGGTTGGTTTGATTGACGGTGAACTTGTTTATAATCCGACAAGCGCACAGCGTGAGGTTTCTGACTTAGCACTTACTGTTGCTTCCACAAGAGATAAAGTTATCATGATTGAAGCCGGTGCAAATGAAGTTGATGAAGCGACGATGATTCAGGCAATTTATGGTGCCCATGAGTTGAATGGACAGATTATCGAGTTCTTTGACAAGATTGTTGCTGAGTGTGGTAAAGAAAAACACGAGTATGAGCATTTCGATATTCCGGAAGATATGTGGAATGACATGGTTAATTTCATTACACCGGAAGCTATGGAAGAAGCTGTATTTACTGATGTAAAACAGGTTCGTGAAGAAAATATCCGTGGTATCAAAGACCGTTTGGAAGAGCGTTATGCAGAGGAGCATGAGGACTGGATTTCCTTTATTGATGAGGCTGTTTATAAATTCCAGAAAGTTACAGTCCGCAAGATGATTCTGAAAGACCACAAACGTCCGGATGGCCGTGAGGTAAAACAGATTCGTCCACTTCATGCTGAAGTTGATGTACTTCCTACAGTACATGGTTCCGGTTTGTTCTCTCGTGGACAGACACAGGTGTTGAATGTTACAACATTGGCTCCACTTTCAGAGAAACAGAAATTAGATGGTTTGGATATTACAAAAACATCCAAGAGATATATGCATCACTACAACTTCCCATCCTACTCTGTAGGCGAGACAAAGCCGTCCAGAGGACCGGGACGCCGCGAGATCGGTCACGGCGCGCTGGCAGAGCGTGCGCTCGTTCCGGTGCTTCCGAGCGAGGAGGAATTCCCGTACGCGATCCGCACCGTATCCGAGACCTTTGAGTCAAACGGTTCCACCTCCCAGGCGAGCATCTGCGCATCCACGATGTCGCTGATGGCGGCAGGTGTGCCGATCAAGACGGCGGTTGCAGGTATTTCCTGCGGTCTGGTGACCGGCGAGACGGACGACGATTATATCGTGCTGACGGATATCCAGGGGCTGGAGGACTTCTTCGGCGATATGGACTTCAAGGTGGCTGGTACACACAAGGGTATCACCGCGATCCAGATGGATATCAAGATCCACGGTCTGACACGCCCGATCATCGAGGAAGCGATCGCAAGAACAAGAGAAGCGCGCCTCTATATCCTCGACGAAGTAATGGCAAAGACCATCGCAGAGCCGAGAATGGAGCTTTCCGAGTATGCGCCGAAGATCATCCAGATCAATATTGATCCGCAGAAGATCGGCGATGTAGTCGGACAGAGAGGGAAGACCATCAACACGATCATTGAGCGCACCGGCGTGAAGATCGATATTACAGACGACGGCGCGGTTTCCATCTGCGGCACTGATAAGGAGCAGATGGCACGGGCGATGGATATGGTCCGCATCATCACCACAGAATTTGAGGCTGGTCAGATCCTCACCGGAACGGTAGTCAGCATCAAGGAATTCGGCGCTTTCCTGGAGTTTGCTCCGGGTAAGGAGGGAATGGTCCACATTTCCAAGATTTCCAAGGGCAGGATCGACAAGGTTGAGGACGTCTTAAAGCTTGGCGACGTTGTGAAGGTTGTATGCCTTGGCAAGGACAAGATGGGAAGAGTAAGCTTCAGCATGAAGGATGTTGAGCAGTAAATGATATATATGCGCCCGGTTCCGCACTGGAATTGGGCGCGTTTTATCTGGAGGAAAAGCGTCTGCAGCTTTTTGCACAGGGCAGGAGGAAAAACGCGTATAGCCTGCCCGCATTTCTCATATGTTGTACCATAACGGAAAAACAGGAGTGGTACGATGAAAACGAGAAAATGGAGACAGACGGCGGCGTGGATCTGCTGCCTTTTGCTGATGGTCCTGCAGCCGGCAGCGGCAGGAGCTGTGCTGGCGGAGGAAACTGAAGCTGCAGCGACAGGAGCTGTGCTGGCGGAGGAAACCGAAGCTGCAGCGACGGGGACTGCGCAGGCGGAGACGGACAGCGCGCAGGACAGTCTTGCGCTTGAATCGCCGTCCGCGCTTCTGATGGAGGCGTCCACAGGGACGGTGCTCTATGAAAAGGATGCGCACACCCGGCGCAGTCCGGCAAGCGTGACGAAGGTGATGACAACGCTGCTGATTTTTGAGGAGCTGGAAAAGGGTTCTATTAAGCTGGACGATGAGGTTGTCACGAGCGCGCACGCAAAGTCGATGGGCGGCTCGCAGGTCTTTCTGGAGGAGGGCGAGAAGCAGACGGTCGACACGCTGCTAAAATGTATCCTGGTATCCTCCGGGAACGACGCTTCGGTGGCGATGGCGGAGCATATCGGCGGCAGCGAGGCGGAATTTGTCAGCCGCATGAACAAAAAAGCGGCGGAGCTTGGCATGAAGGATACACATTTTGTGGATTGCTGCGGGCTGACAGATTCCGACGATCACTACACGACAGCCTACGATATTGCGCTGATGTCGCGCGAGCTGATCACCCGTTTCCCGCAGGTCTACGATTACACGACCATCTGGATGGATACCATCACCCATGTGACGCGCCAGGGCAGCAGCGAGTTTGGACTTGCGAATACCAACAAGCTTCTGCGCAGCTATGACGGCTGCCGGGGACTGAAAACCGGAAGCACCAGCAAGGCGTTGTTCTGCGTCTCGGCGACGGCGGTGCGCAATGATATCGAGCTGATCAGCGTTGTGATGGCGGGACCGGATTCCAAAACGCGTTTTGCAAACGCCGCTGCGATGCTGAATTACGGCTTTGGCAAATGCCGGATGTACATAGACAGCGACCCGGTAAAGCTTCCCAAGCTGACAGTGAAGCGCGGGCTAAAGGATACTGTTTCCTGCTATTATGCGGAAGAATTTCATTATCTGGATGTGAACGGGCAGAATCTTGACGGAATCGAGCGGAAGCTGGAGCTTCCGGAAACGCTTACTGCCCCGGTGCACAAGGGGGACATTGCCGGGCGGATGCTCTATCTGCTGGAGGGAAAGGAAATCGGCAGCGTGGATATCGTGTTGGATGAGGATATCGAAAAAGCGGGATATCTGCATTATCTGATGCAGGCATGGGAAGCATATTGCATGTAGGATTTTCCTTGTCAAAAGAGGAAGAGTCCGGTATACTTAAATACAAAGCCCGGAAAGGGCAGGCGGGGAGAAACAATGAGCAGAATCAAAGTGAGACATTACCGGATCGTGATGCCGGGAGGGGATAACAGACCGGAAAAACCGATCCGCGCAGTGATGATCGGGGATCTGCATAACCGCATATTTGGAGAAGCCAACAATCAGCTTGTGGAGATTATTCAGAAGCAGTATCCGGACGTGGTGTTTTCCGTGGGCGATCTGACGGTAAGCAGGGCAAACGAGGAGACAAATCTGGATGTGGGAGTTTCCCTGCTGAAAAGACTTGCCTGCGACTGTCCGGTCTATTGCGTGAACGGAAATCATGAATTTCGTGCAAAAATTTTCCCGGAGGATTACCGGGGTGTGTACCAGAAGCTGGTTGGCGAGCTGCAGAAAGGCGGCATTGTGCTGCTGGAAAATACGCGCGCGCAGATAGAGATAAACGGCGTGCGCCTTATGGTGCATGGCCTGGAGATCCCGATGAAGTATTACAAGCGGTTTTCCGGCGATTTTATGACAGCAGAGGAAATACGCGCGCTTATCGGAGAGCCGGAGGAGGACTGCTACAATATCCTGTTGGCGCACAACCCGGTCTTTTTTGAGAGCTACGCGCTCTGGGGCGCTGATCTGACGCTCTCCGGGCATCTGCACGGCGGTCTTGTGCGGCTCCCGTTTATCGGCGGCGTTGTCAGCCCGCAGGTGAAGCTGTTTCCCAAATACGCGCAGGGGATGTTTGAAAAATACCGTCGGAAAATGGTGGTAACG